>Ga0007796_10000039_pt1 | contig 27010 bp, 33 predicted proteins | sample CryBogmetaGMA0M_FD_60373 | JGI IMG/M metagenome (GOLD analysis project Ga0007796, IMG submission 60373) | Freshwater microbial communities from Crystal Bog, Wisconsin, USA - MA0M | ecosystem: Environmental > Aquatic > Freshwater > Lake | place: Crystal Bog, Wisconsin, USA | collected 2009-07-06 | reverse complement strand
CGATTCAATGTTGATGATCGTATTAGAAGCACAAGAGTACATGATGGCCGACTACAAAGAACTGTTTGATATTGCTACTGAGGCCACAGATCAAGACATTGCCAACTATGCGGCAGATCGACTAGGCGCACACAGTAAATTTGCGTGGATGTTGCGATCAACCCTGGAATAACCATGAGTGAACTCAGTGTATTAGGCAACATTGAAGCTGAAAAAACCAGTTTGGATCTGCATGTGGATTTATGTGCAGAACGCTACACACAACTAATACGAAAGTTTGATGAAGTTGATGAGCGATTGAGTGAATTGACTGTGATGGTTGCTGATATTAAAACATCAGTGAATACCATTACTACCAGTGCCTTGCACACTTATTTAAAGTGGGCAGGATTTATTATTGTAACCTTATTGGGCCTAGTGATACACTATGCCATCCGGTAGTTAACGGACCGCAGTCCCTATTAAGAACCTAGAGGTTTTGTCCGTTTCTCTCTAGGGCATCAACGAATTGGCAGGCGAGCTTATGTCGGGACCACTTGAGCAAGAATATTGGTTTCTTCCACAATAAAATATTCTTGTTCCCGGTATTCAAAGCGTCCTACTCGCGACCAATCCACAATCAGCTCATCACCTGGTCGGATACCACTTGTCACAGCAGGACCAACACTGACAGCAACAACTCTGGGTTGTTCCTGAATACTGCGTAAGATAATGCCACCTGCTGTGGTCATTGCGGGTGTGACTTTCTTAACTATAACTCTATTCTTTGTTGCGTTCACGATTTTCCTTTGTAAATTTCCATTTCAGGTGCTGCTCCGGTTGCTACTATGACCACCTCAGGTGGATCCTGATAGTGACCTGGTGTGTATGAGCTGTCGGCTACAATATTGGTGTTAACACCACCTTCTACTGCAAAAGTCGCTGTGCTCAAGCGTTTGTAAGCAATACTTCCTCTAACACTATAACCAGCCCGTTCGTGTAAGTGCATAAACGCGGCCTGATCACCACGCATTGTGGTACTACAAATGATCTTGATCTCACAAGCACGGGCCCAGACTTCCCACATACGGATCATCTGTGCCAACAAGTGTATACGGCCTCTAGCACTTAGATTCATATTGCAGTGTGCTATGCGTACAGCCACCATTTCTTCTGATGACCACGGAGCATACTGTCCACGCACGGCCCAGGTATAGGCTAACAGTTGCCCTGTTTCTGTGTGCGTTGCCACACTCAGCAGTTCCTTTTTGGGATTGTAAAATTGGTTAACAGTGGCCAACAGCACATTACGGCTGTATTCCACAGGATCATTCTGAAATATTTGATCAGTTTCTAAACCAAAATAACCCTGGGCCATAGCTGTGATTTGTTCGGTGTCAGGTCCTGCGGCTGGGCGCCAACGCCAAGGATCTGCTTCGGTATGTGCGTACTGCTCTAGGCTATTGTCTCGGGTGGCAATCATTTCTTTTTTCCTATCTGTGGTTGAGCTGGTAGACCTAATCTAGCACGATTCCGTTTCTGTGCTATACTACGCCAGCCCAAGGCCACAGCATCGCCTTGTAACTTGGCGTGTTCTTGACGGGTAATGATCTGTGCATTGGCCACTGTCCAAGGAGTTGACCAATCCCTGCGTGTCATACAGTAGTCGCCGCGTTCACGACCACGCGATTCCCACATTCCGGATTCATCCCATAGGTGTTTCCACGCCTCAAAGCTGATATCCCATCCTTCTTGGCGCCATTGTGCTTGATTCTTTTGCTGTATGTACACACGATACTTTTTGTGTTCTACAGGATCTGTTCCTGTGACCCACATTTCGGGTCTGGGCCCTGGACGCCCTGTACCGGGTCTGGGTCCTGTTCTACCAAATCTACTAGCTGGCATAATTGTTCCCCGATTCAAATAGTTCACCATATCGTGTAGGCCTAGCTGGCACACCTGTAACCAGTCTAAAATCCCAAGGTGTGTCAGCAAATAACCGGTTCCAACGACCCAACAGGCCTGAAGGTATATCCTTTTGTTTGGTAAACTGTTCAACCATATCGGTCACTATCTCCAAGGGAGTATAGGCTTGTCCTTTTGTTGATTTTTTAAATGATTTCATAGGTGTTGTAGCCCATAATTGATATGAAGCATCTGAGTCACAGATGGCCATTATTTCAGCTGCCACACCGTAGATGTGTTGCCGTAAAAGGGTATACTCTCGAAGGCTTTGTTTGTAGTAGGTAGTGGCGAAACGGGTACCTGGTCTAGGTTCCATTTCCTTGCGTGTTGTGTATTGAAATTCTTTGATCATACTATGCGTTCCTTTTGCTATGTTTTATTTACCACAGTAATCATATTATGCGATAAATTCCTTGAGAAAGCAATCATTTAGAACATATCAAGATCTCTAAGAGATCTAATCACTCGTTAACACTCGTGATTTGTTTTGTCTTATTGATAGATCCCACAGGCACAATACCGCTTGTACAAGCGGCACCAACACCGACAGGTCTTTAGATTGGATGATCACTTTGGCTCTGCCCTTACCATACCTGTAGCGATTTTTAAGTAGATTCTCAGCGGTTAATTATCTACATAGTGACTTTGATGTATCCCATACCATTCCGATCGCACAAACCCAGTCCGTGTGGGGACCGATTTAAGGCTACTTGTTGTAGTGTGCAAAAGCCACTCGACAGATACGAGCGATTTGGATGCCGTCACTATCAGGAACGGATTCTCCAGCACAATGATTATTTGGCGTGCCAACCTTTTCTGTTTGTTACTTCTCCACACTTACTTATGCCAGGTCAAAAAAAAGCACTATAAAAATATAGTGCTTTTCCCGCCGATTGTGTAGATTTGGAGATGTAAACAGAAAGGCTGTGTAGGGAACAGAATTAATATTAAGGATAGCGTTATGACCACGCAAGTTAAGTATCCACTGTATAGGATACCCCTGCTCCCTACAAGAATATTTAGTCTCTCTGCGGAATAGTGTAAAAGTTAGGGCGCATTTCGCCCCGTAATCCGCGTATACAAGTAACTAACAAGGCACGATAGTACCATTCTTCTGTGACAGGACGATCACTTATCGAATCCCAAGTAAGTGCTGTTTCCCATTCCACAAGTATTTCGGTCATAGTATCTGTTTCGGTGGCAGCCAAGATTTCTTCAGCGGTTTCCAACACACAGGCCAGTTCTTCGGCACTACAGAAACGGTGCGGAACCGGACCCAACTGTTGAAGGTTTACTACTATCATTCTCTTATTTAAGTGTTGTCTATAAACGACAAGCCTTACCTTGACTTAATGGTGGTATTTTGCTATACTGTACGCTGTTACAACTAAACAAGGATTCAAAATGAACAATAACAGACGCTTGGAATTGGCCCGACAGCACATACTTGTGCTTAAACGAATCGACGCATTACGCCAACTATACAAGGATGAAAATTGGGCATTAGATGACATTCGTAACGAAAACATAAAAGAACAAGCCGAAGAAGGCCTGCAACATTTGGATGATCTAATAGATTTATTAGATGAAGCCGCTGACAAGTTTGAAGAAGTAGCGCAAGGTGATTATGTCAAAATACTTGCTAAAGAACAGCGCCGGCAAGCACAAATGCAAAAAGATCAAACAGCCACAAAACAACAAGCCCAATTGCAAGAGGCTGCTAAAAAAATTGAATTTACCCAAAAAGAAATTGAAGCATTTTTAAAAGTTTGTCCTAATCCAGATAATCCAGAAGGTTATGATATAGAAAGTTTAGACGAATTTTGGTATTGGAAATGGCAAGACACAGGGCAATGCAATCGATATGATGATGTAATATTTGAACATACCGAAGCATATAAACAATTTTTAAAGGAACAACTATGAACACATACACTATCTTTTATAACTATAATAATTGTGCTGTTAAACATATACAATTGGCCGAAAATGAAATTCAGGCTCGTGACTTGTTTCACAAACAATATCCAAATCAAATCTATTCTGTATCTCCGGGTTGTTTGGCCGAAGATCTTCCTGTTTTGGAGGTCAGATGAACTTTGAACAACTGAGACTACAGATCCATATGCGTGACCTATATGATCGACTGGGTGCTATGGATGCCGAATTAATGATTGTAGACGCGTTTCTACGAGAGCAGGCCAGGCACGAACGAATTCTACAGCAGTCACAGGATACAAGTAATCACGCTCACCCATCAAGTGCCACCCACCCGATTTGAATAGGTACACCTGTCGGCGTCGGGTTACAGTTTGGATTCGTGTGGCAGGCATTTGACCAGTATTTACACAACCTGGTTAAATAGCTACACAATGAGTAGACCCGCACCTGATGTGTTAGAAAGCCTACAAATAGGTGATTATGAATGGACCATAGCTGAAGCACCTGAAAGCTGGTGCGTGGTTCGTTATGAACGCCCAATCTACATAATCAAACAGCACTGGTTACAGGACCGCAGGCGTTATCCTCGCAACACATTCAATTCAGCCGCACACGCACAGAATCTAGCCGACAAGCTGAATACAATGTTTAAGACCACCGCATATACCATAAGGAGAATGCAATGAATCAATTCACATCAGGACCGGGGCCTGTGCGTATGCCCAATCGTCGCACTGTACCCAATCCAAGTCCGTTAAATCCCAGCCCTTATCCACCGGCACAAGGCAAATAACATAAATATCCGTATGACAACGGAAAAGGTTTCAGAAAAACAGAAAATCAGCTCACGCGGTGGTGCTCGTGCAGGTGCGGGTCGTCCCAAAGGATCTACTGCGCTGATCACGGCTCGCACACTTCTTGATGCTATAGAAGACCGTTCAGGTCGACCATTTGAAGAACTCTTGGCCGATGGCTACAACCGCACCATAGAAGAAAACAACAACAAGTTGCGTGTAGAATATGAGCGTATGTTCTTGGGCAAGGTCTTGAGTGACCGTGTGCAGATGGACATAAATGAAGCTCCAGAATTGGTAGAACAAAAGCAAGCGGCATTCCAAGAAGCCCTGGCTAAACTGGCGGCTTTGACTGACAAAGCTAAATAATAATACAAGGAACCAATATGCCATTGATTAAATCGAGTAGCAAAAAGGCCGTAGGCAAAAACATCAAACGAGAGATGGCAGCCGGACGCCCACAAAAGCAGGCCATTGCAATTGCCCTGACCGAGCGTCGTGAAGTAGCAAAAAAGCAAGGCCGTAAGATGCCTACAAAAGGAAAAACAAAATGAAGAAACCCTCAAACACCGGTGCAGGCCTAAAGACACGCACAGCGTCGTGGCAGTATGATTCAATGACTCTAGCCAATGGTATGGACAATGATTCAAACCATCCAAGCTACAAACAGTTGTCCAAGTTCTCGGGCAACCAACACGGTGGAGCCGCTGAAGGCAACTTTGGTCGTGGTCCTACTACAGGCAACAATGGTACTAGCAGTGAAGGCCCAAAAAAGCCTCCTACAGCAGCGGTTCCAGCATTCCAAAAAGCAATGGGATCAAGTGATTCAATCAATGCAGGTCACCAAGTTCGCACACCAGGTGGCACCCGTGCTTGGGATCCCAAATGCGAAAGCAATTATAAAGGTAATCCAGACCGTATCAATTCAGGTCGTGGACCAACCAAAGGGAACAGTCAATAATGTCTACTGTGTTCAGACCCCTAGGTCCTACTACTTTTATCAGTGCCAACGCTAGCGGTATTCTGGCCAACATTGTTAGCACTGGTGCTGCCACAACTACCTATTTGAAAATTGACAATATCAACAATGCCAATGTGGATGCCTTTGTAAACTTTGGCACCAGCAACACCACAACAGCTACCATTGCCAACGCTACCTCAACTGGCAATAGCATTGTGGTTCAACACAACGACACAGTGTTTGTGGCCACAGCTAGTGGATTTGATCAAGCTCCAGCAAACAAATTATACATCAGTGGTATTACCGCAAGCGGCACAGCTGGCTTGTATATCACGCCAGTGGCAATCGTAAGTTAAGGAAAAACAAAATGGCAATGACCAAGAACCCACAAGCAAAACCAATTAACCAAAAGCGTGGACCAACCACAGGCAATGGTGGACAGACTGAAAAGCGCAAGACCTTTATCGCTGAAAAGAAAGATGGCGGCAATGAGCGCACTCGTTTAGCAGATTTTGTTATGAGTGCATTAGAAGGACGCGGTCAAGGTATGAAGCCTAGCACAATGCCTGCTGTAGAAAACCTTAGTGCCAACAGTGGTCCAACCACTGGTATTGGCCGTAACCCTACAGCTGGTGGCACCAAGTACAATGTTCGCAGTCGTACTGCTGGCAAGATCACTAAGTAATATGGTAGTAAACTAAACGGACGGGTGTCCGTTTAGTACGGAAGTATAGATTAGAAAGGTATAGAAATGAAAAAGACAACTCCCACCCCTAAAGAACCAGTCTCAGCCCTTGAGGAAAACCCTTGGCAAGACCAAGAGATCACGGTAGTTCCTGCAGACCTCAAGCCAGTGGCCGAACAAGTCAAAGAAACAATTGTCCGACATAAAACAGAAACAGAATATGACTTGGAAGGCTTGATGAATGACTTCCCAACAGCCACCGAACTAGAACGCTTTGTGTATGACCAAACTGGCTACACACTTAACCTTAAAGGTCGTGCGCAAAAGCTCAAGTATCAAGTGGCAATGGATGTGCTCAACGGCGAAACAGTAGATGAGAAATTTACATCAGGTGAAAACCCTTACATTGATCGCGCTGAACTAGTGCCAGTGGAAGACCTAAAGGATCCTGCTCCGCGTGATCCCACCTTGCCCGCAGAGTCGGAATTACAGAATCAATTCTATAGTCCATTCATTCCGCATCCGGATCCAGAGTATCGTGCCCGTAACAAGAAGGTTCACACTGTGTTTAAAAAGTACAAGAACGGTATGATCAGCTATGAAGTTATTGGTCCAATTGAACCCAAGGCCATTGGTGAAAAGATGGACAAGTTTGGCAAGATCCGTCCAGAGCTAATGTCGTGGGTTGATCCGCGTACCGGCGAACAAGTTGTGGTGCGTCGTGATGGCACAGTAACTCCACAGGGTCGTAACCTGCGTGCCTTGATGCAGAGAATGCGTGTGAACAATACCAACCATTGGGAAATGTGGGTCAACCGTGACTTCGTCAATATGGAAGGTGGAGAACTGCGTAATCCTTGGGATGTGGAATCCGAATAATGCGTGATAATGAAATTCATCAAGCTATAGAAGCTCGCCGTGCGCAGGATACCCGGATTGAACAAAAGATCAATCAGGCACACCGCGAAGCTTTTCATTTAAAGTTTCCAGGTCAAGTAGAACACTGTATGCGCTTGGTAGCCGAACGCTTACAAGCAGGCCTACGCAAGGATACAGATATGCAACTAAGTGACTGCTCAGCCAAAGACCTTAGCTGGGCATTACTTAACCTTTGGACTATACACGCCGACCTTAAGGAGCAGTAATGCTTGACTCCGGCGTGTTAATGCGTCGTGCGGTACATTGGGTTATGGACTCAAACGGACTTACAGTTGAGAGTCTTGCTCCAATGGACCACACCACCAGAGATCATTTTGAACAACTAGCCATAGCTGTAGCAGATGATATGCGGTACAATCAACTAAAGTATTTTAGACCATTTGAACATCAAAAAAAGTTCTTTCTTACAGCACCCAGTCAGCGGCGCGGTATACTTGCGGCTAACCGAATTGGTAAAACAGTATCCACTTGCTACGAAACGGCTATGCATCTTTGTGGTATCTATCCTGATTGGTGGCTTGGTCATAGGTTTGACCATCCAATCGTCGCAATGGTGGCTGGTGAAGGTTGGAGCCAAGTCGCAATGGTTTTACAAAATGAACTACTAGGCACACAGGATATCAAGATTCGTGATGCCCTGGGCACAGGTGCAATACCGCGTGATCGGATCATACAGGACACTATGCGCTCAGATGGTGCCAACTGTATGGGTGTAGAAATACGCCATCCTCGAGGCAAAAGCTACCTGTTGTTTGCCAACTACACACAGGAAGTGCGTCAGATGCAGGGTTTCAAACTGAACCTGGCTGTGTTTGATGAACAACCTCCGGATGATTTCTTCAGTGAAATAGTAACCAGAACAGCCACAACACAAGGGCAAGTGTTATGCTCGTTTACACCGCTTAAAGGACTCAACGGACTAGTATCAAAGTTTTGGAACCGTGAAGAGGGCTATGACTTTATTCGTGTGGCCTGGTCAGATGTGCCAGAATATGATCCCTGGGGCGAAGCTTTCTTACTAAAAGAAACTAGAGCACAGCTAGAGCGCGATTACTTGCCGCACGAGCGTGAAGCCAGAATTGCTGGTAAACCTGTGATGGGTCAAGGTGCTGTGTTTCAAATCCGTAGTTGGCCCACATACCGAACAGGTGACTACAACTTCCGTGAAATGAACAATATACACCGTGTGATAGCCCTGGACTTGGGCTTGGTCAATGACAGAACTGTTATCAGCTTGATGTATTGGAATCCTGTAGAGCGTACAGCTTGGTTACACCGTCAAATCTGTGTGTCAGGCATTGAAGAAGCCAATCCCACAAACTATATCAATCATCTAATGCGGCCAGAAGTGTTTGGCACACCCATAGTGCTACCTCCCGACGGTGGCACAGCAGGTCGCTACACTATGAGTGCCTTGAGCATTAGAGAACTGTTTGAACAGTATGAACTAAATGTGCATCCCAAGCCCATAATGAATCCACCCGACGATCAAGGGCGCACTACCAACCATAAGGCCTATGGTATCAATATGATGCGTCAAATGCTGGAAGCAGGCTCATTTATGGTCAATGAAAACTGTGTGGATTTCCTGCGCGAAGCACAGAACTATTATGTAGATCCACAGGGCCGTTTTAGTGATCCAGATGATTGTCTGGACTCAGCCCGTTATGCCCTGTTAGGTTGTTTTAATAACATTGCCGAACCTTGGGACAATCGTACACCTAGAGAACGGATGGCTGCACAGCGTAGTCGTTATGTATCAAAACCCCAACCCCAATCGGACTGGAAGAAAACATTTGACGCAAATGGCTAATTGTGTTATACTAGCTGTATGAAATGGTTGATCCTATCCTTGTTCGTAGTAGCCAATCTAGTTCAAGCTACAGAATTGGCACGCCCAGTAGCACCTGAATTTATCCGGACAGAATTAATAACAGCCCAGGGTGCTACACCAGAGCTGGCAGTCCAAGCCGCTTACCAACTGGCCTTGCAACAAGCACAAGTTCCAGCCAATTTAACCCAACCTGTTCGTGCTACTAATCACGCTGTAGCCCGAATGGTTCATCAGGGACAGGTCTATCATACACAAGTTTGGGTCACAGTAAGAACCGCTAACTGACCCTGGATCCTGTAGTCTTACTAAATAAACAATACAGGATCCTAAACACAATGTTAGACATAAAAAATAAAGTTATTAGCCAGCTGAATCAAAACAATGGGACACTTAGTCGCTTTGTTAAACTCAAAGCTCAACTGGATACAAAATGTGCCGCTTACTTACGCTACTTAGGAACAAAGAACGCTGTCAATCGTGCCAGTGATTATCATTATCTTTGTCTAGCAGTAAACGAATCTACAGCACCCGTTAATGGTATCGATTACATACACCCAGTGGTCAAACCCTGTGTGGATTATGTAACTGCTGTTATTAGCAAGGGTCTAGCACCACAGGGCGAAATCAACTTTGACTTTGTGCCCGACAATGAATATGATGACGAAGCGGCCCGTCAAGCTACCAATATGGTCAGCCGTGTCATAAATGAAGAAAATGACCCGCACTTTATCTTACAGCGTTGGATTATGGACGCTTGTATGCACAAGAATGGTATGCTAATGATTTTACCACGCAGAGAACAAGTTGTTCGCTATGTAGAATCCACAGGCACTAGAGATCAACTCAAAGCATTTGAAGCACAAGCAGAAGAATCTGGCTTGACAGTGCTTAGACAAAGCCGTCGTAAACAAAGCGTAGACATTGCCAAAGTAATGGCCGAAACAGAACAATTTGCAGCCGGCTTACCTGAAGCACAACGCCAGGCAGACTTACAAAATAGAATTGACTCTGCTGGTGAAGAATTAACCGCTGACAATATTGAATTAACTGAAGGCGATGATATGATCATTGACGCCATCAATCGCAACACAATTTACACAGCTAAGTACAAACTGACCGGTTGGAGTTTGCATATTAAATTCCGCAATATTGCTCAGCACTATTGGATATGTGACCCAACTGTTCAAGAAATGAAAGATCAAAGTTTCTGCGGATTCTATGATCCAATGAGCATTCAAGAAGCTGTTCAATTGTATCCTGGTCTGCAAGACCATATGGAGGAGTTCCGTGAACACGCTGAATACAATCAAAACGGCGCTTACCAAGCTGGTTCTGTTCTCAATAATTTGGCTATCCACGCCCGTGATAGTGTTCCTGTTATGGGTATTCCAGTAGAATCTGGAGTAGGTGCAGATCCTGATAGTCGTCAGATCACAATCCTTACTGTATGGGACCGCTATGACATCGATGGTGATGGCGAATTAGAGCTGTGCGAAATAGTATTTTCAGGCAGTTACATTTTGAGTGCCAAAGAAGTAGAGTTTATTCCTGTGGCCAATATGTGTCCAAAACCCCTACCGGGCAACTTTTATGGAATGAGTATTGCTGAATCAGTAGTACCAATGCAAGAGTATATGACTGCTGGGCATCGCAGTGAAATCTTACTGGGCTTGCTGACAGCTACTCCACGCTTGGGTGTCAAACCCGACAAGGTAGACTTTGAAATGCTACAGGATGGCGAAGCCGCTATCTTTATCTTAGATCCCAAGTTTGATCCTTCAACTGATGTGTATCCATTACCACCTCCTGCTGGTAACCTGGGCTTTATTGACAACGCAATGACCCGTATGCAAAGCGATACGCAGGCCATCATTGGTATGACTACCCCTCAAGATGTGTTTAACCCTGAAGTAATGAGTGCAGGCAATTCGGGTGCCAAGCTACAAATGGCCCTGGGCCCTAATCAGATTATTCAAGACAACGCTGTGCGTAACTCAGCTGATGGTCTTAAAGAAGCCATTTGGTTGGTATGGAGAACACTAATACATTATGGTGATGATTTCAGTGTTAAAAAGCTGGCCGCTATGTACCATCCAGATGGTAAACCCATATTCTTAGACTACCAAGCCTGGGATGATATGAATTTTTGCGATCGCAAATTGATGCACATTGAATTGGCACTTGGAATGATGAGTGAAGAAAACCAATTACAGCGTCAACAGATCATTAACCAAACACAAACACAATTGTATACGCAAGTTAGTGCTATGGTTGCTCAAGGTACACTTACACCTGAAATGTACAAGAAGATCAAAAAGCCATTTGCTGATACCCTTTATGTGTTGGGTGTCAAGGACTGCGATACATACTTGCCCACAGACGAAGAAATTATGAAAATGATTGAACAAGGTCAAAAAGCACAAGCCGGCAAAGAGCCTACAGCAGCTGAGAAGAAAGATCTATCTGTTGCGGAACTTAATGCTGCCAAGGCCACACAGGTCAAAGCTGAAATTGAAGGGCAAGATGCTGAAAGTCAATTGGACTTTATGGCAATGGCGCAGGGCAATCCGAAAGTTTATAACTAATGCTGACAGCAGAAACTATTGATGCGTTTAACACACGCTTGACTGTGAACCTAAACACAATCAAGCAGATGAAACCCAGCCAGCTGGATCAGGTTAAAAGTCAAGGATCAACGGCAGAAGCCTTGTTGACCAATCGTGATCTGGCCTTGTTTGTACATCAGTTTAAATTTGAATTATTAGATACCCTAGGTGCTATCACTGGGTATACAGAAGAAAATAACAATCAGCGAGTGGCTATTTCCAACCAACTTGCTGGTATTGACGGTTTTGTAGCATCGCTCCAACGAGCGGTGTATATGAAAAATCGCGTGGTAACGATTCAACAATCACCCGCGCCTAACTTAAAAGGAAATGAAGTCTTATGATAGACAATATCACGCCTAACGACCAAGCAGTCGCGGCCACTGAAAACACTGCGGTGCTTGGTTTAGACCAAATAGCCGCGAAGATGAACGCTATGAAAGAAATGACATTGCGTAACCAGATTCGCGACTCTAACGAGCCCGTGACAGGTGAACCAGCTGAGGCAAATGCTGAATCCCCTGTGGCACCCGAAGGCAGCGATGCCCAGCCAGAAGTTGCAACACAAGAAACTGATGATTATGACAGCATTGAAGAACCAGAAGTCCCTGAAGGCTCCGAGCCTGAGGTAAACTCTGATGACACAAACTCAAGCTCAGATGAACTTATTGATTTTATTGAATTCGCAGAAACTAATCCGAACGCCAAGTTCAAGTTTATGCGCAACGGTAAAGAAGTCATCATCGATGCTAAGAAAGCTGCCAGTATCCTAGGTCAAGGTGGAGCAATACACGAAGAAGCAAGACAGTTAAAAATTGATCGTAGTGAATTTGAAGAATATTCAAAAGGCACTAGAGAGCGTCAAGAAGGTTTACTCTTGGCAATGGAATTTACTGTGCAACCTCGATTACAAGCAGCCTATGATGAAATTGTTAAAACACAAAATTATCAAACCACATTCCAACAACAGTTGGCTCAAACACAGGATCCAGGTCAACAGGCCCGTATTCAAGCTAGTATGGCTCAGAACGAGCGATACATCCAGCAACAGAGTCAAATGATACAGCAATTAAAGCCTGCTGTAGATCAGTTTAAAGATGTGCGTAGGCAACAGGTATCCGAAGTTCTGGAACGAAACCGCCGGGCATTCACAGACAAAGAGTTGAAAAACGAATATGTCTACAATGAACTGCGTGACAAGATCACAAAAATCTGGCCAGAAGCACAAGGTGAAATTATGCCGGGAATAAAGAACCTGGACCTAATCTCCAGTGATGAGCGCCTATTGGCCCTGGTCAGAGATGGTCTCAAGTTCCGTGATCGTAGTACTACCAAACAAGCTGGCAGCTCAATTGCCGCCTTAACTGGTCGTAAACAATCTACTCCCAACACTCGTCAAGAAGATAACATAAACAGCCTTCGTGAAAAAGCCAAGGGCGGTGACAAAAAAGCCGCGGACAACTTGTTAATGCAACAGCTGAGTAAAATCCGCAGTGCAAGAACAGGTCGTTGATATAAATGCTTAAAATTCTAGGAGAATAAAATGGCAGAAATTACAACAAGTCAAATTGGTAACGGCACAACAGCGTACGGCGCTGATATCGTTGTCAAAGACTTAGACTTAGATGTATCCAATCGTGTAAAAGACGATACCCCTGTATTGAATATGTGTATGACTAAAAAGCGTAAAGTTAATAGTACTTTGCCTTTATGGACAGACGACATCTATCGCTTACCTGATGTTCAGGCTTGGCAAGAAGGTGCACCTGTTAGCACAAGTAATGCAGAAAGCAACAGCCGCTACAACTTAGCGAACTACACACAGATTTTTGCTACAACAGTAGCAGCTTCTGGTACAGCTCGTGCAGTTATGCAGTCCGGTGGTGATCCACAGGCTTACCAAGAAGTTAAACAGCTGATCGAATTGATGTTCGATGTAGAACAACAGTTGGTTCGTAATGACCAAATCGGTACACAATACGGTGGTCAAGCTGGTACAGCAACTAGTGCCTATGGTAACACAGCACAGTACACTGGTCGTCGTATGGGAAGTTTGAGTAGTTTTGCAGGAACACAGAGTTTCAACACAACAGCTGGCAATGCTACAATTGGTATCAACACCAATGTAAACAATGCAAGCAACGACAGTGTAACTGTAACAGCCAACACATTTACAATGAACAGTAACGGTACCACATTCTACACAGGTACATTTACAAACCAGTTGTTCTCACCAATCCTGTACAAACAGTTGGTTACAACAGCTGAAGAGCGTTACAATGCTAAGATCCGCACTATTGTGGCTCCTACAAGTTTACGCACATTGTTAAGTGATACATTCCCAACATCAAGAACTATCAACCGTGTAAATTCTGAGCGTGGCGACACAATCCAGACTTACGAAGGCGACTTCAACTACACATACGAGATTTTTGATTCTTGGATTATGGATCAAGCTGGTGTAAGCAACAGTATCTACTTCTTGAATGAAGAAGTACTACAATGGGGCTCATTGCGTGACCTCGGTCCTAACAACGAAGTGTTTTCAAATGCTGACGCTAGTTTAGACCAGTTCATTATGGAAGGAACTTTGATTGTTCGTAACCCAGCAGGCGTAGGTATGTTGAATAACATCTCTACAAGTGGTGCAAGCGTAACAACAGCTCGTCCAAGCGCATTGGTTCAAAGAGCAACAAACACTTACTAATCCACAAGATTGTTAAGTTAAGACAAAAGGCCTTCGGGCCTTTTGTTGTTTGTATCCAACCACTAATTAGCAGGACGACTAAATATACATTATGAGCCAAGACCAAAATAAACCTGAAATACTTGATACAAGTAAAGTAGATTACGATTATGACTATTTGCGACAAGATGCTGGTGGTATTATAACCACGCACAACGGTGTAGCAGATCGGTTGTTAAGCAAAAACGATAAATTATACAATGAAATGAAGGGTGATTGGACCCGCACAGGTTGGAATGGCAACAAGAATATTAAGGTAACAACTGGGCGCCAAGATGGTAAGTTTTACATCACACGCGAGCAGATGAATACCGAATTGATCAAAAAGCGTTGTGCCGAATACCGGCAAGGCGCAGAAGCAGGAATGCTTGATCCCTTAGCACCCTTGATGCCAGATGGTAGCATTGGCTACAAATGGATGGACTTGCCCGATGTTATTGCTATTAGAATTAGCGATCAATACTTTGATGGTATGCCCTGGGCTGTGTTAAAAAACGACCGAACACTCAAAGCACAATTTTACCGTGTAGTGCAACGGGAATACGCAGAATACATTTGCTATCCAGGTGGTAAGCTACCTATTCCTATTGATGTGGCATATCCAGCAAAGTCTGGCGAAACAAAATTCTTTAAGGGCATTTAATTATGTTTGTAATCCCAACAGCCGACAGTCTTGTAAGCTATCTATTAGATTTTACAGGATCAAGTAATGAAACAGAAATCCGTCAGTGTATTTTTCAAGCTGAACTTACTATGCGTAACATTGAGTTGCCAGCCCTAAGAACAGATCCTTACACCACATTCGGCACAGTTGGTACTAACCAATGTATGCCAATTCCTACAGATATGAACAAGCCAATCTTGTTCTTTAATCAAGGCAATACAGGACAACAAAACAACACTGGTCCTTGGATTGTGTATGATCGTGTGGGTGATCGTGATATTATCACTATGGGCTTGATTGCCCAACTATACTTACAGCCAGTCAATGTGCCACAGGTTATCCGTGGCAAGTTTAGTGAAGTAGGACAAAACTATCAGTTCCTGCCGTATCTAGGCGAAGGTGCTGTATTAAATCTTTATTACTATCGTGCTTGGGATCTGTTGTTTACTCCAGTCACAGGTGGTGAACCCGGCCAAACTATACAGACCAATCCAGTGCTACAAACTTGGCCCGAAGGTTATATCTATGGCAGCCTGGTTGAATACTATGTAAAACGACACAGCCCAGAAGATGCCGCTATGTACAAGGCCAAGTTTGATGAAGCTTGGCGTACAGTTGAATACCAAAATAGCCTGGGCAAATGGTCAGGCGGACATACTAGAATGACTAGTATATTCCAGCCACGCAGAGACCGCCAGTATGCGGTCAAGTAAGGAACTAATCAATGACCTCTAATACAAGTTTATACGGCTACAGCGCCGTTGGTAATGCAACCATACCCAGTAACAACAATACTAGTCTTTACAATCCAGGCGATGCCAATGCAATTCCCATCAATGGCAATGTCACAGCCAACAATGTCAATGTTTCAAACAATGTTAATGTAGGTGGACAGGTCAGTGTTGTTGGCAATATCATTACTGATAGTTATTTTATTGGTGATGGTGGCTTGTTATCAAACATAGCCAGTAGCTATGGCAATGCCAATGTTGCGGCATTCTTACCCACATACACAGGTAACCTGGCCGGCGATAATTTGGCCTTGCAGGGTGCGGCCGCTGTAACAGGCAACATTACTACCAGTGGATATTTCTTTGGTAATGGTAGTCAACTAACTGGTATTGCTGCCAGCTATGGCAATGCCAATGTTGCGGCATTCTTGCCCACATACACCGGTAATCTAGCTGGCGGTAATCTTGCCATTGTGGATGCCATTACAGGTGCTACTGTATCTACCGCCAGCACAATTAGTGCAGTAGGCGATATCAGCACACAGGGCAGTTTGAGAACCCTGGGCGCACAAGGCAACATTGTAGGTGCCAATTATGTTTCAGCCAACTATTTTGTTGGTGATGGTAGTTTGTTGACCAATATCTCAGGTTCAAGTTATGGCAATGCCAATGTGGCTGCATTCTTGCCCACATATGGTGGCAATGTTGCAGCCAATACTGTGTTTGGCACCGATGTGGCCATCCAAGGCAGCAACTGGGCACAGTTACAATACAATCCTGATGGTGTACCACACAGTCAAACCACAATAGGTACAGGATCTTGGTTTTATGTAGATGCAACCGGCGCCGCATTTGAATCAAACACTACTGGCACAGTAAACACAGTATTTTTTGGCAATGATGGACAGGTAAGTGCCCAAGGTAACATAATTGGTGCAAATATCAACACAGGTGGTGAAGTAACAGCAACAGGCAATGTCTCGGGTGCATATATCCTGGGTAATGGAAGTCAGTTAACTGGATTACCAGCTACCTATGGCAATGCCAATGTGACTAGTTTGTTGGCTGCATTTGGATCAAACACTATATCAACAAGTGGTAATATCACTGGCAATTATTTTATTGGTAATGGAAGTCAATTAACTGGCATAACCACAAGTTATGGCAACAGTAATGTGACTAGTTTGTTGGCTGCATTTGGATCAAACACTATATCAACAAGTGGTAATATTTCAACTGGTAATTTGATTTTACCTAGTCTAGGTAGAATCTATGGTGATTGGAGTAATGCTACTATTAACAGTAGAACATTTATTCAATCTACCCCAAATCTTGCTACTAGATTTGGTGTTATTCCAGGAGCTGGATATACTGTTTCTGGCGGCAATGTAGCAACATCAATAGGATCATTTCTTTTAAGCGATGCTGGTAATTCTAGTTATATAGCATTCCAAATAACTTCATCAGATTCTCGTTTGGTCAGTAGTGTTAATGGTACTGGTACTCTATTGCCAATGAACATATTAGTGGGTTCAACTTCAGCAATATATATTCCCATCACTGGCAATATTGGAATTGGCAATACCACACCGGCTGATCGACTAGCTGTCACAGGCAACGCTTATGTAAGTGGTAATATTCGTGCTACTTATTTCTTGGGCAATGGTAGTCAATTAACTGGTATTGCCGCAAATTATGGCAACAGCAATGTGGCCTCTTTCTTGAGTGCATTTGGATCAAATACAATTAGTACCACAGGCACAATTACCAGTGGAAATATTACAGGCGCTAACATCAGTGCCACTGGCAATATCACAGGCAGTTATTTCTTGGGCAATGGCAGTCAATTAACTGGCATTGTATCAAGCTATGGCAACAGCAATGTCAATACATTGTTGGCTGCTTGGGGATCAAATACCCTATCCACCACTGGCAATATTACAGGTGGTAATATTACCTCAACTGGCAATTTATCTGTTTTAGGTAATTTGTTCAGCGATGATATCACATCAACCAATGTAACAGTTTATGGTGATCAAGTTATCACAGGTAACTTGACAGTTCAAGGTAATACCACCACAATTAATAGTAATACTGTTACTACCAATGATAAAAATATCACAGTGGCCAACAATCAAAGCACCGGAGCCAATGTGGATGGTGCTGGTTTGGATGCAGGAAGTTTACCAATTGCTACCTGGCGTTACAATGATGCAACTACAAGTTGGCAAAGCAACATTGCAATCACGCCCACAGGCAATGGTCTACAAAATCTTGGTGCTACAACCAATAACTGGAATGGCGTGTATGCCACTAGTGGACAATTTTCTGGCACTGTAACTGCCGCAAACTTCAGCGGCGATGGTAGCCAATTAACTAGTCTGACTGGCGCCAATGTTTCCGGCACAGTGGCCAATGCTACCTATGCCACAAGTTCTGGATCAGCTACTACAGCTGGCACTGTGACTACCAATGCACAACCAAATATTACTAGTGTTGGCACACTTACATCATTGAGTATCACTGGAAATGTCACTGCTGGTAATATAATTAACACAGGTATCAGTAGCGTAACCGGTAATATTACTGCAGGTAATGTATTAACAAGTGGATTAATCAGTGCCACTGGTAATATCACCGGAAATTACTTTATTGGTAATGGATCTTCGCTTACAGGCATTGCCACTGCATTAAGTGGTAACTTAGCAGGTAACTTGTTGGCCAATGGATATGCATTTACAAGTTCAGCCAACAGTAATATTATCATCCAGCCAGGTGGTACAGGAACACTTAATACATATAACCAACAACTTAATACATTCCAAGAAGTTGTTTACGCATATGGTAATACTGGTGCCTCCACAGTTACACCAAATATCACTCTAGGTTCAATACAATCAATGACCTTGACTGGTAATATTACACTCAGCACTATTACCAATATTGCCGCAGGCCAAAGTATGACTATAATTTTAAATCAAGATGCCACAGGCAATAGATTGTTAACTTCAACTATGAAATTTGCAGGTGGATTTAAAACCCTAACAACCACTGCCAATGCTGTGGATATTATTACTACTTTTTACGATGGTTCTAATTACTGGGCCAGTCTAAGCAGAGGATATGCTTAATGTTTGGAGCCAGACAAGGATTTCAAAAAGGAATTAGAAATGCCTTTTCGTTTAGAAACGGCGGCGCCCTTGCGAAATTAAGCACCACACAGGCAAAAGTGGGTGCAACTTCTGGAAACTTTCCTGGAGCATCAGTTGGTTCTGCAATTTATTCATATCCAACCAATTCTCAAATTGTCAGAGGTACCTTGCCATTTACCATAGAACATTGGTATTATCAAACTTCAGCCAATGCTGGCGTATATCCAAGTTCAGTCAGTAATGACTGGAATGCTCAAGCATCATTTCAAAGTCCAAGTTGGACGGTACAACCACAACGCAATGGTACAAGAAGTTGTTATTGGTTTATGGGAACCTATAGCACGGCTGTTGCTATGCTGACCAGCACCAGCACACCAGCTTTGAACACTTGGAATCATTGTGCTGTAGTTAGAACAGCGGCATCTGGATGTGTATTGGGTACATCAACCATAGCTGCTGGCACAGGTGTGTTGACAGTTGGAACCCTAACATCAGGCACTATTTCAGTAGGTCTTTATTTGACCGGCACTGGTGTGCCTGCAGGCACTTACATTACTGCTAACATTTCTGGATCAGGTGCAGGAAGTACCTGGCAAACCAATACCACAACAGCAGTAAGTTCTACTACCATAACAGGTAACAATTTTAATTTATATCTTAATGGCACCAATGAATCAAGACTTAATAGTAGTGTTTCCTTGGACAACAACACCAATAGACCATTGACCCTGGGCACATTTGGAACCAGCACAGTTAGTAATTACATTGGTTACTTGGATGAATTTCGTTTTAGTAGTGTGGCAAGATATTTTACCACTTTTACACCACAGACAACACCATTTGTTGATGATGCTGATACCTTGTGTTTGTTACACTTTGATGGTGCGAACAATTCACAAGTATGGCCGGATGACAATACATAAGGATATGATATGATAACCTTGGGTGGAAATATTATAGTAGGTGGACAAATTGTTATCGGCAATGTGCCTATCTATGCCATTTACTTTATTAGCGAAGACGACAACTTTTTGGTGTCGCAAACAGATCAAAATTTTGTTGAGGAACAATAATGAGCAATATCAAATTTAGTCAATTACCCAATTTACCTGCTATCACTCCCAGTACAATTGTACCTGTGGTAGATTCTAATGTAAACTACACAGTAACAGCTGAGGAACTACAGGCTTATGCCAATTCAACCACTGGCAATATTGTTGCTGGAAATATTACGGCTACTGGTCTTGTTGTTGGTAACGGCAGTCAATTGACCAATTTGCCAGGAGCCAATGTAACCGGCGCAGTGGCCAATGCCACTTATGCTACCAGTGCAGGTACAGCTACCTCAGCAACTACAGCTACCTCAGCAACCACAGCCAACACAGCAAATTCAGCCCTAACAGCCGGCACAGTTACCAGCAATGCACAAGGCAACATTACTAGTGTAGGTACCTTAACTGGTTTGATTGTTTCAGGCACCTTGGCGGTTAGCAATAGTGTGGCATTTACTGGACCACTAGGATCTACAGCCAATATCAGCACCACTGGCAATGTCTCAGGAACTTATCTATTTGGCAACGGTAGTCAAATAACTGGGTTACCTGCCAACTATGGCAACAGCAATGTAACAACATTAATGGCTGGGTTTGGAAGTAATACCATATCAACTACTGGCAATATTTCGTCGGGGTATTTGTTTGGTAATGGCAGTCAGCTAACTGGCATCACAGCAAACACAACCTATAACAACAGCAATGTGGTTGCTTTAATGGCTGCATTTGGTTCAAACACAATTGTAACTACAGGCAATATCACAGCTGGTAATTTTATTGGTAGTGGCAGTCAACTGACCAATATTACCGGTGCTAATGTAACAGGTACAGTGGCTAGTGCCACAACAGCAGCCACAGCTACCTCAGCAACAACAGCTACTACCGCTACCACAGCTACCACAGCTACCACAGCTACTACTGCTACCACAGCAGGAACTGCCACAACAGCAGGCACAGTAACCACAGCGGCACAACCAAACATTACTAGTGTAGGCACCCTGACCAGTTTAAGTGTGTCAGGTAATGTAACTGGCGGTAATTTGCGTACTGTAGGAAGTGTTAGTGCCACAGGCACCGTCATTGGCGCTACTATTCAAGGCAACGGTAGCTCAATGTCAGGCATAGTAACCAGCATTGTGGCTGGTTCAGGCATTAGCGTTAATGCCGCAACTGGTGTTGTTACTGTAACAGCCACTGGCAATGGCGGAGGCAATAGTTCTGCTATTAGTACAGGTAATACTTTTGTTAATACCAATGGTACAGGGGGTTTAGGTGGTACTGAACTTTTATGGCTTGGAAAAAATGTTGATATTTCAACAAGAAATCTGTCCAGTAATAGTATTGTAATCCAGCAAGGAACTAACAGTTTATATTCTACTATACAAATGCCTCCTGATGGTAATATTAATTTATTGGCAAAAGGAGCTAGCGGCGGTGGCAACACTATTACATTAACAGCAACCCAAGTTACAGCAACAGCAACTTTAACTGCCACAAATCTTTCAGCTACTGGAACTGTAACAACTAATTTTGTACAGGCAGCAGGTGATGTTAGTGCCGCAGGTACTATAATTGGTGGTAATGTTCAAATTCCATTTGCAACCAAAACTGGAACTAGTGCAGGCTCACCAGGAATGCTAGCGGCCAATGCAACTTATTTGTATGTTTGCACAGCAAGCAATGTATGGAAGCGTGTAGCACTAAGTTCATTCTAAGAGAAAAACAATGCCACAAACATTTACCGAAGTAAAAATACCTTTTAGCAACATGACATTCCATCCGGATGTGCCAAGCAGTGCTTTGGGTCCAAACGAATACAATTCAGGACAGAATGTGGAAACTGACATACGCGGCATACGCAGTGTGTCAGGTGATGAAGTTATTTTAAACACAATACCAGGAACACCAATCTATGTAACAGGCGGCTACAGAGCCAACAATGTGTGGTGGTTTGTGGTAGGCACCAGTGCTGGACGCTGGTGGGCCAACAATGGCAGCGGAGCTTGGACCGAAGTGACTCCAAATCTTACACCCTTAAGCGGTTACACTCTAGACACCAACATTACCGAAGCTTGGAATGGCACCACCTTGTTTATCAATGATGGCCTACATCCACCCATGTTTTTGACTGCAACAGCCTCAGAATTTTTTCCCTACAGCGACGATCCTCTTGCTGCCAGTTATGTGTGGAACTACAATCCCTCTTGGTCAAGCCTGACTGCTGGATTCTTGCGCATGTATAACACACCCAATGTGGGCAGTATTTTAATTGCTGGAGATTTACGGGCGGTCAATGGATCAACCAGTGTGGTTGAAAATTACCCTACCACAGTGCGTTGGAGTCAGGCATTTGGTCTCAATGATGGACCACTAACTTGGGCACCCACAACACTCAATGTGGCCAACGAATTGGAAGTACCAGTGCGCGGGCCTGTGATAGATGGTTTTGCCAGCAATGGCAACTTTTATGTGTGCAGTTACTGGGATACAGTAGTATTCAGCCCTATCAACTTTCAAAGCACAAGTGCGCCTGTGTTGGGTGTGCGCCTGTTCAATCAAGGACGAGGGCTACTCAATCGTAACTGCTGGGCCAATGCTGATCACACAGTGTATGGTGTAGATGCTAGAGACATTTGGGTATTTGATGGTCAAGACTTTCAAGGTCTGGGCACACAACGCATACGCAACTATTTCTTTGGCAATCTTAATATTGAATATTCAGACCGTGTGTTTGTAGAAAACAACACCAAAAAAAGTCAAATTGAAATTTATTATCCAGACCTAACCTCAACTGGTTGGTGTAACCAAATGATCAGTTACAATTATTTGCTAAAGGTATGGAACGCACCTAGAGATGTCAGCAATGCCAGCATGGGTTGTGAAGCACCAGTTTATTCGGTGGACGATGGTGTGTATGACAATGCCAGCAGAACCATGGTGTATAGTCGCGGTGTGGCCAATACTGCTCTGGTGCAAAAAGATCAAGGCTACACTTTTATCAGTGACACACCTATTGCTAGTGAATTTCAACGCAACAACATACAATTGCTAAAAGATTATTCAGGCAAGCTCCTGGTGCATAGAATTTTACCCGAAGTGGTAAATTTGGACCCAGATGGACTGCAAGCTGCTGACAGCACCGGCAACATAACCATAACCATTGGTGGCAGCAACAGTGTAGGGCAAACACCTGTATTTAAAACACCTGTAACTATCACAGCCAATACTGCTTATCCTTGGACTCAGATAAATCAAAACGCATTTCGTGTCAACACTTTGCGTATTAGCAATACTAGCAACAACTCAGTATGGTTGTGTAGTGCTTCAACTTGGCAATACACACAGACCGAGGACGATCGTTAATGACCACATTTGCTGTAACCAATAGTGATGAACTATTGCCAGCAGTAAACTATCTGCTGAGTAACCTAGACACACAAACTGTCACAGGCAACATTACCGTACCTGGTAATGTGTTGGTGGCCAACACCACTACTGGTGTGGTCAGTCAAGCTGGCAACAGCAGTGTGTTTGGTTATCTTTATCAATATATAAATCTGCGTTATAGCAACAATGCCACCGGCACATCAGGATTTGATATCAACAGCAACAACTACAGCTATTTTGGTGTGTTCAACAGTTCAGGTCCCACACCCAGTAATAATCCTGCGTCATATCAATGGTATGAAGTATCGCCACCTTTTGATTTGGCCACCAGTAGAACCTTGTATTATAGTGCCATTGGTGGTAGACAAATACAATGGGCAGCGGCCAGTTCACCACCCAGTAGCAATTATGTTGTCACAGTGGCCAATGTGGCCATTGATTTAGATGTTGTGACCACAGCCGCAGGCACACCAGGCGAGCGTGGACCAGTAGTGATGGCAGCGGTAATAACCACAGCAGATCCCAATACAGCCACATCTGCCACATTGACTGGTTGGTTTACAGCATCAAGAGATAATCTTACAGCTCCAATAGGCACAGGCCTAACACCAGTAGTGGGTGACACAGCCAGCTTTACCTATGAGGCAGGTGTAGGACAACCACAGGCCGCTTATAACTTTAATGGTAGTATTTGGATTCCTGTAACAGGACAAGTAATTTCAGGCAATGTGATAGTGCGTGGCACCATTGCTGGTAATGCCATGATTGCCAACACCATTACAGCTACACAAATTGCCACTGGCACAATCACTGCCACACAAATTGCAGCCAACACCATTACAGCCAACAACATTGCAACGGGCACTATTACAGCTACTCAAATTGCGGCCAACACAATCACTGGTAATAACATAGCCGCAGGCACTATTACCACAAACAACTTTACAGCCAACACTATACAAGGCAATATCATTGCCGCTGGCACCATTACTGCAGAACAGTTGGCAGCCAACGCTATTACAGCTAATACTGTAGTGAGTTCAGGTGCTGTGCTTGGCTCAGACGCTAGTTTGGGTTTTTGGTTAGATGGCACCACAGGTAATGCTCGCTTTGGTAACAGTATCAGTATTGGCAATCAACTCACAGTAGGAACCAATGCCAACATAGGTGGCAATTTAACAGTTGCAGGATTAATTAATGGTGGTAATTTAAATGCCAACACAGTAATAACAACCACAATTGTGCCAAACGGAGTAACAAATACAGCCAGAGGACAAACTGGTGTTGTTTTATTATCTAGTAATGCTACTCCAAATGTAGTTTATACCACGCCAGGAGCAACAATTACTACCACAGAAGCCAACCAAACTGTTGTTGTTTATATGAATTTAGGCATGTCATTAACTTTGACTGCGGTTGGCGCCGGCGCAACAAGATATGGACAATTGGTATCTAGTTTACAAAGATATCAATCAAGTAGTGGTGGTCCAGGAATTACTTTACAAAGCACTAGTAAATTTTTTACAGTTGCATTGCCATCAGCAGGATCAACTAATACTGTAGTATCAGTGTCTCAAGTATATCCTACCTATGTAGACACACTTGCTACACCTGGAACATATGTATATGCGTTTGGTGGATCAGTAGTTTTTACAACTTCATTGGCATCAGCAACTGCTAGTATTAGCACTTATACAAGCTCTATTGATAATACTATATTCCTTAATACTATTAGTGCATTGGGATTAAAACGATGAAACAATACAGTATTGTAAACAATTTAAATCAGGTAACAAGTCACATACAAATAGATGACAATGTTCCATACGATGAATTAATAAAAGTTTATCCTGGATTAGTTGAAGGATATCGTGAAATTGATCAATCTCAAGATATCACAACAGCAGATCAATCAAGATCTTTAAGAAATCAATTACTGTCTGCGGTTGATCGTGTGAATCCTGTTTGGTATGCCAGCCTCTCTGCTGATGAACAAACAGAACTTGTTGTATATAGACAACATCTATTAGATGTGCCCCAACAGGCTGGTTTCCCTACTCTGGTAGAATGGCCGGCTAAACCCGCATGGTTATAAGGAACCTATAAATAATACTATGGCTACATCACCTCCTAAACTACCCGCAGCCAAAGTGCTGACACCAGCACAAATTGCGGCAAACAAAGTTGCAGCCGACAAAGCCGCCGCCGCAGCTAAGGCTGCCGCAGCCAAGGCTGCTGCAACATCTAGTAAAACATCCAGTGCGGCACAAATTGTTGCCGCGGCCAACAAGGCTGTTGCAACTGTTAATGCACCTAAAACAACAACTCCGGCTAAAACTACTACACCAGCACCTGCGGCGCCCAAATTTACATTACCAGATCCTACTGTTACTTTAAAAAATATCATAGCTGGTAAAGGTGGAAGTGATACCCAACTAAATTCAGCTACAGGCGAAACCTATTACCTGTATCCTAGTCCCAATGGATCGGCACAATGGTATGTGGTTCCCAAAGGTTCAAGTCTAGCCAGTCCTGTAAGCAATCCAACTACCAATCCCACAGTTGTAGGATCAGCCCAGGGTGTAACAGTAAACACATTAACTGCAGATCGCACCAAATATTACAAGGCCAATCCGACTGCTACTGCCAAGGCCACTGCTGATTATGCGGCATCTGCTGAAAATGTAGCCAAACAAGCAGCAGCTGCCAAAGCCTTGGCTGATGCGGCTGCTGTCAAACAGGCCGCCGCTGACAAAGCTGTTGCTGACAAAGCTGTTGCTGACAAAGCTGCACAAATTAAACAGCTAAGAGGTGATTTTGTTAATAATGTTGTTAATGGAATAATGTTGGGGAAAACTCCAACACAAGCTCAAATTAATTCTTACACTAATGCTGTATCTGCATTAGGAGGAACACCAGATGCTAGTTTGGTCAGTCAAGCACAAACCGCAATTGATAGCGCGGCTAAATCTGCAATTCTTAATAAGCAAAAAGCGGTTACTAATGATTTTAGTAATAATGTTATTAATGGAATAATGTTGGGAAAAACTCCCACACAAGCTCAAATTGATTCTTATACCAAATCTATAACCGATGCAGGTGGTACACCAGATGCTAAGTTAATTGGTCAAGCACAAACCGCAATTGATAGTGCGGCCAAGGCTGCTGTTGTTCAGGCGCAAAAACAAGCGGCAGCAACAGCGGCTAACCAAGCACAGGCTCAAGCCGCAGAACAAAAATTAATTGAGGCTCAAAAAGCACAAGCCGCTGAAGAGGCAAGCCGAGCTGCTGCTGTAGAAGCTGGAAAAATTGCCAACGCAAATTGGCAACTGCAACAACAAACAAAAGGCCAACCAAATCCAGAACAAATTAAAACTATGGCCGATGCCTCTAGAATATTTGAAGCTAATTTGCCAGCACCGCCTACTAATGTAAATGATTTATATAAACAAACTGTATCAGCGTTTACAAGTAGAGATGCGCGAAACGGTCTTGGGTTACCTACATATAATTACAACCAACCTAGTTATTCAGGAAGATATGGTCCAGATGGATTTTATTATTATTTTACTGG
>Ga0007796_10000038_pt1 | contig 27233 bp, 19 predicted proteins | sample CryBogmetaGMA0M_FD_60373 | JGI IMG/M metagenome (GOLD analysis project Ga0007796, IMG submission 60373) | Freshwater microbial communities from Crystal Bog, Wisconsin, USA - MA0M | ecosystem: Environmental > Aquatic > Freshwater > Lake | place: Crystal Bog, Wisconsin, USA | collected 2009-07-06 | reverse complement strand
CATGTAGCCGGTGTAACGGTTTTGGTGATCGTTAGCGCCGCGGTTGGCCCGGAGACGCAACCTTCGTAACCCACTGCAACGTTGACGTCGCCGGATGTCAGCGTCGGGCACGGTGTCGGCGGAATTGGTATAGCCAGATCAAGATCGAGCGCCACGCGGCACGGCTCGTCGTCAAGCTTGGTGAATACGATGGTGCTGTTGGACGCGTTCAAACAACCTTCAAACGCAGCCGTAACTGTGATCGCGCCTGTGAACTCCGGGCACAGCGGCGGCGGCGGTTCCCGCGGCACGATTGGCAGCTGGCAATCGTAGATCGGGGGCGGTGGACCAGCTATAGAGCAGTCCTCGACAAAATTGAAGTCGAGACTGGGTACGTCTTCAACGTCGCACTTTTCTGGATCAAACAGTGGTTGTGTCATCGTGCGCGTCCTACGTACTGCAATTTCCGACGAGGTTGTTTGTCGCAGGCGCGATTGTCACGGTGTGCGTTTCTGCGTTTGCCGTGATCTTGATGCCAGTCCCGGCGATGATGTTGACGTTGGCGCCGCCGACGCCGTTCAAGGTTGAAATCACTTCATTGCACGCGGGCCCGCCGCTGTAGAACCCAGTTGTGGCGTCAAATGGCTCGTCGGGATACAGCGGAATTTCGCCGCCGTGGTCGCACAGCTCTGTGTTGTCTGTGTCGCCAGAATTCACGTCCGCGGTGAACGAAAGCTCATTGTTCCGGTCTGTCTGTTTGATTCGGCAGTTGTAGCCCTCTTTGAGCCGGATATCGCCCTGCATGCAAAACGCGTTTATGATCACGGTTCTTTCGGTATCGGGCACTTCATTTTGGCAGGCCTCGGGTGGTAACGCCATAATTCGGGAGTAGTTCCCGACGTTAATGGCGTGCACGTAGCTTTTCACGAGGCTCTGTACGCGACCGGGTTCAAGCACGCGCACTTTTGTCGGAAACGTAACGGTTGTGTTGTTCGCGACAGCTGCGCGAAGCGCCGTCAGATCGCCGACGACAAGAAATCCTTCCCACACAGGCGGTCGGTCGCAGACGGCGTTTACGGGATCCGATTCGGCAGTGATTGTTGTCCACTCGTCGGCGTTGGCGCCGCATACAAACATGAGTAGCAGGCCGTCGGCCCCGGGGGCGTCGGTCGCAAATGTGAACTGAAAAGTGTTGTTTACGCGGGCGATTGTCGAAAGCCAGACCGAGTGTGCCGCGTGATCGAACTCGCTGTCGATGCCCATGATAATTCCGGCGTCGACGACTGCTGACAGCGGCAAGGCGGCTCCGGCATAGCTCGTCTTGTGGACGAACGGATAAGCCCGGTATTCGTTGTCGTTGAGAAAGCCAGTGCGCGGCATGCTAGACCACCTTTCGACCGACCGTGTCTATCTTGAGGTTGCCATCTTGTGTGTAGACGCGCAAAACAGTGTCGTCTGCGGCGTGGCCAGTGGCGGTTAGCACAAAGTTACCGTAAGCGTCTGGCCCGCACGAAATACCGTTGGCCGTGATGGTTTGCAGAAACGTCTTGGGCGTGAACTTGCCTACCGGCTCACATACATGTCGGGCGAACAGCGGCTCCCCAACAATGTCTACGCGAATCGTGTCGTCGCCTTCTTTGCGGAGCACAATACCGCGGTCACCAATGAGCCAGACGTCGCCGGTAAGCAGGTCGCCAGCTGCGCACTGCACGCCGCGAAGGCCCGGAGCCTGGGCGGGAATGACGACACTGGCGACGAACGCCGTGGTCGTAGCTGTAAAAGTGTGCGTTTCAAGCGGCCAGGCTGAAAACCGCGCCAGCAGAAACGCCGTGGACAGCAAAGTTCCTGCCGGGCGGCCATAGATATCAATCAGGTCGAGCACGCCGTTGTCCGGAATGTTGAGCGGGTTAAACGTGGCGGCAGCCAACTTCTTTGTGCTGGAGTCGCCAAGCTGAATGGTGATCTCTGTCGCCGCCACAGTGATCGACGAGATGTAGACGCCCTTGGATGCACCCACGGCGTAAATGCTAGCGTCAAAAAACGTGTCGCGGCCAATGTCCAGCTTGCGCTCGGCAGACACAAGCGTCGCGCTATCAGCAAACGGATAGCGCGAGTCTTCCTGCTCGTCGCGGAACTGCGGATAAAGAATGCGTGCGTCAGACATGGCTCACTCAATCGATTGGAATTGGGCCTGTTTGAACCGAATTGAAGTACGTGTACGACCGATTTGTGTACAGTCCAAAGTGCCCGGTTGCAGGGCCGTAATCAGCGTACGGAATTGCTACTGTACACGTCACCGCACCGCTTGAGCCATCACTCTTGTAACCGGTCGCCGTGACAGCGATTGCGGATCCGGTGTTGTGCAGCCGCATGTCAAGGTCGTACCACTCTCCAACTTGGATCGCGATTTGTTCCGAATGTTCAACGATGAACTGCGTGCCATTAAAGCGCATGATCTTTATTCGCGCTTCAGTGGCGTCCAAAATTGCGACAAAGTATGTTTTGATCGCGTGACCGCTGATAAGTTCCTGTGCGTAGTTGAAGAAGAAACCGCCGTTACGTTTTAGCCCGTCAGCGGTTATTTTCATGCGGGTTAGGAATCGGTGCTCCATCCATGGCGGCGCGGCGCAATTTCGGTAAATCAGTAGGTTAGGGCCAACGATGTCCGCGGCGGCGATGCTTTTTGTAGGCGGAGGATAAACGCCCGCGACCGCCGTGCAGACATAAGCTGGCGATGAGGTTGTTTCCATTACAAACAGCCCGTCGATTGCTTTCCATTGTCCGCTGACGCCGTAATAACTTGCGTCAAACCCCGACCGGTCAAATTGGTAGCAAAGGGTTGTTGCGTCCAAAAGACATGTTGGATAAATACCAAGGTCCGGCAAACTTTCGGATGAAAAGACATCAGGTTGGAGTTGGTCGAGCGGGTTGTAGTCATCGTTGCCGCAGTTATCTACTGGCGAACGATGCCGCCGTGTTACACCCTGGTTACACGCCTCGGACAACCCAGTCGACGAGATGATATCGATGCCGCCACAATCGGCGTATGGATAAGCGTCGAAGCCGTCGAATACAAAATTGATGTTGCCGTTGCAATCTGGCCCAACTCCATTGATCGTTTCTATGGGCTGTTTCGGACATGTGTTGCTTTCAGGGCGTTGGCCGCATTCGCCCAGGTATGTCTGCAACGGATTGCTTTCAGAGTCAGCCGTGGCCAAACGAAATACCAGCGCGGGGACGTCTTCTCCGTCAGCGTTTACAATCTCCTGCGTGATCGTAACGGGCGCTTGACCGGTGAGGGTAACGATGCCCTGCAAACTGGTGCCGACGCCAAGTTTTCCCAAACTCGGAATTGGCAGCTCGCGGTATCCGCGCGCGTTCCGGGCGAGTAGCTGTGTCTGTCGCGGTGTGCTGTACCGACCGGTGAATTTTTCGTTAACGCCAGCGCCGAACACGACCCATCCCGCCACGCCAGGCACCAGTGCTTTGACGGCATGATGGACGTTCTGGGCGAGCGGCTTTGGCAGAGACACGGCCGCGAGCGTAGTGCCGTCTGTAGCGTCCAGCGATCCGGCAACGCCAAAGACAATCGTCACGAGCCCGTCAGAGCACGTGATGCCCTGTACGTATACATACTGCCCAAGCGTTTCCGGGTAACGCAGCTGACAGTCGACCAAGATGCTGTCGCGAATGAAATCACCAGTATCGGACACGCCGGTGCTCTGGTCCGCGATTGGATAACGCCGCGTTGACTGCAGGGTGTACCAGTTCTGATTGCGTACAGACATTGTTTATAAGCAATTCGTGATAGTGGTCCCGTCTGGCGCGCAGTTTAGCAGTTGCGTGTCGAGAGCGGTTGCCGGGCTGCCGGATGTTCCACAGTTTGGATAGATCGCGGCGCCGTCAACTGTGCCGGTCAGCGACGCAGTGACGGCATAGGCGGCGGTACGCGGCGTGAACTTTAGCCGGAACTTTACGTAGGCTGAATTGCCGAGCGTCAGCGGCGGAAACTTGACTGTAAAAGTTGGCCATGTCCCTGCCACGTTAAACGACCGTCCCGGCACGCCAGGCGCGTACATCGTGGTGTAACCGCACACGACCTCCGCTGTTGCCGTGTTTGGAAATACGCTGAACGTCGCGGACAGCTCTGGCTCGTTTGCGCAGGGCAGACACTGATTGCAGTACATCAAGACAACGTCGATCACCGGGCAGTACTGCGGCGTCAACAGCACCCGCAACGGCTTTTGCAAACGGCAGTCACGCTGCTCCAGCCACCGATCGATGTTGCCTTCGTGCAACAGCTTGATCGTGTTGGTCCGGCTGCCGAGCTGCGCGTACTTGGCCTGAATAGAGTTCATGTACTTTGCGACATCGACGTAATCCGAGCAGTCGCAGCACGGGCCGCAGTCGCTACCAAAAGATAGCGTGTGCGCGGTCGGCGTCGCCCGGCCGCCCGCGATTGTCGTGGGCTGGCGCATCCACAGACAATCAGACGCGGAGATTAAGAAATCACCGTACGCGTTCGGAGTTGCGCCGTTGATGCGGTAGATCGGCGTGGTCGGGTCTTCTGTGCAGTTGCTGTACTGTCCCGCGCCGTTTCCGGGCGTGGCGTCAAAAAGGACATTCGTAGCCGCGCGGCTGCTCGCTGTGTTACTGACTGGCGTGGTCGTCAACGTCATGTTGTTACCGTCCGCGAAGATGACGTGCGATCGGCGCGCGACACCGAGCAGCGTGCCCTGATCGATGACGCGCATGCTTCGCACGCGTTTGGGCGTCGTGTACACGGCGCGTTCATCCAGCACGGCGTTTGTCGGCACGAGATGCGTCGGCCAGTTTTTCGGCGCGATCTGAAATTCGGCTGGCCAGGTCTTGTAGACAACGATGCGGCAGACTGCGTTGTTGCCAAGCCATTCGTAAATGTCGTAGTCAGTGCCCCACGCCCGTTTGGCAAAACGCTGGTATGTTGCGTCGCCGTTTAGTGGTACAAGTTGCGTAGAGTCGAACACCGTGTTGTTGTCGGCATCAACGATCAGAATGTCTGCGGCGTGGACGGGCGTCGGGGCCCAACCAGGCGCAGACGACGTCTCGCAGCCAACGCCGTACAGCCACTTGATACGCAGGGGGTGCTGCACAGCGGCGGCGCTCGGGTCGTAGAACGACGGATCGTCATACGTCAGGTAGGCGTCCGCCAGCAGATAGCGGATATCAGCGGATGGCGCGACGAGCGGGTAATCCAGGCCGCTTTGAGGCTGGTTTACGCCGATACCTTTGCGGCCGTCTGCAGAAAGCTGGAACGAAGGACAAGTCATGACGGGCCTCAGTTACAGGTGCTGCAACCGGAATCGCCCAGTCTACTTCCCAGCACAACAAGGGACATTTGCGCAACTTCGGACCCGAGCCGGTTTACGAAGTTGTTCAACGTGCTGACGCCGTCGCTGAACCGATCGACCTGTGTCGTCAGTGCGTCAAGTTCCGCGCAACCGCAGCACGGCTGCGCGCACAGGTCGGCAAAGCTGAGTCCGCCAGCAGCTGGAGCAATCTCAAGGCACGTGCCCTGATTGAACGTGAAGTTGCCGTCTGTTGAAACCACGCCGTTGATTGATCGAATACATTCGCCGGTTTCGGGCGTGGCACACGCACATTGCGAGTTTAGATTCAGCCCCGAGATCGCGCTAAAGGTGACGATGGGAATACCGGCTAGTCCGGTCGAGACAGCGATGCGCATATTGTTTCCAGCAACAAGATGCACATCGCCGTAAATCGGCGCGCTCAGCTCGCCGTTGTTCGACACGCGCAGGCTTTGAATGCCGCGGATCATCGGCCGGATTGCGTCTGGTTCCAGCTCGCCTGCGGACGGCGTGAATGTGTATTCACCAGGCGGCAGCGTGTCAATTTCGTCGAGCCGTCCGATAGCGACACGGCCGACAGTGTCAGCGAAGTCATCTACACCAGCTACGGCGTACGACCGATTGGGCACGTGCGTGCTTCGCGGGATCGTGACAGTTGCGGCGTCTGGCAGCGCTGAGCCGTCGTTGTAGCCCAGCGTGAGCGTGTAGCCCGTCGGCGCAAGAAGCACGCTTTTCAGATAGAACTTGTCCGGCACAACCGCCAGGCCCGCGTGAACCGGCAGATACAGCGCCACGATGAAGCTGTCAGGCAGTTTGATCGTGTTCGTTGTGTCTGCTTTGGTAGCCCGCTCAGTCAGCGGTTAAGATCGCTGCGAGTTGTGGTTAAGCCACTGAAGGTTCCAATTTCCGACAGGCATGACGGCTCACCATTTACGGGACGAACACAACACCGGTCATCCGCAACATGCCCACTTCTGCCGCGTAGCTGTCGACACTTCCGGCGCGGCTGAGCGTGACAAGCACCGTATCGCCTTCCGTGACCGTAAACGACTGGCTCTCGATCTCGATGGCCGTGTCGATGGTGACAGCCACTGCAGCGTTGAACGTGAGACTCGTGTCCGTTGTGGGGAGGACCGTGCCGCCGGAAGCGGGTCGTGACAGGCGGCGATATGTCATGGTCATCGCCGGAAGTGTTGCTGGCGTTATGCTCGTGCCACCGCGGCCGAAGAGCTGCACGCGAATCTTCATCTTCAACACGTCGCCGAGATTGCTCGCCGGAACGTTCAAACGAACACGGACGGCGGCGTCTTGGCCGTCTGGGAAACCCAGGTACGGAATGTCCTGATAGAGCCTCTCGACAGTGTCCGCCAGCCGGATGATCTGCGGCGAGATTTCGCGCTCAACAAGCTGGTCGTCGTACGCCAACGTGATGATGCCCTGCTTGAGCGTCGAGGTGTCGTTCGACGGCAAGCCGAGCGCTGTCTTTTCTGCGGAGGTCAGGACGCGGGTGTGGGTGCCGGTGACTGTGAGCGGCCCGCTACCGGCGCGCACGCCCTCGGCAATCCAGCCCTTTTTGAACTTGAACTCGCTGGTGATTTCTTTGAACGCCTGACCGCCGAGCGCCTCGTTTGGATCGACCAAGAACGCGAGATTCAGGCCGAGTTCCAGGTCACCCGTCAACGCGGCGTCGCTGTTCGGAGGCAGGCCATCGCAATTTGCGATAGTGATTGGACTGTTCGCAGCGGGCTTCAGGCTTGTCACAACGCTCCGGTCGTTGCCGAAGACCATGCGCAGAAACACGAGCACAACGCGCATCGTCTCCGCCAGCGGGCAGTCAACCTCGGCTATGGACGACTCACTGACGACCGCGGTGTCGAGCGTCGCGGGCCACGGCACTTCGCCGTAACAGTCGCTCATCCACCAGATGCCGTCCTTGTTCACGACGCAGAGCCCAGTCGGGCCAAGCGGGATCTCTGTCGCGCCGACGCGGTCAACGCCTTTGTCCCAGAGTACGGCGACGGCCTGTACCGGGAGCGGCGGCCACACGCGGGACAGCGCGATGTGCTGCGCGAGGTTGTAGCCGAACTTTGCACCTGTCGGCGCTTTTCCGGCGAACACGGCGTTGCTAGCAGGCAGCCAGCCTTCCAGCGTGGCGTCCGCGCTTGTGATGGTGTGAACACCTGCCGCGGCAGCGTCGACCGGATCGTGTTCTCCAGCAGGCCGCGCAACCAGATCGAAGCGATAGTGCACGTGGTCTTCAACGAAGTCGCGGACCTGTGGCATTACCACGACCCACGGCGCGTCGGCACAGTTGTCCTTGGCGCCTTGCACGTAACAAACGCTTACCGAAACTGGCGGCTTGTCTTTGACCAGTTTTCCTGACTGATCGGCCGACAGGTAATAGCGCCCGGCAAGAACCGGCCCGGTCACAGCGTTTTCGATTTCTGGCAACTGTACGATGCCGCGCAACACGATGTCGCCAAGCGTGACGGCTTTCTTCTTGAAACACAGACCCATCACGTCGCTCGACGGTGACGTAACAAGCGTTTGCGTCCCAGGCGCGGGCTCGACCGCGGCAAGAGCGCGCTCATATCGCTGCGTAGTCGCGTTCCAATAAACCGGCTCGCCTGGCTGCAAGTCCGGCGCCACCGTAGCGTTGACGTCGAACAGCGCCTGCCCGAGCGCAGACGCATCCAGTCGGGCGCGCAGGTACTCTGTGCGGTCCTGCAGAGCGCGGTCCGGGCGGCTGACGACACCCGCATCAACGGGTTCGCCTGGCGTTACGTGCTTGAAGTTGTGCTGCCAGTTATTGGACATCCTTGTCCTCCAAAGGCGTTACCGGGTCACTCGAATGCAATGTCCCAGGTAATGCCAATTTGCGAAGAGGCTTCTTTGGTGACCTGATTGGCGCCGGAGAACGTGGTGCGCGCGAACACGACGTCTTGTGTCCGATCACTGAAGACCGGCGCGGCGACCAGCGTGGCGGCGTAGATCTTGCTGTTCACGGAATGGCTGAACGTCTTTCCGTGTACACCCGTCACGCCGGACGTCTGGACGAAGAACGTCAGCTGGTTGCCATCAACACCATCCGTGAAGTACGGCGCGAAGCCGGACGATATGCCCAGCGTCGGTTCAAGGCGCATCGGTACGCGGAGGAAATCTCGGGTTGCGCTGTCGATCAGCTCATTGAAGTAATCGAGCCCCAGCTCGCGCGTAAACGTCGGAACGGTGACTGTGCTGCTCGGGGAGGCGAGGTTTTCGAACTCCAGGTACATCGCCGAGATGTGATAATCCGGGCGACCGGCCTGGCGCCGAAAGCCCAGCTGGCGGGCGGCGATGTGCCCCCACGAATACAGAATCAGGTTAGGCTGGCTGTGCAGGAGCGTACGCGCGCCGGACGGCTCAGCGACCCGCCAAAGCGACACCTGTCCGCGCACGCCAGACGCGCTGGCTGAGATCTTGTCCGTGGCCATGATGCTCCCTTATTGGCACGTCCCAGAGAAAATCCGCGCGGTAGCGCCGCCGTCTGTCACCAGGCTGCCGTGTACTACGTCGGCAATCGGCGCCATCCCCGTAAACGTCGTCGTGCTTTCTGTCAGATTATCCGCGCCGCTGATCTCGTCACGAATGCCGCCCATCTCGTAAAGCACGATCATGGCGGTATGTGGCGGTAACAGCTGCCGCAGGTGTCTGATATTGTACAGTCCGAGCCGATTTTGCCCCAACGCGGCGCTTTTGATTTGGATCAAAAACACGTTGTTTCGCAGGATATTCGCAACAACGAATTGGAGCGGGTTGATTGTCGCCGGGAGATTCGCTGGTATTGGCTCGTCAATCGGGTAAATCTGCGGCTCGATGACGTATTCGGGCTGAACGCGTTTGTCGAGAATTTGCGCAAGCGTGTGCCGTCGGCGGCCGGGCGGGCACAGCTCGGGCGGCGTGGTCGCGCGTTCAACGCCGCGAGCATGCACGTCGTCAAAGAAACGGGTCACGTCGGCAGGGAGCCCGCCCAGCCCGAACTTGACGTACGTGTAGCCGCTGGGGTGAGCCGTATCGGCTTCCAGCGGCACGTCCTTGTTCTCGAACACCAAATCACCGTAGAAGCACGCCGACAGGAAACCCGCGTCAAGCGCGAGCGCCGGGACGTACGCCGGAGCGGTACCGGCGCTGAGTTCTACGATATTAACAGCGTCCACGAGTCGATCGCCCGCGGTGAGCTGGTCGCCCACGGCTACGACGGGAACCGCCGTCGGCACAAAACGGTAGACGTTTTTGTCCGTGGCGATAAACAGGCCGTTCGAATCGAGTTGCACAACCTCAACGATCTCGTCACCGAACGCAACTGGTACTCCGGTAATAGCGGAGAACGCGAGATCAAGCGCTGCGGCTGTCGCGCCGCCGCTGATTAGCCCGGTCGTGACGGCGTTCATCAGGTCTTTGTAGCCCTGACTCGTGTCCAGCCGCATTCCCAGCGCGTACGCGAATTGCTTGAAGACGTACTGGTAATCGAACTTGCCCAGAAACCCCCAGACAACGATTTCCTCGTCGACAAGCTGGTTGCCGTCATAGACCGGCCGCCGCAGAAACGCCGGGTTGTCAAACGGGTTTTCGGCGAACACAAGCGCGCTTCGATTGATATCAATGACGTAGTCTGTCTTCTCCATCAGCGCGGCGGTCGGGAAGATGAGCTTGTTGAAGACCTGGGCTACACTGGTCAAATTGACCAGTTTTGGAAACGAGAAGTACGGCCGATTGCTTGGCTGGTCGAATTGCGCGCGACCGTCGGAAAGCACGAGGCTGCCGTCGTCGAAACGGGCGACACCCACGGCCCCGGTGTTCATCTCGCTTTTCTTGAGCGTGATGGGCACCCAGTTTTCCGTGTGAAATAACGACACGTCATACCGGCTCAACGCGGCGATCGTCTCCAGCAGATTCCGGTGCGATTGCATGACACTCGCGGCGGTGGCCAGGGTGTACGACTGCACTTGATCTTTTGCTGTGTACGTGCGGCTCCAGAAGCTGCCCAGGACAGACAGCAAAACGCGGCCACGATCGAGATCGGATTGCGGATACGTGTAGTTAGCCATGTCTCACTTTCAACCCGTGAAGCCTGCCGCGACGGTCGTAATCGAGATGTCGTTCGTGTCGACCAGAAACGCGGTTGTCCGCCCCGTAACAAGGCGGCCCGGATCATTCGGCACACGCAGCAGCGTATCGTCACGCACGTAACCTGTCGAACCGTCCGGCCGCCGAATGCGTCCAAACATGTCGATTGCGCCAAGGGCGGCATTAGAAGTCAAAAATGGGTACACGGCACCCGCAATCACTGACGCGTGCAGCTGGCCCGAGAACCCTACGTTCTTGATTGCTGCGACGATGGCTGCTTTGATCGGCGTCGTGTCGATGTCGGCGGCGTTGGCGTGTTTCCGGATCTCAAAAGATATCTTTGTGAAACACGGCACGGCGGCCTTGACCAGAACGTCACTGGCCCGGGACCGCACATCCCGGTCTGACAGGAAATCCTGCAGCTGCGCGATCAGGGGCAGCCCCGCAGTGGTGACCGAATACAGCGCCTTGCTGCTGTTAATGGTCAGCCCCGTCGTCGGTGTGTCGGTGTCTTCAAAACGGATCACTGCCGTCTGATAACGCGTGTAGGCGCCCTCACTCACAGTGCGAATGTCTGGCTGGAAGTCGAGATCTGTCAGGTCTGCCTGGCGAGAGTCGAGCACGATTTCGTAGCCCGTCGCGGTGGTAGCCAACGGCTTGACCACGCGCGTGACTTCGTAGAACCCGGGCGAGAGATCCCGCGCGATTGTCACCTGCCAGATCGTGCCGGTGTTGCCCGGGCCGACGTACACGGCTTCTAGGATGTGCTCGCGCTCTTGTGCGGCCACGTGGGTGTGCGCGTAGATGTCGACCTTGCCGCCGCCCGAGATTGGAAACAGGCTGTGCTGATCGCGGTGCTGCTCCGGGTCGCCGCAACCGAGAATCGAGAAGTGCGGGATGTTCGTGAACGCCGACTGATTGCGCAGCGTGGCGACGAAGTTTTGGCGACCACCGATTGTCTTGGCCGCCAGACCAGTCGGCAGCTTGCTGATGTACTCGGCGTTCGTGAGTGGGTCGGCGCCATTGACGAAATCGCTCGCGGCAAAGGCAGCCACCGTGTTGTTGATCAGCGAGTCGGGCACCAGTTTTGTGCCGCGGCGGATGTTGCCAGCGATGCCGACTGCAGTCGCCTGCATCAGGATGTTGACGACGTATGTGCCGTCGCCCACAGCCAGCATGACGCGCTCGTTAGCGTTGACGGCAGCCGAGCCTGGCGGCAGCGCGACAAACGACTGCGTCGGCTGGAACACCAGGCTGTCGGCGGTGAACGTGATGGCGCCAGAAATAGCGGTCTGGACTGGGAGGCTGAATACGATGGTTGCCTCGCCTGTTGCCGCAGCACCTACGTCACGCGTCAGGTTGTAGTTTGAGAGCACCTTGTCGACGAGCGTGGGGTCAGCGAGCGCCGGATCTGTCGAGATGGTGAGCAAGCTGTTGCTTGCTAACACACGCGCAATGTTTGCCCGTACCGCGGCATTCAACGCGCTGTTGAAATAAAGCACAAGATCGTGAAACACGCCGCGTGTCAGCTCGACGTCTGGGTGCCGTTCCTGCATAAGCTGCGTGAACGTCGCAAACATTGCGTCGACCTCTGCGGTATCGAGTTCCGTTAGACTTGAGATTTCCAGCGGCATATTACACCTACGGCAGTGTTTCTACGGGAATAATGACCGCGCGGGCATCTCCGGCGCGACTGGTGATCATAACACTCAGATTCATGTAGCCCGGCAAGATTTGGACAGACGTCAATTCTGCTTCGTCAAACCGCTCGTCATCGGGCATGTTGGCGTATTCTTCGTTTCGCAGGCTACGCGTAATGAACAGGTTTGTGGCGGCAAAGGCGGCCAAGACGTCAGATTGCGTACGCAGTACACCCTGCCGGACGAGCGTCATGAAATCGCTGCCACGCGTAGGCGCGGCTGGCATGGACCCAACTTCGGTCAAAAACTCAAGCGCCCAACGCTGCGCTAACTTCTGGATGCCGACACAGATCTGCCCGCTGGTGTCTTCGTCATACAAAGCAAGACCTAGCTGCTTCGCGCCAATAGCGGAAACATTACGGAAGGCAAGGTAGTCGTATTTGCGTCCGGCGTAATCAGCAAGACTCATGCGTTACTCCTCTCGCGGCTGTCTTCGGCGCCGTGTGCACGACCTGCTTCCATAATGTTTTTGACGCCATCACGGAGGAATGAAAACACGCCACGGTTTTCTTTGCCGTGGCCGTCTAGCCTGCCGTGCATCAATGACGCGCACCGGGCATAGCTAGCGTGCCGCGTACGAAACGCGCGCTCTTCTGCTGCCATAAAGTCCGCTTGCCACTTCATGCCGATCAAATCACCAACTGTGCCGCCTTGCGCGCCCGGGCCGCTCATGACTTGTTCGGAATACGTGTAGTTGATTGTGTTGCGGTTCCACGACGGCTCATCAAGCGCCGGAACGTCTAACACGTCACGCTTGTCGTCTACGAAGACTTTCGGCATTGTCCACGGGCGGTAGTCGTCCAGAGTGCGAAACTGCGTCGCCAGGGTACGTGCGCCCTCTTCCAGCTCGTCGACTCGTGCACTGAATGTGTTGTCGACAAATCCTTTTGTGACGCCGTGCCCCATGTGGCCTCCTAGAACCCGCCTTGGGTATAACGCTTATCCAACATCACCTGAATCTTTGCAGCGCGTTGACTAACAGCGCCCGGCGTGACATTCAGCTTTCGCGCGATCTCTTGCGTGCTGGCCCGGCGCCGTCCGTTACGACCGAGCGTCAGGTCCATGATCATCTTGTCTGTCGGGCCGAGGTCGTCGTAAACGAAGTTGAGCCAGGCATCAGCAGCGCGGTTGGCGCCGGGAATCGTACTTGCCACGCTGCCGTCATTGGCTTCGTCGCCAGACTCCTGCGCCGTGCTGCCTTCCGCGACCGGCTGACTGAATGCGCGAATCTTTCGGATGCGGCGTCGAGAAAGCAGCGTGTGATTAGACAGCTCGTCGTCGGTCGGGTCGCGCCCAAGTTGATCACGCAGCTCGTTCTCGCTTTCATTCAGGTGCTGGTAATCAAGGCCAACTTGCTCAGGAATCGAGATGATGTTCTGTTCCTTCGCCGTCAGGCGGCGGAGACTTTGCATCTGGCTGAGCAGGTGTGTGCGTACGTTGCCTTTTTGCGGGTCGTACGTATCGAGCGCCTTTAGCGCCATGAGGCGGGCTCGGCTTTTGAGCGTTGGGCTTGCGTTGTTTCCGGCATAGCTCATCAACGCCGTATCGATCACTGGCTGCACGGTCGCCAGCATTTTCGTGTTCATCTCAGGCGTACGCGTTGTCTTCCATTGCTGATACATCGGTTCGAACTCTTCTCCGACTCCGGTAATTTTCTTTGGGCCAGAGAATGGCCGTCCCACCTCATCGAGGATCGACGGCATGCCTTTGAGCTTGTTTTCGTTTGGCATGATTATGACACCACGGCGAGCGGGGCGCCTTTCCATACAGCGTTGTAAAGCGGCGACTGCTTTGACGTCAGCGTAGGCTCGTCGTTTTCAGCCGACGTGCGGATATGCGCTAGCGTAAAGCTTGTTCCGGCAGCAGCACGTTCGGCATCAATGGCAAATGCAACCTGTGTCACTGTAGCAAACAAGATGTCTTGTGCGGCTATATCTGTGGGCGCCGTCTCAATCGCGACAATGCTGCCCGGTGCAATATCAAAACGTAGTTTGCCGCTCATTTCGCCGTGACGTTGGTACAGCACCTCTGTTTTGTACCAGTGCTCAGCAAATCGCATACAGGCCCCGCTTTTCTGTTGCTCTACTTGGGCCTGTTCTGGCAGGTTATAACCATCCGGTGGATTACGGTTCACGTTTTCTGCTGAAACGGTATCCCGCACTTGTCCGTCGTCTTGCCCAGTTGAGCGGCCCGCATACAACGCGGCTGGGAAAATGTTGGTCATCCAACCTGGCGGCTCCTTTAGCAGCTTGAATCCGCGTTTGTTTTGATCGGCAATTGGCGGATAAAAACCGAGCGGTAACTTAAACGAGGGCCGTCCAGTACTGTTGTCAGTTGGCCCAATAGAGTAACCAGAGTCGCCGTTGACTGAATAAAACACGTCTACAGATTCAAGCTGCTGGAGCATGCTCGCATTTAAGTCAGCGTAGTTGTATTCGTTTGCCGTGATGCGCGTGTACGGCGATTTTAAGCCAGCAAAAAACGGAACAGGTAGCGCAAAATCGACCGACGGCGAAATAGCAAAAAAGAACTGCGGCGCGTAATCGCCGACAAGTTTGTTCCACATGGTCGTATACCCAAACGAGTCTAGCGCGTCTTTTGTAATTGCTGATTTAATGGTAGTACTAATGTTGTCGCTTGTAAGGTCTTCAAGATTGAGCGCTAACGGCGCATACCAATCTTTTCCAGGGCCATCGGCAGACATGCGCATAAGCGCGTCTTTGACCGGCGCCATCTGTTCATCTGAGTTTTGTTTGGCGTCAGACTGGTACCGCGGCAACGGCCACGCGATAATTTTCTCAAAAATCGGTTTGAGCACGCGGCCCCATAAATCATGCCGGATATTGAAACCATTCACAATTTTGCCCGCCAGATCAATCGCGGGAAGGGGCGAATACGAGTAACCCGAGCCGCCTTCTGTAGCTGAAAGCGCGTAATAGCCTGCATTCTGTGCCATGTCGTACGGCGCGCCTGGAAACCAATTGCCGTTGACCATCGACCCGTGATTCAGGTTATCTAACCAGTGGACAAGGTGGATCGTATAAGCTGCGGAGTTGTAGCTGCGCTTGTAACCAATTCCCGCGAACTTGCCGCGAAAAATTGTCATCGTGCCTGATTCCATCATGCTTGTAGCGCCATCACTGTTGATGATCGTCAGTGTGACAACAGCCTCGTCGCCCGCTTTAAGTTGATTTTTAGCTTTGTGAATTGTGGCAGGTTCACCGGAACTGACCTCATAGCCAGTCGCCACAACCATTGAGGCGATCGGAATCGTGTTCAACCCAAACGTACCCGAGAACGACACAATGTCGTTGAATGTAATGCCGCCAATCGTGGCGGTGAGATTAAACCGACTTGTGACGTACTGATCGGTCTTAGGCATTGGTTTGATTTCTTACTTCGTTTGTGCGGTAGATCATTGCCAGCAAAAGGCCGCTCAATCTGTACACCGGATTTGAGTGGTCAAACCACAGGTTTTTGAAGGTTGCGTACGGCTCGGCCGGGTTTACGCCAAACAGTTCAATGAACAGTGGCTCGCCAAGAAGCTCCAAAATTGGCAGCAGCGTTGTTATAGCTGGCGATGGGCGGGCTATCGTGATGACGGTCCACGTGTCGCCGTCAGTGGCATTAACCAGCCTGAATGACAACGGGCTTTTTGGAAGCGGAATTAACTGACTCGCGCCGTCTGTGAGCACAATTGCCGCAGAGCCAGTGTCGCCCGACGTTACGAGACGCGTCGCTACACTGCCGCCCGCTACGGCGATCACGTATTCTCGCTGGCTTTTGCCGCTACCGAGGTCGGCTGCGTCCAAGCCGCTGACAAAAAGTTGGCTATTTGAGTTCAAACTGCTGGCGTCGATTGATATCTTTGCCGCGGAGCCGAAAAACTTTGCAGACGTTTCTGGCCAGTACGTCACGCGTGGATCGAGTGCGTAAACAAACTCTGACAGTTCTGTGACGTGCAACAGTTGCATCAACTCGCGCGCGCGGAAGTTCAAGAAATACCGGTCTGGTGCAGTTCCGAACAGCACGTTGCGTGTAGTTTGCAGATACGTCGGCAGCGACAGCGGAGTAAACAGCGGTGGAATGTATTCTTCGCCGTTATCGCTGCTTTGGCTTGAAGCGCCTGCGACGTTCAACAGAAGCGTGCGTGCGTGGTTGATCATAAATGACTCACTATACGAGCGCAGGGTTCCCGCCACCGAGAACGGGACCGCCATAAAAACCGCCCGGGTAGGTATTCATGTAATTTGACGACGGCGGTCGCCACTGATCGACGCTGTTGATTGGCGGGGTTTTCTTCGGGATTACATTGAATCGAAGAGACCACTGTGCCAGAAGAATATCTGCGCGCGGCATTTCCATTCGCATACCGGTCAAAAACGCCCAGAACGATCCGCAGTTGCCGTTGTTGCCGAGCGTAATGCCCATTGCTTTGTTCTTGGCTGCAACGCGGTTTTGCTGGTACCAGTTGTACAGTTCGCAGATGGATCCTTTGCTGCCCGCTGGGCCGCAAGCAGGCGAAATAAAACCGAAACCAGAGACGGTCAGTTCGCCAATCCGGTCACCGAAGAGGTAGAAATACGTGAAATCGCTCACGGTGTGCAAAAACTGGTAGTTTCCTTGCTGCTCCAACGCAAACCCAGAGATCGGCACCGACAAAAACTTGTTGCCGCCGCCTGTGCCTTCGTTGTACATGATTTTGAACACCGACGAACTCTCGTCCTGGCACTTAATAGAAACTGCGTACACCGCACCGTCACATTTTGTAAATACGCTTGTGCTCATGTGTAAAATTATCCTGGCAAAGTGTGCGGGTGCATAATCGGCGGGCCGTCACCTGTTGACAGCGCCGGTTCGCCGACAAAGCTAACGATGCCTTCTTGCAGATTCTTTAGCGTAATTGTGCCGGTGAGGGCCATCTCTTTGCCGCCACTTTGGCTCGTTTGTGCAAGCGCGTTAGTGCTGGGCCGACTCGGGGCCGCGGCGGTCGGAAAGTCTTCAGGGCGAAGTTGTACGCCAGTTGTGCTGGCGGCACTGGCCCGCTGCGCAACGCTGACACTATCAGCGGTCAACTGGACTGTCGTGGCTGACACGCTGGTTGTTTCATTGCCTGCTGGCGCTGCATCCTGCTTCGGCGCTGGCTTCGTGCCCTTGTCAACTTCGCCGCCAAAAACATTACCAACAGCGCCCCAAATAGCGTCTAGCGCGTTACTCAGGATACCAGGCTTTTGCTTTGCGTCGTCAGAGTTTTTTGCGTCCGTATTTTGTTTAGTCCGTTCAGCGTCTACGCGCTGTTTACCCGCTTCGTATAGCGCGCGCGCTTGAGCCTCGCGGTCAGCTTTTTCAGCATTGTCGAAATGCTGCGCGGCTTCTTTCACAAGCGGCGCAAAGCCGCTGCCGCTGAGCGTGAGCCCGCCTTCTTTGTCGTGTACGGTTCTTGCGGTGTACAGGCCTTTAAACAACTTAAAGGTGCTCGTGTCCATCTGCGTCTTTACTGCCTCAAGCGCGGCAGTGTCACCGAGCGCGGCTTTCTCATATTGTGCGCGTACTTCGGCGGCGGCTTTGCCTTCCAGTTTTTGCTCTTGGATACGCTTGTCCGCAAATCCGCGCGCAGCAACAGTGATTAGGTCTTTTTCATTGCCGTTATGGATAGCGTGAATTACAGCTGCAAGCCGTTGTGCTTCTTCTTCGTTTCCAGCGGCTTCTGCTTTTCCGAGCGCTTCTGTTCCCGCGCCAAGGGCGTCAGCAAAGTCTGGCGCAAATTTGTCTTTCATTCCGGCAACTTTAAGTATGCCCGCTGTGCGCTGAGTGAAAGACTTAAGATCAAACTCCCCGCCGCGGCCGATCTCCGCAACGCCCTCGCTCATGCGCTGGACAATACTCGACTCATTTCCGCGCGACATATCTGCCATGCGGCGAGCGCGATTTTCAATCAGCACGCCATCGCGCGCGCTTTTCTCGATTACTGCCTTGTCGTATATCTGCGCATTGCCTGCGAGATGTCGACCTGTCCGGCTCACAGAAAACGTGTTTGCATCTGCTATCGTGCCAAGAAAAAAGTCTGTGCGAGACTTGTTGTCGCTGCCAACTAGAATGTTGGCGAGCGCTGCAGCTCGTTTTTGCGCATCTGGCCCGGTTAGCGTGCCTGCAATGTCGTTGACGATGTTCTTCTGTAAGTGTTCCACACGCTGCTCAGACGTCATGCCGCCGGTTTCTTCCAGCATCCTCTTGGTCACGATGTTGCCGAGCTGCGACGCGAAACCTTCTTGTTCGTTTTCCTGCACACCGGCGGCCTCAAGCGCTGTCCTAGCGTCAGCGCTAGTCATGCGATCAGCAAACCGCCCTCTGACGATCTCGTTGCCAAGGTCGCGCTGCAGCTGATAACGCTGTGTTTTGTAGGCATAACCGGCTTTGAGGTACTCTTGCGTACCAGGATCGCGCGCGAGCGCCCGCAACGTATCGACGTTGCCGCCGTGCTTAGTGTAGAAGTTAGCCAAACCAGCCGCGCCGCCCATTCCGGCCATTTCTGCCAGGTTATATGTCTTGTTACCTACTGTGAACGTTTCTTTGCCCTCTTTGTAGGCTTTTGCCATTTCCTGCATTTCGGGAGCAAACTGTTCGGGGTTAGTTGCCACAGCCCGAGACATCGCTGCGAGTGTCATGCCTACGCCGGATGCGTCGCCACGCGTCATGCGCATAGCGACTTCACGAGTAGCTTCAGCCTGATCCATGCGACCAAACAGCGGCTTCTCAAACTGCCCGGTGTCGCGCATCGATTTCGCCATAACAACCGCGTTAAGCGTGTTCTGCATCGCGATCGGGCGCGCAATTCCAAGCGTGTCACCGTACGCGCCAACCTCTGCCGACATGCCAGCGAGTTGCTCAAAGCCAATACCTGCATCCCGCGCAGCAACACGCATAGATCGCAGCGTTGTTTCAACTTTCCCTGCGCCTATTTGGGAGATCGAGCCCTGACTAAGATGATCAAGTGCGGCAAGGAGCGCGGGAAACGGCGCGTTAGCGTTGCCGTTGTCGCCGAAGATTTCGCGCACGGCTGCGACGGCGCCAGTAAACTCCTTGAGCTTACCTGCGACTTTTGCCGCGTCTGCGTTGCGCAGCATCGTTGCGCCGCCGGGGAGCTTTTCAAGTACAGCGGATTCTATCTCGATTTGCTGCGGGCTCTTTGAACGCGGATCTTCAGCGCGAAACGCATCAACGTTACGCAGCGTACCCTGCACTGCTGCCAGACCCGCGCCGCGGTTTTTTTCAAGCAGTTCTTTTTGCTGCTGCTCTGTCAGCTCAGCGAAACTGAATTCTTTTCCTGTGCGGCTAGTGGTGTATGTCTTTGTGTTGTAACCAGGCAACGCAGCTTCAAGCTCTTTGTCCTGTCGCTCTGGCGTAAGCTGGTCAAACGTGACTTCTTTACCGTCGACCTTGAACTTTTTTGTCCTGTAGCCCGGCAACTCAGCTTCGAGTACAGCGTCTTGCTGCTGCAGGCTCAGCTCGTCGTACTTGTAGTCCTTGTTGAGCGTGAACTTGCGGCCGGACTGGCGCATTTCTTGCGCGTTGTATTCATCAGCCAGTCGATTCATGGTTGGCGCGTCACGACTTGTCTCGCTAATCGCCTTTACGCGCTCAGCCGGGCTCAGCGCGCCGAGGGCTTGCGGAAGCATGCCGCGCTGAAACAACTGCTCGTACAGTTGCCCAGTCTGCCCGGCCATGAGCCCGTGCATGTCATCAAGATTTGCGCCCTCGCCGTACAAGTTAGCGTGCAGCGCTTTTGAAAAACCTTGCAGCGACTCGGCCGTCATGCGCTCGCCGCCCAAAGAATCGCGGCGGAAAAAGCCAGTGCGATTCACAGCAGAAGCAAGCGCGGCGGGATCGCCCTTTTGACCGAAATAGATAGCCTCTAGGTTATCAGTGCCGATCATCTGCCCAAGCACCATTTTGGTGACCGGGTGATTTGCCACAGACGCAAGCTGCCGCGTCTGCGCGTCGTTCAATTGTGATGGGTGCTGCCCGGTGAGCATCGACATAAGGCCGAGTACCCGTGCGTTCACGTCTTCGTCGCCAGCTTGACTCGCTGCAAGGCTCGCGCCAATGCTCGCACGCTGATACTGCGACGCCGTGAACTGGTCTGCAAGCTGCTGGCCAGGCGTTAACTGCGGGAGAAAACTATTCGGCCCGGCCATCTTTTGCAGCATGGGAATGCCAAACATCGCCACGATGAGCCCCATAGGGTCTTGCATCATGGCAGGCGATTGGCCAGGCGCGTACGTCGGAGTACGCGGCATTCCTAGCGCAAAAGGGTCGTTTGGTTGAGTCATGGCTGCCCGTTTTCGATCTGCAGGCTATTTTCGAAGTCGCGGTACTTTTGAATGATGGCGGCATCTGCGCCGTTTATTGTATCTGGTTGCGCTTCTGTTCCGGTTGTTGCGGACCACGGTAAAATATGCTCGTGAAGATGGGTCAACACTGTGTTGGCGCCGTTTTTTACCTCGTCAAAGCTTGTTTCAACCAACCGACCGTGTGCAACGTAAGCGAGCCAGTCACGCTGCGCAGCCTCTAGAAACTGGCACGATTCTCGGCGTTGAACTTCTGTCAGTAAGAGCTGGTGACGCATTCGCCAATTGATATCTTTGGGATCGGCCCGGGTGTAGTCGATTACCCCGGAAGCAGCGGCCCGCACCATGTAGGCGGCTACCCGATCCCGTTCCAAAAACTTGGTTCAAGCGCCATGGCCTCAAGAGCCTCGACAAGCCGCTGAAACTGCCGAAAGTGCTGTCCAGCCAGCCGCCGCGTAACCTCGTGCGCCAAGACCTTGTTGTTAACAAAGTCCAGCAACGGCACGAGTGCTGTCTGTAGCGGTTGACTTTCCGGCGGTTTGTGGGGCATTTCACCCAACGTCGGCACTTCTTGCATCACGCGCCCGTCGCCGTTCTCGACGCGCTCTAGCGAGCAAGCGAGCCGGTATTCCATCAGGCGCAGGAACCACTCGGCTGGTGTGACGACGTCTTTTGACTCCTGATCGAGCACGAGCTGGCGGTGCACCAGCCGGTTTTCTTCAGCAAGCATCGACCGGAAACGCAAAACGACTTTGCCACCCATAAGACTGAATCGGCGTTCAAACCGCGTGCCGCCCAGCACCGACGCGAGAAAGTCCTCTTTGTCGAGATCCGTGACTTCGATGTCGAACTTCTGCCGCATGTCCCAGCCGCAGCGCGGGCAGAATGGCAGGATGATCATCGGCGGTTCAGCCGGTGTAGATTCGGTTGTCTCTGCTGCTGGGGCGGCCTGTGCGGGCGTTGGTTCTGCCGGTACAGGCGCCGCGGGCGTTTCTTTTACGTCAGCGCGGTCGTCAACGATGGTTGGCCCGTTTTCCGAGAGCTGCCGGTAAAGCGCGGCAACTTCAGGGTTCATTTGCGCTGTTTCCACGTCAAGCGCGTCTTCTTTGTCACGATTTGCTCGAACTTTTTTAGCGACGGCCAGCATGACCTGAATGTTCTGAATTGCCTCTTCTGGCAACACAGCAACGTCGATAAGTACGTCGGTTCGCGCAGATGCCGGGGCCGCGCTCTTGAGCTTGACCAGCAACGCGCTCAGGTCAACCGGAATAGGATCCTTGTCTTTCCAGCCAAATTGCTCCAGCGTCTTGCGGGTGAACTCAGAAATGTACGGGTTTTCGACCAGTTCCACAGTTGTCTCCTTTATTTAGCGCTTCCAATGATTGGATAAGCGCCGTTGATCTTCTGCTTTTGCGCGTCGTTGAAGTACGGCGCTTTGTACTCGTCCGCCACGTCACCGCTGCCGCTGTTCCGGTTCTTATCGCGCAAGCCACCGCTGGTTTGTTCGACAAGCGTGAGATCTTGCGTGGCAAACACGTCTTCCTCGGTAAGCTTGGCTTTGCCGGGGAATGGATACGTTTCACCGGTGATTTTGCTCTGGACCGGCTTTTCTGTCCAACGCTCCGGGATCTTGTCGCCAATGCGCGCCATCTGCTGCCAACGGTCTTCGTACAGCATGAAGTCGGGCACCTTGTACTGCTCATCGGTGCGGAAGCTGAACTCCATGATGTTCATCACGCGCGCGTTGCCGGGCTTGTTGTCGTCGTACCAGAGCCCGTTAAGGTAAGTCTCGTCGACCGAGTCACCCTTGTTCGGCAGAATGTCGTCCGCGTACTGCCGCAGCGTGTCGAGCGCGCTGTTTACCTGGCCCTGGCAGCCGCCGTCACACGGAGCGATAAACGGTGCGCCCTGCGATGCCAGCACACCACCCTTGGCCGCAATCACGCTACCGTTTGCGATCAGGCTGCCCTGGAAGAACCCAGCGGCGTCGACAGACAGCGGCCCGGCGAGCATGGTGAAGTCGCGGCTGAAGTAGTTGGCTTTTTTCGTATTGGAGTCGGCGCTATCGCGGAAAAAGTGGCAGATGTCGCCGCTTTCGCCGACGTAATGAAAGAGCTGGTTGGACTTGGTCACGAGGTCGGCTTCGCCACGGCCTGCGTCGATCGTGATGTTGCCGGGCTTGATGTCGCTGTCGCCACCGCCTGAGCGCATGTAGATCTGGTGCGCCAAGCTCACCACGTTGCCGTTTGCGGCCCGAAGCACCACGCCGCCAAACTTGATGTCGTCGCCAGCTTGTTCGAAGTCGTAATTTTCAGCCTTGGCGCGGCTTTCGATAAGCACGCCACCTGTGTTCTCGCTGTTCCCGGCCAGCACGAGCACGTCTTTCTCGGCCTTGATGCGTACGCTCTTCTCGGTGGTCGAGATGTCCACGCTGCCGTTTGCGCGCTGAATCACGTCACCGCCAGCCCAAGTCTGCGTGTGGCGCCCGGACTTGATCCAGACGTCACCGGGCGCAGAGATCGTCACGCAGCCGCCAGACATGCGAATCTCACCGCCATAACCGTCGCCGATAACCACGCTGCCGTCTTCCAGCAACGACATGAACGCCTCGGTCTCAAAGTAGTCTTGCTGGACGTACCGATGGTCGATCTTGATGCGCTTCGGATCCGGCTGTTTGAGGTACATCGACCCTTTGAGGTCGCTGTAATCTGGCACGACCTGGTTGCAGTTGGCGTAGGTAAGTTCAGACTGTTCCCAGGTTTTGAAGTCCTTGGCGTGCCAGTGGAACGGATGCAGACCCGAGTAGTTGAACAGGTACGCGTGCAGGTCCATGACTCCGCTGGCGCGCTGCAGGTTCGGGAAATCGCCACTGGTTGCGAGATCACCCGTGATGTCGTGTTCTGGGCCCGCACCGTGTTTGCTGGCGGCTTTGTAGTTCGTGCTGGCGTCATCACCGTCACCGGCTTCGGGACGCTTTAGGCGCGTAGGCTGGGGCAACAGCATGCGCTTGGCGATCGTGATGCCCTTAGCGCTGGCGATGAAATGCCGCCCGTCCAGCCCGGTGTTTTCTTCAAACAAACCGACAGCGGGCTTTTCGTCAAAGTCCGTGAGTTTGTCGCTGCCCGGGTTGGATTGTTGCGGGGTGCCTGTTTTGGACTGCACGGTAGAGTCGAACACATCGCCCGGCGTACCGGGATTATCAGCTGGCTTGTACGTCCACCGAATGACGTTCTCCGGGGGCGCATGAACAACGCGTCGGCCGCCTTGTCCCAGGTACCCCATGAAAACCTGAGTACGGTGATAAGGTTGCTGATATTCGTGCTTGTTTTCAAAATGGGAGTAATACGGCTTCCCCTTGCTGGTTAGATATGTATTTGAGCCGTACTCCTGAATCATTTCAGTGCCAGGCTGCAAAATACCCATGGCTTCCCACGGAAAAGGCGCGTAACCCTGTGTGTCGTTGCACTCTCCCTGGTCAACGTACGAATCGCGCTCGCTACCCCCGGTCCAGACCTGCATGTTGTAGCCAGCCACACGCAAGAGCGAATCGTGATAAAAGCCAAAGACGCCCGTAAACTCGTTGACCGCAAATTGCGCCATGAAATCGTCTAACGTGATGCGCATGCCGGTTGTGGTAATTGCGCCCCATTCCCCGGCCAGCGTGGCGTCGATAGGGCGCCAAGCGCTCGCGTCGACCATTTGGCCGCTATCGGGCATCTTCAGGTATTTCTTGTGGACGTCATCAACGCGTTTTCGCGACGCCTGCGAGATGTAGTCGTGAAAACCGCGATACGCCACGTCGAGCACACCGGGCGCGGCGCCAAGAATGAACGCCGTCTCAACCTTGTCGTGAATCATGAGCACGACAGCTGTACCGGGCGTATAGCCGCTAATCTCAGTCGCGCCGAGACAGCTGTTGCTTGTATTCGTCGTTGCGATTGCAACAACAGGGGCACGGCCTTTTTCGACCTGAACGCGATAGCAATTCGCGATGGCCGTGCCGTCGACAATCCAGCCAAGGCAAAGGCGGCCAGTATCCTGAAAGCCCAATTTGTAGCCGACCAATTTGCAGTTTGGGTCAGCAACTGGCTGTAATTGCGAGCCATACGCCGCCGTGGCGCCGCGGCTGGCACCGGCAGTGTGGTTGTGCACGCGGCGCGCTGCCGCGCTTGGATCAGGCTGGGAGCCATGCTGTGCAGCAGACGGCCCGCCAACCGGTTTGGACGGCTGGTACATTTTGTCCACCAAAAGGTGTGGTTACGGGCCCGGGGGCCCCAAGCATCCTAGGGATGCCTAATACCGTAGACGGCGGCTGCGCAAAGCGCAACCGCCGCCTTTGGTGTGCGTCGTCAACTCAAACTACGAGGATCACTCGTAGTACATGTCGACGAACATGAATCCAAGTTGCTCGTTGAGCACGATGTCATTCGCCGTGATGTTGCCGCCGATCTGATTCAGCGTGGCGTCCACAAGGGTGTATTTCACCCCGCCTGCGGCCGCAGCTGTATTCTTGCCGCACGTTGCTTGCTTCGCGTCCAGAACGAGATTCTGCGGCTTGCAAAGGTTTCCAAACGTCTCGACCATCTTTTTGAACGTCTGGCTGCGCGCCACCACACGCGTGAACGCCGCATTCCCCTGGCGCCGATTGCCGACGTAATACACGGCAGTCGAACCAATCTCGTAAAGGAAGTTGACTGTCCGCTGGCAGGACCACTGCGCACTCTGTACGAGTGCGCCAGTTGCGGCGGCACCCTGGCCCCACCGCATCTGAACATCGTCGGCGCGGAAGGCGCCGTTAAAAAACTGATCTTTGCCGTTACCGGCTGCAAACGCGCTCTTTGCCATATGTGTGTTCTCCTAGAAATTCTTAGACAACAAGGTGGAGTTCAATGTTGTTAAGCGGGGCCGGAACCGTCAGATCAAGGACAATCTCGATCCGATCGCGCAGCAGCGGATGGATGCGCAGCACTTTGATCGTGCCTTCAATCAACTGCGAGCCCAGCTCTGTGGTCGTGCCGTTGGTTTTGAGGAAATCGATGATTTCCGTTACGGCGTCCTCAAGCATGCCGACCATGTCCGGCGTGACATTCGTGCGACCGATGTACGGGCGCAGACGCCGCAGGAACAGGTAAGAGATCGAGTCCACGTTACGGCGGATCATTTCTTCCCGACGATTGAGATCGAGGTTGTCGGTCGTGAGAGCGTGCCGAGTGTACGGCGTACCATCACGATCTTCAGTCACGATCCACACGCCAGCCTCTGCAAGCCGGTTGAGCTGCGTCTCGTTGAAGAACTTGTAGCTTCGGGTGTAGTCATCAAACCCAGCCACTTCAACGTTCGTCAGCGGTTGCTGCGGCACAACACCGGAAGCGAGACCGGCAAGACCGGCAGCCAGGTAATACCCGGCCATCAGCGTGCCAGCTTCGCCCACCTGATCGGGCCACACGGCGCACACCCGGCGATCGGAGAACGCGCCAGCTGCGGTCGCAATCTCGTCCGCAATCTCATTGCGGTTGAGGCTGTGGTAGATCTCCACGCGCGCTGCCACCGACACGGCTGCCGAAGCACCCGTGTAAAGAAGCAGCGAGTTCTCGGAAACCACGCTGTCGACCACGAACTCTTCGTAGTGCTCTTCGCCGAAACCGTCGACGGTGTACATGTAGCGAACAATGTCGCCAGCCTGCACGCCGTTGGTGATGAAGTAACCGTTGCCGCTCGAAACCTGCAGCAACGTGTACTGCGTGTTCGTCGCGTTCGGGTTGTCGCTGAGGGTTGCGAGCACCGGATCAGAGACCGCGTTGCCCGAAACACCGTCGATGAGCGCGCCTTCGCCAGCAACGAGCTTGGACGATGTGGCCTTGAGCGCCACGAAACCGCCCTTCCAGTTGTTGGAAACTTCGTTGCTCTCGGCGTCGATCTGCGCGGCGTACAGGTTGTGGACGCGCGTATCGAACGTAAGCGGCACGAGGTTGTAAAGATCGTCGCGGCCCTTCACGCGATCAAGCACGGCAACCCAGCTGTCGAGGTCGGCTGGGTCGGCAACAGCCGTGTACTTCACGACAGTCCCGTTGCTGTTGGAGAGAGCCTTGTAGACGCCCCACTTCAACGGGTTGTCGGGATGCAGCTGCCCCTTGATCACGCCCAGGTCTGCGACGCTGCTGATCGAGTTGACCTCGTCGGCCAGATCAGACAGCCACTCGCGATACTCGACGTACAGGTCGCCGCCGCGAATTTCGAGCGGCTGCTCGACGCCGCTGTCGGTCCACTCGGGGTGGTAGGCGATGGCGCCTTCCTGCACGCAAACCTGCGTGGCTTCGGTGTAGTAGTTCGTAAGCGTCGCAAAGCCGATACGGTTCTTCGACACCTGGATGTCGTCCTTGATGAACAACCGGAGGTCGATGTCGTCGGCGCCCAGCATGTCAGCCGGAAGGTCATCCCGAAGGATGAGCTTGCGGACCGGACCGGCAGAAGACGACGTCACGGTGATGTACCACTTGTCGCCCTTGCACAGCCCCGGCACAGCGCTACCAACGGTTGCACCGCGGAACTTGATCTGCGTGCCCTTCGAGCCGATCGACACGAAAACGTTGTCGTCGGTGACCTCGGTCGGGCCGGAGTAGTCGAGGCCCTTCACCGTGCGAACAGTGATTTCGGGAAGGTCGGCCCAAACGCCGCCCTTCGTGCACTCGATGACGTAAACGTCGTTCTTGTCGCCGGTATAGCTGCCGCCGGACGTGGCTTCGACCTTGGTG
>Ga0007796_10000035_pt1 | contig 27485 bp, 46 predicted proteins | sample CryBogmetaGMA0M_FD_60373 | JGI IMG/M metagenome (GOLD analysis project Ga0007796, IMG submission 60373) | Freshwater microbial communities from Crystal Bog, Wisconsin, USA - MA0M | ecosystem: Environmental > Aquatic > Freshwater > Lake | place: Crystal Bog, Wisconsin, USA | collected 2009-07-06 | reverse complement strand
CTCTAAATGCACGGTGTCGGGGTGTAGTGGCATGAGGGCGACGGGGTAGTCGCGGTTGTCGCGTTCGGTGACCATGTTGAAGGCGTTGCCGCGGAGGGCGAGGCTGGCGACGGTCATCCATTTGTATTGGTAGAGGTCGAATCCTGGGCAGGGTTCGCGGATGATTTGCGGTTGTGGGTTGACTTCGACGGGGATGCCGTTGCTGTCGCGGCGGTATACCTTCCAGGGGAGGCCGGCGATGGTGTCGGCGAGTAGGCGTACGCAGCCGTAGACGGCCATGCTTGACATGGCGTTTCCGACGCCTACGAAGTCGTCGGCGACTCCGATTCCTGGTGGTGGCACGAACGAGCTGTTCATGAGGGTGCGTTGTTCCGTCTGGCCGGTGTTGGCGCTGCGGTTGATGAGGCGGTTGATGAGGCTCAACGGTCAGCTCCTGCCGCTACTCCGAGTACGACGAGGGAGATGCCGCCTGCGAGCCATCCGGCTGGGGCGTAGATTTGGTAGCAGCCGTAGGCGACGGCGGCGACGCCGGCTAGTTCGGCGGCGGTGGAGGTGTGGTCGCGCCACGCAATTTTGGGGCCGGTTTTTTTCGCGGCTGGTTTTGGGGTGGTTTTTGTGGCGGGTTTGGGCTGCGTTTCTTGTGCAGCTTTTTCCCGGTTGTCTGCGTAGAGTCGTCCCCCGGTGCCGAACGCCTTGATTGTATCAAGCATCTTATTATCCTCCCACATCTTTTGTGTATTGCATTGGATCACGCATTGTTCAGCCGGGCTTCTTGTTCCCATTGTCTGATGGTGTTTTCGTCGGGCCAGTCGAAGATTTGGGGTTGTTTCTTTGTGCCGCGGTCGGCTTCTAGCCATGTGGCTGCGGCGCAGGCGATGATTGGTGATACGTCGACTGGGGAGTTTCGGCGGTCGAATATCCAGGAGTCTCCGCTGTGGCGTGCGGAGCCGGATGTGGCTGCTTTGTCGAGGAGTGGGGCGGGGCGGTGGAAGATTGTGTGGTCGACGATTCCGTCGTAGAAGAGGGAGCAGCCTGCTTGTACTTCTCGGGCGGGGCCCCAGGGCACGACGGGCAACGCTGCTTCTTGCATTTCTGTTATGAGCATTGAGGCGGGTGCGCCGATTTCTTGGATGGCGATGCCTACGAATTTCTTTTTGCGTTCTTGCAGCCAGGGGATGATCCAGTCGGTGCCGGCGGCTGCGGCCATGATTTCGGTGTGGAGGTTTCCGTCGGGCCGCCGGGCCGCCACGGCGATGTAGCTGCGGGAGCGGTCGTAGTTGATGTCGACGGCGGCGTAGAGGTCGGCGTCGGCGGCGCGAGCCGATTCGGTGTCTTCGGTGGCTTCCCAGTGTTCGAGGGGGATGATTCCGGCTTCTAGGGCTTGGACGCCGAGGCAGAGGTGTTCGGTGATGAAGCCGTTGAGGTTGGAGCGTTCCATTGCTTCGAGGCGCCCTTGGAGGGTGTCGATGGAGAATTGGTTGAGTAGGCCGAGGGAGGGGTTGGCTTTGTGCCATTGGGTTTGGTCGCGTGGGTCGGCGTCGGGTGGAATTGACCATTCGAATAGTCCGACGCGGGATTCGTCTGTTTCTTCGGCGACAATGCGGCGTAGGCAGCCGTCGCGTAGCGATATGAGTACCTCAGAGCGTGCGTCGCCGGCGTTTGTGGCGGCAATGATTTGGGAGTAGGGCCGGGCGATTGTGGTTGGTGTGAGGGCGTTCCAGCCTTCGAAGTCGGTGAGTTCGCGGAGTTCGTCGATGATGGCTAGGTCGACGGACAGTGAGCGTCCACCTTTTCGGGTGGCGGTGACAGCGCGGAATGTGCGGCCGTTGGTGAGGATGATTTTATGTCCACCGTTGACGACGCGGTGGTGTACGAGTTCGCGCCCCAGTAGCCGGGTGTCGGCTACTAGTTCGGCTATTTCTCGTAGCGAGTTTTCTGAGTAGTTGAGGTTCTGCGCCGCCCAGATCGCGAGCTTCGCACCGGGGCATGTTGGCGATGAAGATCCTGTTTCAGACAGATAGAGTCGCCAAAGCGCAAGCCCACCAAGCCATTTCGTGTTATGGGTAGGAATGAGGTCGCGACCGACAAGCCATCGACCATCTTCGCTGTCGACCGTGATGCAGCGCATCGGGCGTGATTCGATCGGCTCAATCGATGCCAGTGATATCCGGGATCGATCACCTTCCGCCTTCGTGCGTACGCGATCGGACTTCCGCGACAGCCGGAAGGGGTTTTCAGATGGGGTAAAGAAAACCCGATACTTCGGCCCGCAATCCTGCCCCCGGAGAGTGGCCCGGTGCTCTTTTAGCGTGGCGCGATAGCCAAGCGATCGAGCAAGGTAAAGCACCGCTTCGGCCAGATCGATCCTGGTAGAGCAAAACTCCACCTGGCCCGCCTTGCTAATACTTCCATCACTGTCGAGGAGGCCCGCCAGAAGTTCTTGACGTTGTTCCGTCCCGGAAGTCAGGTAGATGTTGGGGACATGCTTATTTCCCCAGATGCCGATCCTTCGGCAGCGCGCCTCGAAACCGTCGCGCATCGGAGCTTCTATGCGGAAGCAGATGTTCCACACAACACCACCGGTCTTATTCTCGACCCTGGTAACGGCACCGATGCCGGCGCCGGATTTCTCGATCAGTCGCTTAGTTTCTTCGAAGTCCTGATCTCCTGCGTAAATTATCGGGCTGGTCGAACTTCCATCGCCAAGCCATAGCCCTAGAAGGTATGGATCTATTGGTAGGCCAACTGGCTTGGATACGATGCGCTTCTGATTCGGCAGCCGGAATGCGTAATCGTTCTTCGTGGCACGGTTCGGCTGGCGCTGCAATCCCCGCTCTGCTATCTCGTCGGTGGTGAGCACCTCCCAGTCAGTGGCGCGCTTCCGACGATCCCTCACGGCCCATTGGTGCTCGCCTCCAGCAACCACCGAACGACCATCGGATGTAGTCACCCGATAGGCCGGCTGCCCGTACTCGACATCATGCGCCTTGACGATCTGTGTCGGGTGGCCGTCCGGATGGAAAACGTAATCCCCATCCTGAAGGTCGCCCATGCGTTTCCAGCCATCCGTGGTTAGAACAGGTTCATCAATGTCGATCAGCTTTCCGTTCTGACGGCTGACTAGGGTCAGTGCGGTTTGGAATCGGAATCCGGTGCCGTCTGCCTGCTTCTCTAGGGCATGGCAGTAGAGCCAACGCTGCCAAGGGAGGAGTTCCCATTCGGCGACGTTTTCCAGGAAGTCGATGCAGTCGTAGCCCCATGTTGCTTCGGGCTTGATCCCGTACTCGGCGCTCTCATCGATGTGTTGTGTGAGGGGCGGGGTGTAGAGGCGCGGGATTGTGGAGCCGATTCGCCAGGACTCGTCCTGGACGGCCACCGCGGTCATTTCGCCCCGCTCGCCTTGTGTCGGTTCCGGTATGCCTCTAGCTCATCTTCTGGTTCGACTTCTTCGTCGATTCCGGTGGCGAGTTCGTTGTCGCCCATCGGTGGGATTGGTGTGCGCGCCGACGGGTCGTGCAGGCCGTAAAGCTTTGCTTGGGACTCGAGAAGGCGCCGCGCCACTTCGATGGCTTTGAGGTCGCCGGCATCGACCTTCGTCCAGGCTGCTTGTAGGAGCGATTCAAGTCTAGTGACGTAGACGCTGAGTGCCTGGTTGTTGAGGATTTCGCGGTGTTCGGCTGTCTGCTTGAGTGTTTCTTTGAGGTTGACTGACACGGTTTCGGGTGTGGTGTCGAGCATCCTGGAGATTTCGGATTGGCTGTGGCCTGCGATGAAGAGTCGCAGAATTTCGGCGTTGCGGAGTTCTCGCTGTTCGGCGGTCAATTTCTCGCCTCTACCTCTGGGCATACCCAATTAGATCATGTGTAATGCCCAGAACATGTATATCTACACGGCTGGCCGGAGCGAGCCGAGCATCCAGGCGTGGGCGGCGAAGGCGTCTTGGCGGTCGGCAATGAAGTTGCTGAGTCCGTGGTCGCCGTTGTTTTCGGCGACGGTGAACAGTTCTTTCATCAGGTCGACCAGGGTGAGGGCGTCTTTGTTGAGTGAGGCGAGCATGGTTGCGGCGGTGTCGGGTTCGGCTGGCGCGTCTGCGATGACGCTCAGTTCGGCGAGGCGGGCAGCTCCGGCTGGGACGAAGATCCCTATTTTGCGGAGGTTTTCGGCGAAGGTGTCGATGCTTTCTTCTACCTCTTGGTAGATGCGTTCGAGGAGGAGGTGGTCTGCGTAGAAGGCGCGGCCGGTGACGTTCCAGTGGAAGTTTTGGGCTTTGATGAGGAAGACGTATTGGCTGGCGAAAGCCGTTTCCAGGGCGTGTCCATATTCCACTTTTAGCTCCGAGTCTGTGAGAAAGTCTCAGATCATCATATCGTTGCATCGCACATTTCCCGTGTTACGATATGTCATAGGTCTGACATAGGGTCGGGCTCGCCGAAAGGACAAAATGAATCAGCAACTTATGACCGTCGCACTCCCCCTCACCGCCCTGCTCGTCGGCATGATCACCGCTATCCTGGTACACCGATGAACCTGCTAGCCCTGCTGCTCAGCATCGGCGGCACAGCCACGGTGATCGCCTCCGGTGTCGCCCTGTGGACGAGCCGGCCGACCAGCGAATATCAGCCCGCCATGATTCTGTGCGACGCACCCTCCCCCGACGACAACCTGCGCTGCGACCAGGAAATGGGTCATTTGGCGTGGCATCGCTGCGACGGCTCCGAATGGTACGGAGACACCTGGGCTGTCGATGAATGGGCGGATACCCAGGAAGCCCTCGTTGATCCCGAACCGACCATGTCCGCGGCGCAGTGGGAAGCGGAATTCGACATTTGGCTTTTCCCCGTCGACGAGGACGGTAACTACCTGGGCACTATGCCGCCGGTTCCCGTTGGGACTGCCGAAGCGAAGCAGGACGCCAAAGTGGTGCCCGTCGAGCGGCCGCTGCCGGAGCTCGACAAGATTCCAGCCAACCTCGGATACCGGCTCCTCGGCGCTGCGGCATGCATCGCCATACCGCTCATCGCTACCTGGGGAATGGGCCCGCACACATCAGAACCGGTCGCACAAGCCGCTGACACCCCGGCCGTGGCACCTGAGCTACCCGTGCCCGCTAAGGCGTGGGACACACACGGACGCGAAGCACCGGTAACCACAGACAAACTGACGTACGCCAACCCCTGGTGGCTAAACCCCGTCACAGACAGCGCCGGGCGGCTGCACTGGCCCGACGAACAGTGGGGCAGCAGCTACAACACTGTCGACCTGTGCCTCGAAGTGGCGGCAATTCACCAAGCGTGGGGCTGCGCCGCACAAAGCCACAGCGGGATAGTCGACGTCAACCATGTGGCGAAAATACAAGGCTGGGACAGCGAGACTTACTACGTTGTCAACCTGATCGGTTAGACGGAAGAGGGCAGGGCGGCGCTCCCTGCCCCCCGCCGTACTTAACTCTACCAAATTGCTGCATAGAACACAGTGATGGTATTAACTAAATACAGGTTAATGCACAATAATAGTTAAGTGCATGCATTAGTCGTCGGGGCTGGAACCATCGGTCAAGCAACCGGAATTGGTCTCGAAAAACTAAGCCACACAGTCACATTCGCAGACAAAAACGAAGATAAACTCGCATACCTGCAACAAAACGGACATAACACCAGCACGCCAGAAGACATCGACCTCAGCGACATTGATGCCGTATTTGTCACAGTCGACGCACCAACAACCGACCAAGGCATCGACCCAACCAACATTCTGGCCGCTACAGCTACCATCGGCGCCAAGCTCAAAGAAGTCGACGACAACTTCCCTCTCATCGTCTTCCGGTCAACCCAGCCGCCAGGAACGACCCGCAACACCCTAATCCCGATCCTGCACCAAACATCAGGCCGGAATGTAAACGAAGACTTCGGCGTCGCTTACTGGCCCGAATACCTACGAGCCGCCAGCGCGCAAGAAGACTTCGACCAGCCGCGCATCATCACCATTGCAACGCCGCAGCTGGGCGATCCGTCGCACCGTCTTGCCGCCCGTGTCGCCATCGGTATGGATACCGACATTCACTGGCTTCCCCTTGAGGCTGCGGAGCTACAGAAGTATTGCTCCAACATCGCCAACGCCGTAAAAATCTCCACATTCAACTGGTTCCGCATGCTCGCCCGCAAACTCGGCATCGAAGAAACCGACATCGATCACGTCTTCGAAATCTGCACCCAAAGCTCAGAATCCCTGTGGAACCGCGAATACGGAATCCACAACTACGGCCCCTACAGCGGCGCCTGCCTACCCAAAGACGTCGCCGCACTAAGGATCTTCGCCGAAACCGCCGGCCTCGACACCACACTCCTCAAAGCTGTCGAAGCGATCAACCGGGAGATTGCCAAAGGCGGTTGATGTGTATCACGCCGGCAACTGGATACTGATCATCCTCGCCAGCTTCCTCATCCCAATACTCGAAGCTGCCCTCGCCGTAACTGGAACCCTCTACGCCGCCACACAATTCAAAACGGCGCCAGAAAAGTTCAGCCTGCTCATCATTCAGATAGCCACCGTGGGCCGCGAATACGAACTCGTTCAAACCACCATCAACAAAATCCACGCCTACCAACTGTCCATGCCCTACCAAATATGGGTAGTCCTCGAACCCGGGTTCCGCACCGACTATCAAGGCGCCGACGAAATAATCGTCGTCCCAGCCGACTACACCTGTCCACCTGTCGATAAAGCCCGGGCCCTCAACTACTGCTGGAAAATCCGTGTCGAACGCGGACTCGCCCGCCAAGACATCAAACTCATGTACGTCGATGACGACACCCTCCCCTCCCGGCGCTACATAGAACTCGGCTACGCCGGCGACTACGACATCTGCCAAGGCCCAACCATCCCAAACCGCTGGTACGCCATCGGCGGCTGGCAACACTTCCTCATGTCCCACCTTGATGACCCACGCGCCAGAAACTGCCTCACCTACTGCTCCACCACACAAGGCATCCTCGGGAAGCCACTATTTGTCCACGGAGAAGGTTTAACCATCACCGGCTGGACAGAAAACCGCATCGGCTGGGACTTCCACATCGTCGGCTCCGACGACCTCGTATTCGGAACTAACGCCGCCCACCAAGGCTTGAAATGGGGATATTTCAACGCCGCCATTCAGCTGGTCTCCCCCTGGACGTGGAAAGAACATTTGAAGCAGCGCCACCGCTGGCTATGGGGAAACATCGACGCCATCAAAAACCACACAGTGATGCCCAAAAACTACGGGCTCGCCGTGTTCATCAAATACATCATCGGATTCGTCGCAACCGCAATCTCGTTCTTCGGAATCACTCTGCTTCAGTCCGGTGTCATCGTCGTATCGCCCACACTTCAAAACCTGTTCTACACATCCCTAGCCTTATGGGTTGTGTCCTACATGGTTCCCGCCTGGATCGCGGCCGGCGGCGAACCAAACCGTGAGCTTCGGCCACAATGGTGGCGGTACTGGGGATTCAAAATCACCCAAGCCCTCGCTGCTGGCCTGATGACGCCAATCACCGCATTCGCCCCAATGCTCGTCATCATCTACTGCTACTTCAGGGGGCGACCAGAACGGTTTGTGGTGATCGCGAAGAACAACAAGTTCACCGGCGTCTGAATCAGAGATAACGCGGATTAACCTTCACCGTGAGCATCGATTTGTTGTGCAGAAGGTTGATCTTCAACATTGAGGCACGAATCGACTCGACACTAATTTTGCCCGCATCATTCGCCATGCACAGATTCTAACTGCACACAACGTACGATTAACACATGCTTGAGGGGCCTCTGGCGTCAGTAGACGAGATGTGTGAGCGCACCCGTGTGCGCCTCGTCGCTCACCGCGAAGCGGGCGGCAGCGACGAACAATTCGCGGCCGGCCTCATCCACGAATTCGTTGAGCAAGCCAAACTTCACCCCGCCGGGGCTGGGGCCCTACACATGGCTCTCACGCTCTACCAAATGGTTCTACTGCGCGAAGAAAACTGGGAACTGAAAGATGCGGTAGCCATGCGAGATGACGCCCTAAACGTGCTTTTCGATATCAGAGATCTTCCGTGAAGCTGATTAGACTGGTGGCCGCCGGCGCCCTGACCGCAGCCTGCACCGGAGCGCCCACACCGCCAGGAAACTCCGGGGCCACACTCCCGTCACAGATCCTTGACCTACACGGCTGGACACTCACCACCCCGATCCCCAACCCAACCACCGGAGCACTGGAGATTTACCCCACCCAGCTCCAGGACTACAGCACCGACCTTTTTCACGTCAACGACGCGAAGAACGGCGTCGTATTTAAGACCCCGGCAGATGGCGCGGTGCAGAAAGGTGCTGAGTGCCCGCGCAACGAACTGCGGCAGGTGAAACCGGGAGGCGCCGCTGACGTGTGGTCAACCACCGACGGAACCCACGCCTTCGAGGTCACAATCTCAGCCGACCGGCACGCAAACTCAAAAATGCTTGTTGTCGGGCAGGTTCACGACGTCGGCCCCTACGTCCTGATCATCCAACTTAACGGCGAAAAGCTGTACGTCAAAGCCGAAGCACCCGAGAGGGACGACAACATCGGCACCCTCGATGAGCACTACAAACTAGGCACGATTTTCACCTACCGCATTGAAGCGTCCAACGGTGAGCTGCGCGTCTACTACAACAACAACCTGTCAGCCACATATAAGACGAATTGCGCCCACTGCTTTTTTAAGGCTGGCAGCTACCTCCAGGTGCCGCCCGTACCGGGAGACACCAGCTACGGGCAGGCCACCATCTATGAAATGAAAGTCAGCTGATGAAAAGCTTTGCCTACACGGCGCTCATCGTCGGAGCCTGCTGGGCTGTGCTCGTCGGCGAATACCTGTGGTTCTGCAAGACCGGGAAATACCCGACCCGCTGATCTGTAAAGAATCCGCCGAAATCTTTACATGAGCATCGAAGCAGTGACAAGAATCTTGCTACTAACGCCGATTACCGTCATCACGGTGGCGTTAATCGCCCCGCGAAATACCCCACCCCACAAGCCATGCCACAAGGATCGGGCCGAAGAACGCCCCAAGGATGGTGAGCGCGCACGCGGTGTCACTCATCCCGCGGCCTCAAAGTTGTGAGCCGGCGAACACCCAGACGAATCATCCGCGCCAGGAACCTATCCAAACCATGAATAAACACAATCCGATGATAACCTGGGCATCACACACTATCTGATTTCAGCACAGGACGGCGCATGACTGAACAAGTGACGATCCGCGAATGGGTCGAAGGAATCCACAAAGACCTCAGCGAATACCTGACCGCCAGCGATCCTGTCGGTGACGAGGAAACGGGATTCCTGGTGCAGCTCGGCTACGGCGATCTCACCATTCAAGACGTAGCCGACAAACTCAACGACAGACTTCCCGAAGACCGCGACTATCTGTGCTATCTGCTCGCGGCGACCCTGCTCACCTACACGATCGACCGAACGATCCTCGAACGGAAGCAGGCATTAGATTGACCGCCCTATTCTGGCTGCTTTATGTGGCAGTGATCAGTTTCGGCGCCTGGATCGCTATCAGCTAGTCGTTGTAAAGGTCGTAACGACTTCCGTCGTCTTCGTAACGGCTATTCACGAGTTCCTTAATGCGGTCGTTCATCCGTCGGAACTTCTTGCCGCCAGGTTTTATCAGGCTGGAGAAACACGTCAGGCCGCCGGGCTCAAACAGCACATCTGTGATCGCCGCGGCCGTCGCCCAACTGTGCGCCGCCGACAAACTCTCAAACGAGTCATGCCACATACCGTCAGGGGTGTAGAGCCGCCAAACGCCGTCACGCATCATGATCTTGTACTTAGGCATGAGTGACGTTTTCCTCGCGCACACACACCAAGGGCTCAGGGTCGAGGCGCGGCGACACACCACCGAAGTCGATCTCCGGGTCGATGTGTATGCGCGTCAAAATGAAACCGGAACTGCGATAAACCAGAACCACTTCGCCCGGACATTCAGCCCCCTGAAAGTTCACGATCACGTCGTCACCGGGGTTGAAAGTCACTGCGCCTACCTAGCGGTCGAAGGGTAAGAAGAAAGATTAACGCACCGACCCTGTGCCACACACACAGACGCGCCGTGGCCTAGACTTGTGCCATGCATACACCGCACCGCGCAAGCCTCGCGTGGTCGGTAATCGCGGCCGGCGTGGTCACATACAACCTGTCAACCAAAGACGGTGAGCTGCTTTCCGAACAGGCAGACAGGTGGATCGAAAAGCATCCAGTGGCGGCGCGGCTAGCGGTGGCTGTCGTCGCCGCTCATGTTGCGAACGCAACACCGCAGATGCTGGATCCCATTCACTGGTTTTTCACTACAACGAGGAGACTCCGTGCCCACTGAAGTCGGTCAAATCATCACCTTCACTTCGGCCGACGGCTCTTGGTCGCGGAGCCTCAAGGTCGCATCCATTGACGGCGACAAGATCACTTACGACGTCGTCGAAAACTAGGCGTTAGCAAAAGCAGAGAACAGCTTCAGGAGCTCTACACGTTCATGCTGCTGAAGCTGATCTGATTCCCGATTGTTCTTAGAGCGATTGCACACCAGGTGCGCGGCCTGCACGTTGTCTGGGATGTTAGATCCGCCCAGTGACATCGGCACAATGTGGTCGATGCTCGCAGACATGTCGTGCGGATACTCGAGCGCGGAGTCGATGATCCCGAAGCACAGCCCGCACACGAAGTTGTCGCGTTCGAAAATGGCCTGGCGGCTGTAGGGCTCGTAGTCAACACCCCAGTATTTGGCCCTTTGCCGCTTGGATTTCGGGATGGAGCCGGAGCCGCGGTCTGGCCGGGCAACGATCTTCGAGTCGCCGTAACATCTCTTGCTGCAATATCGTCCTTCGCCGCGTGCTACCGCGGCGGCGTTTAGGGAAAATTCGGCGCCGCACTGCTCGCAGGAACAGTCGATTCGGCGGGACTGGCCTTTCGCCTGGCAGGCGCGGGAACAGAATTTCCCTCGGCCTCGGGCTGCATCAACTTCCCTTATAGGAAAGCCGGCGCCGCAGCTTTCGCACTCACGTTCCACCAAGACCAATGCTCCGATCAGAATGTGTGCCGTTAACACTATCTGTGCGCGGAGACAGCTACCCTGGGGCGATGCCATCAATGTCAAAAGAACAGCGGAATCGCCTCACCGGGCTCACTCAAATCCAGGTGGAGGAGCTGGTTATTCGGATGCATTTGGGTGGTTATTCACAAAAGGTAATTGCGGCGAAAGTCGGAATGTCTCAGTCCGGTATTTCTCGCATTATTGCGAGGAAAAGGGAAGCCAAAAGCTAGGTACGCGATTCGTATCCGATAAAGATACGTTCGGCATATTCACGCATTCCGCCGGCCGCGGAACGGAGCCATTTCCCGAACGGCTCCCCCTTCAATTTAGTGGATTGGGCGTCACTAAAATCCCCCTGAACTGTGCAAAGCATGGTAATGGCATTAACGGATATTAGAGGCGCATATTCGCTGGCAGGAATGCGGAGGGAGAGGAGCCGCGCTTACGCCCCCGCGCCTCCGGCGCGGTCAGACTTCGCAGGTCAGAGGCTTGCGGGTGAGTCTGCTCAAATTTGAGCAAGACTCACCGTTGTTAAGGGTTGACATAGGTCGCGCCATGCCGGACGATAGAGGTGTGGGAGGCGTCTGCCTCCCGCATCACCGCTCAAATTTGAGCAGACCGAAGGGACACGAAAATGTCGGATATGCAGATCGAACTGGACAAGGCCGCAGCAGCGAAGGCAGCAGCGAAGGTCGACGCGAACCTGGTGCGTCGTGCTGCGACCGCTGAGGCCGCGATGGGCAAGCTGGCTGAGGCGATTGAGTCCGCTCAGGCCGATATCGCTGGCAAGGCCGCGTGGAAGTACGCCAGGTCGGAGGGTAAGGCGTTCCGCAGCTTTACCGCCTACCTGGCTGACCGCCTGAGCGGTCAGCCGATTGTCAGCAAGGCCGTTCAGCGGGACGTGGTCAAGCTGATGCTGGCGCACGGTGCGACTCAGCGGGAGGCCGCTCAGGCCGCTCAGGTCAGCAATGGCACGGTGGCGAACGTCGCGGGTGAGGTCGCGGGCACGCGGGAGGCACCCAAGGGCCGCAGCGCACGCCCGAACGGTGGCACGGAGGCCGCTCAGCGTGACAAGGCCTTGCCCGTGAGCGCAGCGGTCGCTGCGCTCGACGCGCTGGCGAAGGTGAAGCTGACCGACGGCGATTTGATCGCGCTGGCGAAGGCGTTCGCGCCTATCGCTGACCAGATCCGCAAGGCCGGGCAGGCGAAGGTCAGCGCGGCGAAGGCCGCTCAGGCGAAGGCCGCCTAGCGGGAGGCGGGAGGCGGGGCGCACGCGCCCCGCCTCCCAACCCTCTCGTCTCTTTTTTTCGTGTCTTTTTTTCTGCTCAAATTTGAGCAGCGAGAGAAAACGCGAGAGAAAAAAACGCGAAAAAAAATCGCGGCGAAAAAATTTGCCGGCGAAAATTTCGCGTCGAAAAATTTGGCGGTCGAATCGCGGCCGCTGGCATCACGGCGATGCGCTGGCACGGCGTGGTCGCTGCCGGGACTCCCCTCCCCGGCGGTGACCAGGCGGTGGCAACCGTCGACGGTCTGCTCAAATTTGAGCAAGGCCGAACCTGCGAATTGAAAGGCACGGCAATGAAGTTGGACACCGATGGGCTGAACCTCATCCTGCGGGAGTTGGACGACACCCGCCCCTGCTATCGGCGGCCGCACGGCAGCCGCGTGCGCTACCTCGGGCAGATCCTCGACGCACCGACCACCGGGTCGATCGGGTCGTACCCGTCCGACCGCGACCTGCTCCGCAGCGCGGTGGCGAAGCGCCTCGCGGCCGACACCGAACTGTCGGCCGACACCGAACTGCTCAACCGTCTGCGGTGGATGAGAAGTTTCGGGAACGACGTCGAGGAACTCCTCGACGCTCAGGTGCAGCTCGGGTATCTGAACCGTGACCACGCCGACCGCCTCCAGCGGGTACTCGACGGCGAGGCCCGGTAGTGGCGAAGGCGGGGCGCCGTCCCGTGTACCTGCCTGTGGACGGGCACCGGAAGGAGCCGGTGCCCGTCCCGAAGGGGCCGCGTCTGCGGGGCCTCACGCCGGTACGGCACGCGGTCACTCTGCGGGACGGCAGCGGGAAGGTGCGGCTGTTCAAGCTGTTCGATACCGACGTGGCGGCACGGCAGTTTGTGGAGCGGCAGCGCACCACGCGACCGGCGTGTAGGCGGTGGCAGGCGCAGATCACGATGTACAACGCGGTGCCGCAGGTGGTGGAGCCTCGCGTCGAGACAGTCGCCGATAGGGTGGTGCGTCTGAATCAGGTCACGGACTCGGCGCTGCAAGCCGACTGGGTGTACCGGCGTTTCGACCGTTTCTCGTCTGACGACGCGGTGAAGCTGGCGAATGATCTGGCCGCGTTTCTCGACGGTGGTGCTCAAATTTGAGCAGGGTCGGGTGCGGCCGGCGGTGGTCGGTCGGTCGGGCCTGGTTGGCCTGGTTGGCCCTGGTTGGCCTGGTTGGCCTGGTTGGCCTGGTTGGCCTGGTTGGCCCTGGTTGGCCCGTGTTGTTACGGGTTGACATAAGGGTGTGGATGCCGGATAATTGTAGTTGGTGGGAGAAGTAGGCCCACCGCCCTAGTTGCTCAAATTTGAGCAGCCCGACAAGAAAAGGAAATGCAATGTCGCACACCACAAACAGCATGGCTCATGTGGCGATCACCACGCTCACGGAGCGCGGCACGCTCACGACGCACTGGACGACAACGTATGTCGACGCTCGCGGCATCGTGGCACGCTACGTCACCCGCAACGGTCTGCGCCGCGACGCGTACAGCGACGCGGAGAAGCTGTACCGCGGCGACGCGGCGGTTGGCTCCTACCAGATCACCCGCCACTCCTAACCCGTTGGGTTGGATGCCAGCCAGGGCTGACAACAGGTATCCCTGGCTGGTGTCGAACGGCAACGTCGTTCGGTTCAACTGCTGCTCAAATTTGAGCAGCCGACAAGAAATGAGGAAATGATGCCCACTCCCAATGTGATGCCGCAAAGCATCGCGGTGTCGTTCACCGATCTGTTCACCGGCAACGATGAAGTCGAGCAGACCTACGTCAGCGAGTACACCGGCGAGGATCTGAAGTTCGTCGGGCCGGAATGGGTGCAGGTTCGCGTCGTTGGCGACCGCCGACCCACGAAGTCGGAGCTGGCCGCGCATCGCCGCGAGGCCGCTGCGACGAAGGCCGCGAACAAGCGTCGCCGCGCCGTGTTGCAGGCGCAGCGCGACAAGTACGTTCGCCGCACCGCGCTGCATCGCGGCAAGGATCAGCGGTCGTACGACAAGGCGTTCGAGGCGATCCAGCACGTCGATTCGCTGATCGCACGCGGTGTCAAGTTGGGCCGGTGGGACAGCTAGTGACCGCGCCGGATGAGCTGCCGGTAAACGTCAGCGACGCTTCGGTTCTCGACCTGCTGGCAATGGTCAGCTGGTTCGACCCGCCGGAGAACAGCTAGACCATCACGGGCTGCACTGGCAACGGGCCGGTGCGCCGAAAGGAACCAACCGTGAGTTGGATGCCAGCCAGGGACGGACGCGCCCCTGGCTGGTGTCGAGCGGCAACGGTCGTTCGGAATTGCTTGCTCAAATTTGAGCAGGCCGACAAGAAAGTAGGAAACCAGCATCATGTCCAAACATTGGATGGATCTGAATGAGCGCGACCTGGATCGCGCCGAGGTTGACGAGCTGCGTTCGCGTCGCGTTGCGCGGCGGTTCGCGGCCGGCCGCACCGCGAAGGGTGAGGAGTACCACGCCCGGAAGTTGGAGCAGCGTGTCCGTCAGGACTCCCGCCGTGCCCATCGTCAGTTTTCAGGACGCGACAAGTGAGCGCCCGGTTCGCGGCCGCTGTCGTCGCCGCGCTGTGGGCGTTCGGTGCCCTGCTTGGCGTTGGCTGTGCTGCGGCACATGCCGATGACACCGTGTATGAGCTGATCGTCGACTCCAACGGTGACGCGCAGGTGTATGCGTGCCAGGTGGATTCGCCACCGCCGTGCGTTCGGACGTGCAGCATGGCCGGTGGGCGGTGCGACCTGTGAGCGCCGAAAGTCGGGCAGCTTGGGCTGCCGTGGCGCGTGATATGCGCCGGATCGCGGACGCGAAGCTGGCCGCTGATCGTGAGGCTGCGGGTCGCGCCGTGTCTCCCGACCATGTGCTTGTTGACCGTCTGCTGTGGATGGAGCAGCCGTGGCCGAAGGGCCTGGGCGAAGGCTGGGGAGCTAAGGAAACGCTGTCCCGTCAGGTTGCGTTGGGTGAGATGACGCAGGCGCACGCCGACCGGCTGCTCAAGATGGTCGAGGCCGCACGATGACCGCCTACATCGTCCACATCTACGCGAAGGCGTTGGATGCGGAGCCGAAGGAGTCGTTCACGGCTGACACCGAACAGGATGCGGCCGCGTTGCTCGAATCGTTGGCTGAGGCTGGCGAGTCGGTGTTCAGCATCGAGCCGTTGCTCAAATTTGAGCAGCCGAACATCACTGAGGATTTGCGGTATGCGGCGGTGTCGGCTCCGCGTGAGTTGAACGAGCGGCTGCGGCTGCTCGCCGACGATGCGATCGACGTGCGCCGGTTGCTGATTGCCGGCGTTCTCGACGGCGACCTGCCTGACGACGAGGCCAGCACGATCACGGCCGAGTTGGGCTTGCCTGATCCTGCGGCCGAGTTGGCGTGGCTGGACAGGTGCAGTTGGTGTTCCGAGGTAGTTCCCATCATTCATCGGTGCGCTGCGCTGACGACGGAAAGTGAGCAGTGAAGTGAAGGTGAAGAAGAACGTGTATTTGCAGTTGGAGTTGCCGTTCGGTCGTTCGTTGCATTGGCACGGCAACGCGGTGGATGCACGCCGCGAACTGTTGGAGACCGCGCACCGCATGGGTTGCCGGTTGCAGGGTAACGGCACGGTTGGCGTGCTGGTTCGGCCGACGGGTGCGACGGCTGCCGAGTATGAGATCGGTGTGGATCAGTGACCGGCGGCAAGCACCGACTGTCCAATATCCGTAATGGAGTCCGTTGGTCGGAGCCGGCCAGCGGCGTCGTGTTCATCACCTGCATGGGTGACGTGATGCACGTTGACCGTGGGCTGATCGGCTCCACTAACCGCCAGGTTGACACCGGCGATGTGTGGCGACCGCAGTTGACTCATTTGCGTGAGGAGAGCTGACGTGTATGCCGACCTGATTATCACCACTGCGGCGTTCCTTGCCGCTGGCGGCAAGCTGACCGCGATTCTGCGGTTCAAGCTGTATCACCCGGTGCATGACGACAAGAAAGGGCACTGAACATGAGTAACCGACAACACCTTGGGCTGAACACGCACCGCAAGTCCAACCGGCGCCGGGTGGTGACCGGCCAGGTATCGAAGAAGATTGAGGCTGGCCGGCGCCAACGTGAGAAAGAATCCCGCAGACCACGGCCGCACACGACCGTTTACCACAGCGCCAACGGCGTTCGCGTCACCGAGCGCACACATCCGGCGGTTGGGCGCACCGAAACGAACACCACTTGGTACACGCATGACGAGTGGGCTGCCATGCACCCGCCAGTTACGGGTGGTGGCCTGCTTGGGCCAACGCTGGTGTTCGCGCTGGTTTTCTTCCTCCTGTTCGTGCTGCCAGCGATGTTGCACTGACGTGGCGAAGCGGATCACGTTGTCGTTCGTTGACAACATCGACGGGGATGACGAGCAAGTCGCTCAGGTTGTCCGTAATCACCTTGTGTTCCTAACGTCGGCGTTGCGCGATCTGGACTTGCAGATCATCAGCGTCGAAGAAGTTGGCGACGACACCGATTGGGCTGCGTTGCACGCGTCGGTTCACGTTCCGCGTGAAGTTTCCGATGAGTTGTTGCCGTGGTAACCGTTGCTCAAATTTGAGCAACGGACATTTGAGAGAAGGGAAGTACCGCATCATGTTGTATGCATTGATCCCGGCGTTGGCCGGTCTGAGTCTCGCCGTTGGCACGGTGGTTGCCGCTGTCATTAAAACTCTGGGGCGGCAGTGATGTGCGTGTCGTGCGGCCATTCGGTTGACGCGCATTGCTGCGGCTTGGGTCGCTGCAACGCCCTGGTGACCAGCGAGGTTTTATCGTTGGTTGACTGCAACTGCCCGTGCTTCACCGAGGCGGCATCGTGAGCCTCAACATGACGTTTCCGATGACGTTGGATGACGGCACGATCAACGGTGAGCCGGTCAGCCGCAGCTACATGGCTGAGGCGTTGACGGCGAAGGCGGCTGCCGAAATCACTGGGCAGTTGACGGTGTCCGGTTGGCGGCTGCTGCTCGCGGCTACCCGTTCCGGTTTGCCGGTGATTCTGACGTTGCGGCAGCGTGATGCAACGTCGAAACGGGCGCGCATGACGGTGCTGGTTAAGCACCTGACTGCGTTGGAGTCGGGTGGCAGGATGCGTGTCTCGTATTGGGGTTTCGACCACGAGATTTGCATATCTGACGTTGAGCGTGTGGAGCTTCCCGGCATCGAGTATGTCCGTGACTGAGGTCAGGATCGTTACGGTGTGGCAGGTGTGGGCGTGCAACAAGCACATGACGTTCCGCTCAAGTCACGACACGGAAGCTGATGCCCGTGAGCACGCCGAGGCTTGGCGGCATCGCGGTCAGCGTTCGGAGGTTCGCCTGGTGCAAACTCGCCGGGTGGTTGCCTCTGAGGCTCTGGTGCCGACGGTTGCGAAGCAGATCCGTGAGCAGCACAAGGATCGCATGTCGGATTTGCGGGATGCGCTGACCTACTACAAGAGCGGCAGCAACGGCACTGAGGTTCCGCAGTTGACGCACCTGGTTGGCGAGTAGGTCTGCTCAAATTTGAGCAACATCCGTTGACAATCAGTTTTCAGCGGTATAGAACAGATACTGTGACTGGCACACATGCCGATCACAGCACATGAAATGAGGAGGTTGGGCAGTGGAACACGTTGAGCTGTTGGGCCGGTTGATCCGGTTCATGGAATCGGGCGAGTTGCCCTCGTCGGAGCAGATGCGCGCTGACATTGAGCACGCTGACCGGCATCGCGGCCCGCACTACGCGGCAGCGTTGGCCGATTGGGTGGCCGACCAGTGACCACCATCATCATCGCCGGCGCTGTGCTGGCCGTGCCGCTGCTCATGCTGCACGTCACCATCAACGAGCTGGATCAGGCCGACCGGATTGCCGTCGAGCGGGAACTGGAAGTGAGGAACAGATGAGTCAAGATGCGTTGCCGTGCTTCAAGTGCGGCCGACTGCTGCGGAATGTGTTCGAGGATGCCGATAACCAGCCGAGCGACGGCACCGAGTTCAGGACGTATGGGCATTACGGTTCGACGTTTTGGGATTCGTTCGACGGTGAGGAACTGATCCTCAACATCTGCGATCCGTGCTTGCGTGACCACAAGGATCGGTTGGCGCAGCAGAAGCGTTTCCTGCCAATTCGTTGTGAGGGTTTCGTTGGGCTTGGTCAGCAGTGGGTTGACCGGCCGATCGTGCCGTTCACCGGGCATCGTGATGACACGGAGGCTCACGTCACCGTTGATGAGTTGGGCACTGACATTGCCGGCGTCGAGTGGGTTGCCGACATTGAGGAGCGTAAGGCCGATCTGCTTGGGCCTCCGGAGCCGTTGGCTGATTGGGAGCGGGAGCTGCTGGGGATCGCCGGGCCGCAGCTGAGCGAGGACAACGCGGAGTTGCAGTGGCGGTTCGCCAATCAGGACAAGACCAACGAGGGTTCGGTCGACGAGCTGTTGACCGATCCGGCTGACCGGACAGTGTTCACGCTCGACGAGGAGCAGTGGAAGCAGTTCATGGAAATGCTGGATCGCGAGCCTCGCGACCTGGCGAAGTTGTCGGAGCTGATGAAGCGTCCGTCACCGTTCGAGGAAGGGGAAATCTGATGGATCCAAACGAAGTGAACATTCCTGACGACCTGGATGACATCAATTGGGATGAGTTCACCGATGAGGAGTTGGGCTTCTCTGTGTGGCGGGAGAAGGTTGTCCCGGTGCTGTGGCTGTTCGGCTGTTTCATCCTGCTTGGCGCCGAGGTTGGCGTCTGGTTGCGTGGCTGAGTTTCGTTGCCGCGCAACGTCATACCTGTTTAATCAGGTTGACATAAGCTCTTGAATATGGAATAATAGTAGTTGAGTGGGAAACGACCCATCGACCACTGGTTGCTCAAATTTGAGCAATTCGACAAACAACGAAAAGGAGTAAACATGACCAACTATCTTCACAACCTCATGGCTGCCGAGCAGCGAGTTCTGCTCGTCGGCCCTCCCGGCTGCGCCAAAACCGAACGCGTCAAGAAAGCCGCCAAAGACAACGGTCGCCGACTCGTCGTCATTCGCGCCGCGCTGTCCGAACGCGTCGACTTCGGCGGCTGCCTCATCCCCGACATCGAGGCCGGTGTCACCAAGGCGCTGCCGTTGGAGAAGCTGTTCGAGCTGGAAAACACCACCGAACCGATCCTGCTGTTCCTCGACGACCTGGGCCAAGCACCGATGGATGTGCAGTCCGCGGCGATGGGCGTGTTCGACGAGAACGCCCTGTCGGACAACGTGCTGATCTGGGGTGCCACCAACCGGCCCGGCGACGTTGCCGGTGTGTCCCGGCTGTGCGAGCCGCTGCGCTCACGGTTCCACATGGCGTTCGCCATTGCGACCCAAGACTCCGACACGGATTCCCCTGACGGAGCCGAGTACCTGGGCACCTGGGGCGAGGAGGTCGCCGGCTGGTGCGAGTGGGCATTGAACGCCGGTGCGCCACCGGAGGTTGTGGCGTGGCAGCGTTCCACCAGCGGTCGCACGCTGTACCAGTGGAAGCCGCACGCCGATCCGGCTGTCCGGATGCCCGACTTCCGCTCATGGGAAACAGTCATCGACCTGTGGAACAAAGGTCTGCGTGACATGCGTTCCGTTTCGGCTGCTATCGGTAAGCCGACCGCCGCTGAGTTCCTGGCGTTCGCACGGCTTGCCGACCAGTTGCCGACACCCGATCAGGTGTGGATCGACCCCGACGGCACGGTTGTGCCCGACGATCCGGCCGCGCTGTATCTGGTGTGTTCGATGCTGGCCGGCGCCGCTGACGCGAAGCACGCTCAGGCGTTGGTGACCTACCTGACTCGCCTGCCGCGTGTGTACGGTGCGCTGCTGGCCCGTGATGCGTTCCGCCGGTTGGGCGCGAAGCTGTCCGGCACGAAGGCGTGGGCGCAGTGGTTCATCGCCAACGAGGAACTGTTCGCTGTCGGCGAGGCCGCATGAGCAACAGGGCGGTGCAGTGCGATCAGCCCGGCGGTTACTACCTCACCGCCGACAAGCGGGGCAAGGTGCCTAAGTTCCGTGACGCGTGCTGCCACGAAATCTTCATCACGAAGATGCTGCCGTTAGCGGCAAAGCTGGTCAGGAAGGGCTGGCGCGTCGAGTTGGAATATCGCGCATAACACTTGCTCAAATTTGAGCAGATTCGACCAGGGTTCGGCACAAGCCGACTCCTGAAAACAGAAACGAAAGGCGGAAACAATATGAGCAACAACACTGCAATCGCGGAGCGCATCAAGCTCTCCTCCCTCAACACCGGCATGTGGCGCCCAACACGGCTACACAAGACCGAAACCAAGGCCGAGAACGAACGTCACAAGACCGACGTGGCGAAGGTTCTCATCAAGCTGACCGACAACGAGAACCTCAAGCGTGTCAGCCAGATCCACTCCGCGGCCTACATCGAACACAAGCGCATCACGTTGCCGACCGTTCAGGATGGGATGCGGATGCTGCCGGCTGGCCGGGAGCTGGAACATGCCCAACGGATGCAGGATTACCGCGACCAGCACGACAAAGCGGTCGCCGCGTTCCTGGCCGAGTACGACCATGAGAAGGAAATTGCGCCGATCCGACTCAATGGCCTGTATGACGCGTCGATGTGGCCTTCTCACAGTCGGATTGCCGACAAGTTCCGGTTCGACACCCGCTACCTGGCGTGCCCGTCGGACGGCTCATGGGCCGACTGGATTGAGGAATCGTCCCGCGCCGCGCATGAGGAGCTGCACGACCGCATCAAGTCCACACTTGAACGGGTTCGTGACCGCTGCAACTCTGAGGGCCCGCTGTATGCGACGGTGTTCGACTCCGTTCGGGATCTGGCCGACCTGGTGCCCGACCTCGACTTCGACGGCAGCTTCACACCCGTTGTCGAGGCGATCAAGCCGCTGACCGGCATCCACGCCGAGAACCTGCGGGACGACAAGGGTGGCCGTGAGGCCGCAGCGGAGCGCGCCGCAAGCATCCTGTCGGTGTTGGGCGGCATCAAGTGATCGGCCGGCATCGCTGGAAGGACGCCGGTAACCGCAACGGCTACGCGCTCATCAACACCCCGAAGAAGGGGTGGGTGCGGATCTTCCGTGTGGACGACAGCCTGATCGTTCAGCGGTTCCACGGTGACAGCTTCATCAACATTCTCCCGATTCAAGGCGGTTGAAGTGGCGACCGGGCCGGGTTTCTATGTGACCGGCATGATCGTCGAGGGCAGGATGGAATCTCACCGCGAGTGGGTGGAAATCATCGCCAAGCAGATCGGTTCGGGTGTTGAGCCCGACAACGCTGGCTACATCAACAGGTTCTGCATCCCGTCAAGTTCGGGCAAGGCAACCTATCTGGTGTCGCAGCGCCGCACTAGCGGCGAGTGGTGCTGCTCATGTCGGGGCTGGATCACGCACCGGCGTTGCAAGCACCTGCAAGAGATTCTGCGTCGTCTGTCAGCGCACACCGCACTTGAGGATGCGGCCCTCGAAAAGGGCAGTGCGGTTCCGGACGACGTGGTGAAGATGCTGGCATCGGCACGTTCGGCTTTCGATGTGCTTGGCGGAATCAAATGAGTTGCTCAAATTTGAGCAAGAAGGAGGTTAACTATGTGTGACACATTGAAGCGCATTGACAAGGCGCGTTGGTGGCTGCTGACGAAGCAGCCGTTCTACGGCAGCCTCACCATGTCGCTCGCTGATGTGATCGACCCGTCGATTGCTACGGCTTGCACGGACGGCCGGGTGATCCGCTGGAATCCGGGGTTCGTTGACACCCTCAACGATGAGGAGCTGCGTTTCACGCTGCTTCACGAGACTCTGCATTGCGCTCACATGCACATGTGGCGGTTGCCGACCGATCAGACTGGCAACGCGGCCGGCGACTACGCAATCAACGAGACGATTTCCGTTCTCGACGGTATCTCCATGCCGGAAGGTTGCTTGCTGGACGCGCAGTACAAGGGCATGTCGGAGGAGGAGATTTACGCCAAGCTGTCGGCGCCTCCTCCCCCGCCGAAGCCCGGCGGGGACAAGGGTGATCCCGGTGACGAGAAGGGTGAGCCCGGTGATGGTCAGCCGAAGCCCGGCGGCGATCCCGGCGATCAGCCCGGCGGCCAACCTGGCGATGGTCAGCCGCAGCCTGGTAGCGGCGCCGGTGGCGGCGGTAAGCAGAAGCGGAAGAAGCCGCAGCCCGGCGACCAGCCAGGCCAACCGAGTGACCAGCCCGACGACGGTGACGGTGACGGTGACGGTGACGGTAATCCGTCCCAGGGCGGGAAGCCGGATCACTCTAAGTGCAGCCACTTCGCCCCGAATCCGAATCCGGACGCAGATCAGGCGCAGCAGGACATTGACGACGCCAAGTTGCGTGAGGAGTGGGAGCAGCGTGTCATTCAGGCGGCTCAGGCCGCTCAGGCGATGGGTCACGGTGAAATTCCGGCCGATATGGATCGGCTGTTGGATCGGATGCGGAGCCAGGAAGTTGATTGGCGACGAGAGATGGCGGACTTCGTCAAAAACTCGTTGTCAACACGCAATGACTGGTCGCGTTCCGCTCGACGCCACACATGGCAGAAGGTGATCTATCCGCGGCGCTACACCGATTCGGTTGGCGCGGTGGTGTTCGTTCGTGACACATCCGGTTCCGTCGACGACAAGTTGTGCGCCGAGTTCACAGCACTCATCACCAGCTGTGTTGCGGAAATGAACTGTGAGGGAATCGTCCTGGATTGCGATATGCAGATCAAGGCCGAGCATCGGGTGTCACCGCAGGAAGAATGCCCGGCGCAAGCCAGGGGTGGCGGCGGCACTGACCTGCGTCCACCGTTCAACCGGGCTGACGAGCTGGAAGCGGAAGGTGAGCAGATCGCCGGCATCATCTACCTCACCGATCTGGATGCTTCCAGCAACAGGATTCCTACCGAGTCGAGCATTCCGACGCTGTGGCTGGCAACAACGGATCTTCCTGAGCCGTTCGGCCGGGTGGTTCGCATCCGCGACAGCAGGAGGAACCACTGATGTTGCTCAAATTTGAGCAGCGTTTCGGATTGCCGCCGTTGGCGGATGTGCTGTGCAGCGCAGGTTTGCGCGGCTGCGAGCTGCACATCCGTTCCGGCTACTACACACCGCTGTGGCGCGATCCGCTGGCCGCAGCAATAGAAATCATGGGCACGATCGACAACATCAAGGAAGGGGTTTACAAATGAGCGAACCACAGAAGAAAGAGGCTGAGATTCAGGTCAGCCTGTCCGAAATCATCGACGTTGGCGGGGATGTGTTTTTCGAGGGATTCCTCGACCTGCTCGTCGAGAAGGCATACGGCCTGTATGCCCCGGCATCCGAAATCGACTACGAGATTGTCCGGTCGTCTGACCCGTACACGTTGGTTTTCAGGGTGGCGGCGTTCGTGGAGGAGGACGACGAATGAAGATCAGTTCTCACAGTTCATACAGCGACGGTCATGAGTCGACCATCGAGTACGTCATCGACGACGCCCAGGTTCCCGCGTTCGTCCCCGGCGCCGTAGATGACAAAAACGAGTTCATATGGGGAATCGAATCCGACGAATGGTGGGAGTTCATGTGCCAGTACATGGGCGACGGTCACGGCGAGGACTCCAGCCTGGGCTGGTTCTACTCCATCACGGTGCTGGAAGCTGCCGACCCGAATCTGGTTGGCCTGTACTGGGAAAACGCAGGCAACTGACGTGGCGCTGATGTGGATCGAATACGACGACGGCACCGCAGATGGTTGCGGCGGGGCGCGTTGGCACAAGGTCACCGATGAGCAGCTCGACGCTGTGTTGGCGTTCGCCGAGAAGTTGTGCGGCAAACCCGACACCCTGGCCTAGATGTTTCAGTTGACATAAGGTGTCTGACCAGCTAAGATAGTGGTTGCGGTTGAGAAAGGTTAACAACCATGATCCTTACATGCGCGGTATGCGGCGACGAATACGTTGCCAACACCACAGGACGTCGCCAAGTGACTTGCTCGACAGAGTGCCAACGTCAACGCAAAATACTGACGACGCAACAATCCCGGGATCGGGCCGCGGAACGCGGTTGCCCCCCGGACAAACACGGCACGGTAAGCGGCTACAGCAGGTACGCCTGCCGCTGCAATAAATGCCGACGATGGGCTGCGGACTACAAAGCCGCAATCCGAAAGAAGGAAACACCACCCACTGCTCAAATTTGAGCAACAACAAAAAGGAGAAAACACATGTCCAACATCGTCAACCTCGCGGCACAGCGGAACCGCAAGACCCAAGAGGCCAAGGTCGCGAAGGCCGAAGCCGACCTGGCCGAAGCCAACGAGCTGTTCGACCTGATCGAGTCGTTCGTGGAGGAAAACGAAGGCTAGCCCGGCACGAAAGCAGTACCCCATAACTGAATAAAAAAATGGATGCGCTGGCAGGAGCCGGCGCGGACAGAAAAGAGAAAATATGGCACTCAAGCTGTCGACTGACCGCAAGGTCACCAACAGCGTCACCAAAGGTGGTGGCGCGAGAATCGCCAACACCATCGGGTTGCCGTCGGGGCCGGAAGGAGCGTGCCCCGACGCGACCGGTGTGTGCGAGGAAATCTGCTACGGCAAAGCATCCGAAACTCAATACACCAACGTGGATGCCCTGGTTCAGCACAATTTCGACCTGCTGCGTAATGCAGACCAGGCGACGATGGTGCAGCTCCTCACCGACGCCGTTACAGAGTTCGTATCCAAGTCCCTCAAATGGGAGGCACCGCTGCTGTTCCGCATCCATTGGGACGGCGACTTCTTTAGCCCCAGGTACACGGCAGCGTGGATCAAGGTCATTGAGGCGTTCCCCGCGGTCAGGTTTTGGGTTTACACCAGGGTGGCCGGTTCGGCGGTGCTGTTGCACAAACGCCGGCTCGACAATCTGGCCCTGTACTTCTCCGCTGACAGCGACAACATCGCCAAGGCACAGTTCCTCAAAGAGAAGTACGGAATCCGGTTGGCCTACCTGGGTGACACGTTCGCTGATGCGGCCGAGGCCCTACCGGGTGCGGTTCGCTGCCCAGAAAACAACGGTGCCCTGTCCGGCACAACCCCTGACCCGGTGAAAGGTTCGGCGTGCGTGCAGTGCGGCCTGTGCATCTATGGCAGGCGGGACGTGCTGTTCGCGATCAAGAAGCCGCCGAAACACGCCGCAAAAGCTGCGTGACAAATGTTTGACATTCCACAATGTCAGACCTAGCATCAATACTGTGCATGGCACACAACCACGAACAACGCCCTGATCCTGGCAAAAAGCCGGGACTCACCTAACGAAAGGACAATCACATGAAACTGCAACCCGTACCCTCCACCCTCCAAGTTACTCAAGGCCAGGCCACCACAATGGTCAGCAAAGTCGGGGCCGCGGCAGCACTCAGGTTGGCTGAAATCAGCGTCAACCTGTACGCCAACCCCGACCTCGCGGCGGCTCGCGAGTCCCTCGCCAACGCCGTCGACACCAGCCGGGTGTCCGGGGCGACACGGCCCGTCAACGTCACGCTGCCAACCGACCTGAACCCGATGCTCATCATCCAAGACTGGGGCGCCGGCATGACACCGGAGGAAGTGGAAGCGCACTACCTGTCATTCGGCGAATCCACCAAAACCGGTGACAACGATCAGATCGGCGGCTACGGCGTCGGAGCTAAATCGCCGTGGGCTGTCACCGAATCCTTCTACATCGACACCGTCAAAAACGGGAAACGGACAGTGGTGCAGGCTCGTCGTGAACTGGTTCACCAAGTCACCATGTCCGGCGTTGACACCGACCTGCCCAACGGCACCACCATCAGCATCCCCGTTAAGGTCGACCGCGACTCCGACAAGTGGGAACGCATCATCACCGAGGTTGCCTCCGCTCACGACCAGGGCGCGGTCACGGTCAACGGCAAGCCGATCAGCAGCATCGCTACCGGCCCTGCCCGTATCGGCCCGGTGCTGTGCCAGAACCCGCGGAAGCTGACCAGGAGCTATGGCCCCGAATCTGTGCTTATCCGTTCCGGCGGCACCCTGTTCGACACGACCCGCGAAATCGCCTACCTGGTGAAGCAGACCGTTGACCTCGACTACTGCGTGGTCGAGCTGCCCATCGGTTCGTTCGACCACACCCCGTCACGAGAATCCGTTACTGACACCGACCGCACAGTGGCGGCGGTCAAAGCTGCGCTCACCGGATACAAGACAGAGTTCGCGCGGCTGGCGAAGGAAGTGAACGACCTCGCCAAATCGGACATTGTGGCGGCGGTGAACCGGCGCCAGGAAATCCTCAACGGTTGCGCCAACTACACCGTCATGAACATCACCGCCGTGCTGCAGGCACCGATCGACGTTGGCATCTGGACTTCCAGCCGCCGTTGGGAGCAGGTCACTGTCGGCCACTCCGACAGCATCGGCGCGACCCGCTGGGAGGAGGAAATGCAGAACACCATCGTGATCACCGGCGTTCCGGCCGGGAAGAAGTTGCGGACGTTCGCCACCTACATCAAGAACGAACACTCGTACCGCATCGACCGTGTCATCCCGTTCTACGTCGGACAGTCGCAAATCAACTATCTGATCAAGGACGGCACGCAGCAGGTAACCCAAACCTTCCCGGTCACCCCGAGCATGGTTCCGGACGGTCAGCGGTACACCTGGGAGCAGTGGTTGGCAGCTACCAGGGTGACAAGTTCGGGTCAGCCCCGTGGCCCGCGCAGCGGCTACGACTGCCATGTCATCCACACAGACGGCGCTGCAACGGCATCGCAGGAGCTGACCGCCGCTCAGATCCTGGCACTTGGCTTACCGGTCTGGTACGAGGACGACAAATACTACAGTCAGCGCAACGACACCACCCTGGGCTTGGCGTCCGTCGGTGTCATCCTCAACAACCGCAAAGCTGAGACTCTGCTCAAGTCCATTCCGGCAGCAGTCACACGGCATCGGTGGAACACGGATTCAGCGGAGAAGATTTTCAACTCCTTCTCCGATCTGGAACGTGTAGCTCTCACCGCCGCGAACAGCTGCGGTTCGCTGTTCAAGGTTGTGTCGAAAGCCAATAAGGAACTCGCCAAAACCGGCAGCACGTTCCCGTTCATGGATCGGATCGTTGAGATTGCTGACGCGATCCACAACCTGC
>Ga0007796_10000031_pt1 | contig 28893 bp, 47 predicted proteins | sample CryBogmetaGMA0M_FD_60373 | JGI IMG/M metagenome (GOLD analysis project Ga0007796, IMG submission 60373) | Freshwater microbial communities from Crystal Bog, Wisconsin, USA - MA0M | ecosystem: Environmental > Aquatic > Freshwater > Lake | place: Crystal Bog, Wisconsin, USA | collected 2009-07-06 | reverse complement strand
TTTTTACCGCTTTTTATTTCGGTTTGTAATTCGCTATTTGCACTATCTACTTCTTGCATAGACTTTGCGGTTTCTTTTGCTTGATTAATTTTACGCAAAATTGCCGTCACTGCCATATAAGCCACAACTCCACCACCCACGACTACTACACCCTTAGCCCATGATGGTAAATCTTTGTAATATTGATAAAATCCTTTTGCCATAACTTTTATTTTTTAGGTGCCCATTGCGTAGACATCCTTTATTTTATATTCTTGAATATAATCTTTAATAAATCTATTGATTATATCATATCTCTTTTTATTTTGCTCCGTTGGATAACCCATAAACGTATCCCCGAAAGCTGCGTAAGCTTCTCTAATTGGGTATCCTAATCCTAAATAGATTGTTAACCCGTTTAAATCCGCTTCGGTTTCATTAGCTATATCGCTATTCAAATAATAGTGGCTAAACTCATGAAGTAAAATTGCCATTCTCATTGGAATAGTAAATGGTAAGAAAGATTCTTGCGAAACTTGTATTCTACCATTTTTTGTGGATATACGAGCAGGGGTAGACATTTTTTGACCATCCTTATTGTTAGTAATAAATGGTAAATATTCTATCTTGTAGTTACCTACGCTACTCATATATTGTTTTGGAGCCGTTATCCATCCCGCATTATAGGAAAACTTTTGAGCAAAAGCGACAAAATTTCTAACCATAGAGTTATCCATTTTTGTCTTACCCAAAGTAATTTCCAAATCTTCTTTTTTAATATCTACAACTTCAAAACTAGTGTCCTCGCCTTTAGCTAGGTTTCCGTTTTTCTTGTTATAGATAGAAAGAGAAGTGCTATAAGGAGATAAAGGCATCCTAATGTAAAAATCTTGCACACCATCTACTTTTTTCTCTCTATCCGTAAAAAAGGTATTTGCTTGATTCTTGTCAAATACTTTAATTACAATATCTTGTGGTGATTGTGTTTTTACTACAATCTTTACCATAATCGGTTCATATCTCGTCCAAAGGCTATAATTCATACTATATGAATAATGGGGGGTTCATTCTTTGTGGTTGTAATGCGTATCTTCCTTGTCTAAGTTCTTCACCTTTAGCTTTTACTTTAGCACTAGCTTGGGCGGTTGGCAATACAATGTTATAATCTTGTAACAAAGCATTGCTATACTTAGCTTCTTCTTCGGTTAATACCTCCGTAACTAATTTAGATTGAGTGCTAACTTTTGGCTTTTTATAATAGTACCAAAGAGCTATTGCCCCCAATCCTCCTAAAACCCACCATATCGTATTTTCTTTCTTCATATTTTTTATTTTGGAACTTCGGATGAATGTTGTTTTATGATATAATCAATACCATTTAATTTTTTAGCTAAAATTGAATATCTAGCTTTTACCACTACTAATTTGCCATTTTCGTTATAGCTAAATTCATATATACCCGTATAAACATCGGTATCTAATAGTTTTGAAACAATAGGAGCTTCGGTAAATTCAACTTTTAAATCATCTTTAGGGAATAATCCTTTAAAATAATTTTTGATTTCATCCCTACCTTTTAAAATATCTCCAAAAGTTGAAACTAAAATAGCATCTTTAGAATAGGTATTTGTAATAGCATCCAAATTTTTTGAATCTAAATTTGTTTTCCATTTATTTAAAACATCAGGTAAATTAGTAATACCAATTGAAGCTAAAGCCCCTTTTGGTTTTAAAAATAGGTACCATGCAACACCAACACCCAATAAAGACAATAATATTTTTTGAGTATTTGACATTTATTTCTTTTTGATAATTTGGTGAACAATGATTGCCACTACTATAATACTACCCGCAATAACGAGAGTTTTAGTTGGGAAACCGAGTATTGTGCTATTCATATCACTAGTTTTTATTTCTAATAACTTTTTATTTATGTCATCATTCAAATTAGCATTGAGAGGAAAAACACCTTTCTTTTTTTCTCTACTAAGCCAATCCGAAAAATTCAAAATACCTCCCTCGTCTTTATATTGTTTAAAGAGTTGGTTGGCGGTCAATTTTTTTTCTAATTCAACCTCTTCCATTTTTTATGGTTTTTTTTTATTTTACAAAACTTGCATACGAAGGATTAATCATATTATTTAAATAATTCAAATCCGCTTGATTATCAATGGATTTCTTATTTATATAAGATACTAATGCTTCTTCCGTTTTATTCCCAAAGATACCATCCTCGGTTAATTTTATTAAGCTTTTACCCTTAAACCTATCCGCCAATGGTATATATCCTTTTTGGTTAATTAATTTTTGTAAATTAACTACTTTACCAATTGGTTTTAAAGGTGAACCACTATCTCTATCTCCTTTCTTAATTGGAAAAGATTTATCAATAGTTGGGGTAGGTTTTGGTTCGGGTTTGTTCGGTTCGGGCTTATTAGGTTCGGGTTTTAATGGCTCAATTCCACTAGCATTTTTTTTCATGAAGCTTTTTACTACTAAATAAACTCCACCTAAAATAATAACCCCACTAATAATTTTAATAGCATTTTTATTCATTAATCGTCTATTTTAGGTAATAAAAGTTGTGAAATTACACCCCCTAATAAAGCACCAACAAAAGCGGAAGATAATAAGCTATACTTTCTAGAATAACCTACTAGCAAACCGCCACCCATACCAATAAAAGCACCAACGATAGTACCCTTTGTTTTTTTCAAAGCCATACTATCGGAGTTTGATTTCAATAATTTTACTTTATCTAAAATCTCTTTTGCTTCGGTCATCTCTTTTATTAATTATGTTGTTTATTCCAATCTTTCAAAGCGTTTGTACTATCGACTTTATCTTTCATTACTTGATATTGCTTGTACAATAAATATCCGCCACCGATTACGGCAACGTATATCAATAAATTTTTTAAAGTCATATACTACATTTTAGGTTTCATATAATAGTGCATTGCAACCGCCCCCACTGCAAAACCTAATAAAAATGTTAAAGTTTTATTCATTTTATTTAATTTTTAAGGTAGACTAGGCAATTCCAATTGGTATTGACCGATTCTATTTTGATTACTAGTTGACTTCTTACAAGCACATTGAATGTTTGTAGGAGTCGTGTCTTTACATGAGCCCGAGAAATTTACTTCTTGATTGATACCTCTATCATATACATTAGGTATTAAATTAGTAGGTTTGATGTAAATGGGTTTTTTGATGTTTATGTAACTATCTAAAGACCCATTTGCACCTAACATTGGTTCTTTACCCGTACTATATACTACATCTTGAGGTGCATTAGCACTAGAGCCCGATACTAGTACACTAGTAGGCTTTTTGTAGTATTTATACAATTGGTATCCAACTATGTAAATAACTCCACCCCAAATAAGATAATGAATTGTTTTCTTATCCATTTGATTGATTTTAATTATTTACTAGAATCCTTTTACATCTTCTTTGTAAACGGGGCCAGTGAAACCATAAAAATTAGAAGTACCAGGGGTGGTAGCGGTTGCACTCTTCTTAGCTTGGTCTTTTTTCATTTTGTTCCAATACCAATAAATAGCACCTGCTCCTAAAACTACCCATAATAAATTTTTACCTTTTAACATAACGTTATTTTTTTGAATTTTTATAAATTAAGAAACCTATTAATGATACACCAACCACCGCAACTCCAATCCAAACAAATGTCATTGTGTTTGATTTTGTAGCCGATGCGGGTAATGTAGCTTTCATTATATCTTGTTGTTGTTGCAATTGAACCGCTTGTTGTTGCAAATTATTTTGTTGTGCTTGACTTTTGTTAGCCATGCTTTGTAAACCAATTTGTATACCCGCATTGATATTATCTTGCGTTAATACATTATCTTTTAAGAATCCACCAATTGCACTTAATACTCCACCTACCTTTGTTTCACCAAAAGCTTTTTTAGTTTTTGTTGCCGAAGGTAAACTAACCGCGGGTGTAGGACTAGCATATTTTGTACCTACTAATAAATTAGAGCTAGACAAAGAACTAGAAGCGTTAAAGAATTTTTCTTCTCCAACAAAAGAGAAGTCATCAATTCCCGTGAAACCAAAGTCTTGGTCGTTTCCAACGAATTGAGAAAAGTCTTCACTTGCTTTTGGTAATTTAGAACCTAAATATTTTGCTAAGTCTTTTCTAAATGTTGCACTTTTTGAATTAGCCATAATCACCGCTAAAGTAACTTCTTTGTCACTTGGGTTATTTGGCATTTGAATACCATTTCTTTCTAAAAGTCTAACTAAGCTACCCTTGTCCGTTACTACGGAGTAAGATATTAATTCATTGGTAACTTGTGTTGCATTTATTGGCATATAATTATTTTTTTAAGAGTATTGCGAAACCTATAAAAGCTGCTCCAATAATTACCATGAAAGCCGTTTGATTAGTCAAACTTTTATTTTCGGCAATTTGTTGTGCGGATGTTAATTGTTGTCCCGAGAAATTCATGTATTGTTGTAACATTAAATTTTGCTCGTATCCTCTATCTACCTTTTGTTCTTCGTTTTGAAATTTCTTTTTAAAATAATCCATAAATAAATCCTTGTCGGGATTATTCTCGATTATTTCGTTTAAAGCGGGTTCGCCTTCATAAGAAACAAGTTGTTGTAATACACTTGATAATGGTTGGTCTTTATCAAATTCATACCCGAACTTGTGAGCTAACGACCTTGCGAAATAAGGGTTAGCTTGGGCGGTATATGTGTATATGTTTACTTTAGGTAATGACATATTACGAATTTACTATTTTTTGATTAAAAAAAGGGCATAAGTAGAATATAATATCCACACTTATGCCCCCTCTTTATTTAGTTCTCCTAATGGATTATCTAGAAGCTGGTCTAATAATCTTTGGACTACCATATTGCTTAGATACCGCGTTTCCGCCTAATCCACGAGCAATATTGATTGTATCACTTGGGTAGAATTGGAATTGAACTGAACTAGAAGCATAAATGCTAAAAGTTAATTTTGTGAAACCATCTATACGGAATGGTTGCTTCAATTCAATAACACCACTTTGTTGTTGATACGGGTCAATAACTGGAGTTAAGATTTTAGTTGCTTGGTTACCATTTGCATCTAAAGTGCTAAGAGTTAATGGTTGTAAAACTTGAGAAGTAGTACCATTTACGGAGCTAATCAAAGTACTTCCAATTGTGAATGGAGATACGCTTGATTGGTTCAATAAGTTGTAATAAGTCACGTTAGACAATCCACTAGTGATAGTTACGTTAGAAACAGTTAATGAACCGCCAGAGAAACCAGCGTTGTTCAAATAAATGTAGGCACCAAATACATCGATTGTAACGGCAGCGTTAGACGCGTTAGATACAGTTAAGATGTAAGGTTGAGAACGCATAACTGGAGCTGCTGCTGCTGGAGCCATTTCGGTACCATCGGCACCAAAGAAATTGTCACCCGCTGCAAAGTACATGTCATCGTCTACGAATCCATCGACTCCGATGAATTGTTCATTTACTTGGCGATTAGCCATTTGTAAATAGCGTTGAATAGAACTCATTTTTAATGAATTTTGATTTTTTTAAATTGATTGTTTCAATTCGTTTACTTCTTTGATTACTTAGTTAAGTTAGCTTTGTCTAACAAGGGTTTTGCAACCAACATGTAAAGAGCAACACCACCTGCAACAATAAGTAATTGTCCTGCGATTGCTTTGAAATTCATTTTGAATAATTTAAGTTTTTAAGAATGTGCCAAAAGGGAATACAGATTCGCTATTGACAAAACAAATTTACATAAGAAACAAGGCATTAATTAAATTTAATTAGTTTTTTTTGATTTATGGTTCTCAACCTATGTTTATATGTTTAACTTGCGTTTCAAACATAAAAAAACCCCTATAAAATATTGAATTTCAAGGGGTTAGTTAGATGAGTAAGTAAAAAACTAGTTAATATAAGCTTGTATTAGTCTTGTTTTAATTTCTTTGATAGCCGAGTCGGTATCGTATTTCTTTTTTGCACCATCTTTTTGCACTAAGTATGGTTTCAACAATTGGTTATAGTTCTCGTTAATATATTGATTTAAAGCCTCTTCAACAAGGTCATTACCAATATTACCTCTTATTTTAGATTCATCCATATCTACATAGAGAAAGAATCTATTGTTACCTCTAGCATATTCTAAATTCACCATCAATTCCGAAATACGCATAAATTCAAACTTGTCGGGGAATTTCATGACATGTCTTTCAACACTTTCATTGTTTTTATGGAATCTTAATTGGTTTAAATTACCCCAAATTTTAGTATTAATTCTACCTAAAGATTGGTAAGAAAGGATAATATCTAATCCAACATGTCGATTAGTACAAATAGCTCCGATAAGGTCATTGGGTAAATGGTCACCGATAAACTTGTTAATATCTTCAATTAAAAGCAATCCGTTTTGGAATCTATTTAATACATAGAATAAAGCTTGAGCCCATTCGTCAAGTGTCATTCTAGCTCCGTTGGGGTGGAATGGTCTTATTCTACGAATTTCAATTTTAGGATGGACAGTGAAAAGGGGGACATCGCCTAATGATATTGATTGTACACCATAGGTTCCATATCCATATTCATCATTCACATCCATTATCAAACATTTCCTTCCTTTTAAGCCTCTATAATAATCTCCTTGAACATATTGGTTCATGAGAATCATGTGTTGGTAGCTTTTGCCCACACCTTTCTTACCACAGGCAGCCATTAGCATTGGTTCTCTAGCCATTGTTATTAAAATTTTCTTTTAAAGTAATTTCCACCCTAGCCGATTCTCTATATTTAGAAAATGACAAAGTTCTAATTTTAGTTTGGCAAAATGTAAAATCGTATTCAACTTTTAAAAAATCATCTCTTTTTGTAAAGACGGGATTTACAACACAATCTTCCACTAACATTCTAAAATCTTCTTCATCTTCGAGAGGGTAATCAAATCTTATACTTTCCTCTTCAAAAACTTTGATAAAGGAAATTATAGTTTTTTTAAAATTTTTCCACTCTTGATTTTTAATTTTCATATTAATCTAGTCCTTCAAATGGGTCTTTTTGTTTCCTTGGTTGGTTAATTGTTTCATTTAAAACAATAGCTTCGGCAATTTGCTCTTCATCTAATGGTATGTTATTAACGTAGTCTTTTGGTCTTCTACCTCTTTTACCATTTGAACTTCTACTCTTCATTGCTTGTTCGTAAGATGAGCTACTAGTTGCTTTTTCCGAATCTTGTTTCCACTTTTTCTCTTTTTTAATTTGCTCAATTACTCTTTGTTTTCCCGTAGATGGTACTTGCATTTGTTGAACGCTACTATTCATCACCACTTCATTATCTTGGAAATTAAAATCACTAGCATTGTGATTAGGTTCTTGATATGTTGGTTGTGGTGGAGGTGGAGGAGTTGGTGCTTGTTGTTGAGGTCTTGGTGGAGGAGTTGGTGCACCATTTTCTCTAACCGCTATTGTGTAATCTTTAATCACATTAATAACGTCATTCATTGTACTACGCATTTGTGCAACAATAAAAGCTTTTACTACTACATCTTTCCCCACAATAAAAGCAACATATTGCTCATCGGTTAATGAAGCTCCTCTTTTCTCTAATACTCTAGTTAAAGGAGGAAGTAATTCCTTTTTAAACTCTCTAGAAACTGTTAATGTATCCTTATTTTGCTCATTAAATTCTTGAACAAATTCACCCGCACTAATGTATTTATCATATTCATACGGAATTTGTACACCCAAATCAATTTCACCATCCGCAACTAATTTTCTTAATTTCCTTTCATTGAATTGCAAACTCTTATTAGCAAATACATGCAATTGCTCGTATCCATCAATCAAAAGTTTAGCCATGTGTTGAGCCCCTAATTTTTTATCGCTATCATTTACATCATTCATGGATGGATTGATAGGAGGAGGAGTAGACTTTCCACCACCGCCACCACTTGAAGGTGAATCACCTCCTAAATTTTCGTATGGGTTTTCTCCCATATTTACCGACCTTGGAGTGAACGTAGGTTCGGGGATAGGGGTATTCATTTGTTGCTCGGAAACTCCTACCGATAAATTGGTGTATGGTTTCTCACTTACATTTTCCAAAAATGGATTGTAACTCTTCACCGAATCGGGTGTAGGGCTAGTACTCGGAGTAGGTGTAGGTGTATTTTGCTCGTTACTCATTTATTTTAGTTTTATCGTTTATTACAATTGCTTTGTTAATGGTATTTTTTATTTTAATATATTTCATATCATATTTAGAAGTAGCATCAAGGTCAATAATCATTTGTCTATATCTAGACAATAAACCTTTATTTTTCATTTTAAATATATTCTTGTTAATATCTCCCAACGTTCTATACTTATAAAAGAAGTAGACACACATCCCTATTGCATATTTAAGCTCTTCTCTAGTATCATATCTAGAAAAGAATAAATCGTTATTGGTTATTTCAAATAATTTGATTGTTTGATTAACAATAAGCTTGTCGTTCTTGGTTTTTAGTATAGGCTTAAAATCATCCTCAAAAGATAGCAAATCAAGGGTTTTTTTATACCCCCTAATTTTTACGCTATTCATTACTTTCTCAATAAGAATAGTATTATTTATATTATTCATGGTTTTGTTTTAAACATTGTAAATATATGTAAAATTGCAAAAATTTTACCAATTTTTAATTACTTTTTTTAATATGCCTTGATTAGCTTGAAACCATGTTTTATCGATTACTCTTAATTTCACATTGGGGTGATATTTAGCCATACGTTTTATTTTAGTTAATGACTTACTATCCATAAATCCTTTTACTTCAAAAAACTCAAAATTGCCACTAGGGAATTGCACTTTAAAATCGGGCTTATAATTATTAGTTCCCCTTTTAATTCCGTCAAACCAAAAGGTTTCGGGTTCATACCAATAATCTACAATATGATTGTATTTTTTCATAAACGATAGATACAAACAATATCTTCTTTCCCAATTAGATTTTAGATACATTCTTTTGCCGTCTATTTCAAACCAACCCTTATGTGTTTGTCTTTGTATAGGACTTGAAGCGGGGGATAATTGCATTAAATTTCATATTTGCTTTTGAACTCTTTATCACGAGTAATTAGCTCCATCATATATAAAGCATAGTCATTATCGGAAGGGTAGTGTACCCCTAGATAAAGTCTACTATACTCAATGTCTTTGGCTAATTTCTCAAAGTAGTCAAACTTTTCGGGGAAGTGATTCCCTAAAACGTAGCAAATTAAATGTCCTTGTAATGTGTGTCCCGCGGGATATGAAGGTGAATCCGAAGATATAGTACCATAGGGGAATAGCTTTAACTTGTAAGATTCCGCTAATTGGTAAGGTCTAGGTCTTTGGAAGTAAAACTTCAATTTTATTATTAATGGAAGTGTATCGTCAAGTAGCCTATCTACTATATCGGCTCCTTTCTCACCTAAGTCTTGTTGTATAATTACATCGGCAAAAACCTTTGTAAGATTTTGGTCGTAAGCTTTGTACCTTTTTAGTACTTCGGGATTAGATTTCATCATATCCACATAATCTACTAATTGGTTAAGCTCTTCACGAGTACCTTTAGAGCTATTTTTTGGGAATCCAAACTTTATTAGTTGAGGGATATGTTTTTCTAAAAAAGAAACATTCTCTTTTTCTAGATACGGAAGATGTTTTTGGAGAGGATTTCCCCAAGTAATAGAATCTAACATATATATTTTATGGTTTTATTTTAGCCTAATCTCATCAAGGGTTGTCTACGCAACTTACTTGCATTTCCCGAAGCGTTCATCTCGGCTTTTTGAGCAGCGATGGCACTTTCAAGCTTCGCCATTCTAGAGCTTACGTCCGCATAACCCGTTTTTTCAAGTGTCATCATTAATCTATAATATTGAACCGCGTAAATGATTCCACCTATAATAAATGCGGAAATAGTTACGTCTAATAAATTAATATCTTTAAACCATCCCTTAATACCACCACCGCCATTATTAATAAAAGCTCCGTTATTTGCCATACCGCCCATAGGTGCTCCACCCATAGGAGGAGTCGCTTGTGGCATTGGTTGAGCCATTGGAGGAGGTGCTTGTGGCATTGGAGCCGAAGCACTTGGAGGTGCGGGATTTGTATTTGCTATTGGTTGTTCCATTTTTAATTACTTTTCTTTTTTAAAGCCAAATAAAGTATACCCGCCCCAATTACATATAACCAAAAATAATTTTTCTTAGCGGGTGCGGGAGCATCTTCCGAGCCACCACCACCTCCACCACCACCACTACCAACGGGTTGACCGAAGCTAGGTTGGTTAACTACTACACCACCACTAGGAGGAGTTGTTCCATCTTTAGGAGCATATTTTGGATTCTCTACGCAATTTCCGTCAACGTCTTTTAAATATCCGTCGGGGCAAACTTTATCAATTGGAGGAGGAGTATCTTCTACACAACGACCATAAGTAATGTCATAATGAGTACCACTAGGGCAATATGGATTAGGTGTTGGTGTGGGTTGCCCCGCATCGGGATTACTTCCAAAATTAGGTGATTGATTTATTGCATCACCAATTGGAATATTTTTTTTATCACCACTTCCATCACTTAACAAACCTCTACCCGTTAGCTTGTCATCAAATGGTAAAACGTTTGTAGTACTTGTACTACCTCCTCCACTTGTAGGTGGGGTAACGTTTTCCGAAGTTTGAGAACTTGATTGAACACCCGTTGCTATCGGTAAAGTTTTGATAGTTTCATTAGATGTAGTACTAGTAGAGATTACTTCTCCCGTAGCACTAACATTTTTTGCTATACCCTTCGATTTATTATACACGCTTTTTCTTGGCTTGATAAATTTATCTTCACCATCAAAAACAATGACATTCTCTTTAGCCATTTTTTTTATTTTAATTGTGCTGCTGCTCTCTTAATTGCATCAGTCCATTTTTCACCTTCTTTTCTAATCTTTTTTGCAAGTTTAGAAATGTCGGCTACTCCAACTTTCTTTTTAGCTTTTGCCATTTTTTTATTTTTATTTTTGACCCATAGCCCAAGCCCCACTTGCAACTCGAACTACGATATAAATGCCTACTAAACTAATTCCGAATCCCACTAAAGCGGGTACTAAATTTTTACTATCTCCCATGACTTTTGATTTTACGTTAAAATTATTGAATTATATTATAAAATTACTACTTTTTAATTAAATTTTGTTCTTCACGAATATTTTTATCTAAAACACCGATGACGGAACCCGCAGCTAATATGCCTAGTCCTACTTTTAGCTTGTTAGTATAATCACCTTTAACTAAATACAAAGCTCCTAAAAACAAACTCCAATAAATTGGATTTAAGCCATAGTATAAAAAAGCTTCCCTAGTCCAATATTGTTTTGGGGTTATTTCCTTTTTATCAAGCTTTTGCTTGTTTTTCTCCATTAGTCTAAAATAAAGAGCATCGGCGGGGGTGGGTATAATATCCGAAGCAATCAATCCAATAGCTCCCGCGTACAAGATTGCATTGCCATGACCACTACTTATTGCCGATTTTATTGAATCTCTCATTTTTTTGCGGTATCGGTTGGTGTATATGAATTATATTGGTTAAAAGCATCATTCCAATAGGTTTCTTCATTAAAACCCGTAAAAGGTAAATTTCCCTTTGTTTTTTCTATTTGTTTGTCTACCTCAATATTTTTATTAACGGCTCCTAACACTAGTCCTCCCGCGACAACTGCCAATAAAACCCTTGCGTTGTTTCTATATTTACCTCCAAAAGCATAAATACCAGTGAAAAGGGCTACATACCATAAACTAGTCCAAATGTAATATTCCCCCGCAACATGCCACTCAAGGTGTTCAGCGGTTATTTTTTTCTCGTCGTATTCTCTTTGTAGCTTATTAACGCGACTAAAATAAATTGCATCAAAGGGTGTGGGCAAAGTATTGGCAATTGCTGCAGCCATGAGGGCAGTGTAAATCAATGCGTTACCATTACCCTCTTTTACTACCTTGTCTATTCCTAAGTCCATAATTATTTTATTACTTGTTTTACCATATCGTTTTTAGTCAACTCAATTCTATCGTAAGACCTAGCATCGTGGTTATAGGTGTATCCGAATCTAATACCCCAATTGTAAGAAATTAGATAGGTAGAATCGCCTCTCAAAACAAACTCCTTACCATTTATTGTCAAATGAGCTACCCCTTTTACAAAGTCAACATCTTTTACTATAATGGTGGGTTTCCATATTTCATTCTTATAGAATGACCATAAACCATAAATACCAAGTATAGCCGTTGAAATCGCTGCAACTTTCAATAAAGCACTATTCGTTTTGCTAAGGGTTGTTTTTAATACTTCGGAAGCCATATTATGCTAATATTTTGTTAAATTCATCAAAATGTATAATTCTATCTTGTAAACCGATGTCCCCACCATTTATTTTTTTAGTTACTTGTACTATTACATCACGAGAGCTACCCTTGTCACAAATATCCCAAATGTGGTTTTTATTGAAAAAAAACGCTGCCGAGCACAATGGATACTTCGTTGCTACTAAATCGGGGTTAGCCACACAATCTTCACCAATAAAGTCGGAAAATTGTTTGTAATTATCTTTCCCCGTTAGTTGAATATATCCTTTGCCCGAGTATTTGTATCCGTCGCCACTAGCTTCATCGCCATTACCCATTCTATTTCCATACACTCTACTACCTATTTTTTGAGGTTGAAGAGCATAGCTTTCCGCTAATTGTCTATCGGGTGTAAATCCGTCGGCTTTTCTAAAATACTTTGGGAATGTACGCAATAAGCCATCCGTAGAATATTTTAAATTCTCTCTAATTATCTTAAAATTACCGCTTTCATGTGAACATTGAGCTAGAAAATGGGTAAGTCTTAGGGGATTGGTAATCCCGAACTTTTCCATAACTAGAGGTAATTCATCTAGAACGGCTTGTGGTAATTTATTTGTAAGTTTTTCTATCATTATAACGAAGATTTATTGTCTTTTTCATCCTTTGAAATATTCTTGTTGCCAAAAATTGCTTCCGCACCCGCAATACCTAAACATCCAAAAGTTGTATACATCAATCCATTAAATACTATTGGTTCGACTATAAACTCTTTTCCAATTGCCCCCGTTACCACATCGGTCATACCATAAATTAACATTGCAATAAATGACATAAATCCAACTACCGCTTTTGAGTTAACATCGCTTTTATCGGAGAACATCCTCATTAAAAATTGTTTCATATACTTTTTTTTATAAATTAATGCCTTAACAAATTTAATCTTTTTCTTGTGAATTATTCTTTGTTCCAAAATAATAGCTAAATATCATGAGTACCAACGTTTTAATTAAATCAAATAATTGGTTATTGTTATCATCGGTTAAAAGTTTTATTTTAAATGCTATTACCTTATCCACAATAAATAAACACACCAAAGAGGTAAAAACTAAAATAATAAAACGTACAAGCACATCTTTTGTTTCGTTAACAAACATTTTATTCACAAAATAGATACCTCCTAGGATAACACTCAATCCTAAAAGGATACCCGAAATCATGACCCATAAGTTTGGATAACTAAACATATTTTAATTTTTTACCACAATAATTTATCGGCATACCATCCCGCACTACCTCTAACATGTCTATCGGATTCGTGACGTTCTTTGTATAATTTACGTCTTCCATCCGCATATTCCTTCCCATACAAGTTTTTAAAAGTTGGGTAATCGCCATATCCCAATGCTCCTACACTAGCTAATTTTTCTCCTTTTTTGTTAAAAACGTCTATTTTTTTGCCTTTAACACTAGAAGGTTTTACAATTACCCCTAGTTTTTGAGCTTGTTCTTTTGTATAGTTAGTAATATGATAGGACATATTATTTGTTTTTAAATACTCTAATACCTACAAAAATACCTAATACCGCTAAAGCTCCCCATCCTAAAGTTTCAAGTAAACCACTTTCTTTTTTCTCTTCTACTTTTGGAGTAGGAGGAGTATCCACTATTGGCTCCAATGGAGGTGGTGGGGGTGTATCTACGATTGGCTCTAAAGTAGGTGTTGGTATAAATGGTGGAGGAGTTGGAATGGCTTGTGATTGAGCTAATTTCTTTTTCTCTCTAGCTTCAGTCATCCTTTTAACTTTTTCGTCATACGCGGGTTTATTTTTAGCGTATTTTTCTAAGTTCTCAACTATCATTTCATCAAAGTCTACCATTGCTTCCTCTCCTTCTTTAATCTCATTTTCAATACTTTCAACATCTTCGTCTTTGGCATCCTTTAATTCTTCTTTTAAGTCATTTAATTCCTTTTGGGCTTGGTAAAATTCGGCTACTTCTTTATTTAAATTAGCGGATAATTTACCTACCTCAAATCCTAATTCCTTGATTCTTTTTTCAAAATTTCTCATTTTTTTTGGTTTTATTGTGATTTAAATTTTCTCTAAATTTTTTAACGCATCGTCGTAAGAGATGGGTGTTTCGTCTATTTTATTGTTTCTATTGTTTCTATATACAAGCCATCCCGCCGTACCGACGAGAAGTGCTATTCCTATAAATGTTAATGTCTTTTTCATATCTTATTTTTAGCTAATTCTTCCAATTTGAGCAATGTCACGAGAAGCTTCAATAATACCTTTCATACTATTTAAGTAAGTAATTGGGTTAGTAGTGGTATATCCCGCTTTGGCTATCATTAAAATTTGGTCTTCGGGTGTTTTTGCGGTCAATCGAGCCGTTTTGTATCTATCACCTAATAGTACGTCAACATGAGCTCGGAACCCCGATTCTACGTCTTTGAATTTGGCAAATTTTGCAGAGGTATTAATCTTTTTACCATTTTTAAATTCGGTAGTATCTTGAGTGACATAACCAATAACCCCTGGCAAACTTGCATTGTATTTTATACCTCCAAAATTATTTGAATCTCGTGGGATAGACTTACCATATCCACTCTCTAGAGCCGATTGTCCTATCACCGCGGGAAAAAAAAGACCCGTACCCTTAATAGCATTGGCAACACCAACACCATAAGTTTTGATAAAATTCTTTGTTGCGTTATATACTCCTAAACCATACATAATCTATTTTTTTACAAATTTATAATAAATTCCCGCACCAATTAAAATCACACCTATACCCAATGTTAACGGAACTTTATTTTTATTGATAAATTCCAAAACGTTTATTTTTAGCAATTTTGATTTTAAACCACTTGCGTATTCACTAGCCGAGCTACCAAAATAGCCTCTTTGCTTTAATTTATTAGCAAAGTCAATTGCATCGGTAGAATCTTTCAATTGTTGGGGGGTAACTCCCTTCATTGTCAAATTATAAATTCTTCCAATCTTGTCATTTATGGCATCTTGGATAGTATTGAATTTAGCATAATAATTGCCTTCGGGCGAAAGCGTACCTTGTACCGCATTAGGTTGACCTACGAATTTAATACCGCTTGTATTGTTGTTTTGCTTGAATACGTTTGAGGTATAGTCGGCACTTTCAAAACGAGCTTGAGCAACGATTAATTTCGCCGTAGTTGGATTAAATCCATTCTTTATTGCGGTATCATATATTTGTTGGTCTAATGTCATTTTTTCTTGCTTTTAGCTACCTTTTCTTTCATTTTTGATACCATACTACCCACGATTCTTTGAGCCGATTCTTTGGCTTCTTTTGGGCTATACGTCTTACCATAGTCTTTTTGAACTTTTGGTGCTACCTTTTTACGCTTTAATAGGGAAGCTTTGATTGATTCAACCTTGTCTTTGAACTTGGTTTCTCCACCCATAGCCATTTTGCCTTTTCTCAACATTTTAAAGTCTTGAGCATCCAATTTGCCATTTTTATTTACATCTAGCTTCTTTTGATTGCCAATTAATTTGCCACCATCCGCCATGGCTTCGCTAACTATAAAATTTAATGGATTGCCATATTTTTTGATATAATCTTCTTCGTACTCTTCTTCGGCTATTTCTTTAGCTTCTTTCAAGCTTTTTGCTCTAAATTTTTCTCTACCTACTTCTTTGTCATCTTTGATAACTTGTAAATAGTAAAGGCTATCGCTTGAGTAGATACCGCCACCTTTAGCCATCATTTGAAGTCCTTGAACTTTTTCTCCTTTAGTTAATTTGATTATATCGTCTTTACTAAATCCTTGTTCTATAACTAGTCCACTAAAATTTTCTCTAACAACCCAAACGTTATCATTACCTAAATCTTCTACTCTAATAATTTTTCCATCGTCTAATTTTTTACCAACTAAACTATCAATATCGAAATCCTTTGTGGTACCACCTTTAGCATATCCATCTACCCAACCGCCTTTTTTGTAGAATTTACCCTCTTGTAAACCACGAAATAGCTCACCCGCGTTTACCATACGAAACGACAAATCCCTCTCTAGAGGGAATCTAAACGGGCTAACTCTAACGCTTTCAAGCTCACTTCTAAGTACGCTACCCATTTCAACTACATCGCCCATTTGAACGATAGCCCAAAGGTAATCGGGGTTTTGTGGGTCGGAGTTTATTAAAAACCATCTTCCGTTCCCATAAGGGTTAAATATTTTAGTAACAACTACTTGATTATCAAGGTCGCTACCTTTACTATATTGAGAAAATAGTTTTTTATCTATTTCTTTTGAAAATAACTTCATAAATTATTTTTTATCCATTTTATGTACATAGTTGTGAATAGTACCACCCATTGACATTTTTTCGTGTTGACCATCTAGGTAGTGAGTAATGTCGCTTAAATCGGTACTAGCTCTTTCAATTTTAGCTACCACCCACGCTTCAATATCACTCTTTTTAGTAACTATGTTAGATAGTTCATCCGCGTGATGTTTAACGGCTTTAATTTGACTTAAAACCATTTCCGAATTGCTTTCTACAACTTCTTTTTCGGTTACACCACCATCAGCCATTTTACCTCTTTCTTCAAATCTTGCATCATCTCTACGAGCATGTGTGCTATTCAAATCTTTGCTTGACATTTTACCATACTCAATTCCTAATCTTTCGTCCTCTCTATCGTCGTAGCCTTGGGACATTCCACCTTTAGCCATCATACCACCATCAGCTAAGTACTTTATTTCAGTAATTTTTTTTCCTTTATGTCTTACTAAATCTTTCTCCATCAACTCCATAATAGTATTCAAGTTATTGGAATATTCTCTTTCACTTCTTCTACTATCATCATAATAATATCTTACTCCCTTTCCCGCATAATTTGGGTATTTTAGTATTTCTATAACGAATGGTTCTCCCCCCCTTTCTTTTGATTCATATATTTTATAACCTTTTATTGGTTCAAATATAGTTTCCTCTTTTCCATCAATCATCATTGTTCCGTACTTAGCCATACCACCATGAGCCATCATACCACCATCTTCCAACTTAGGGTACTTTTGAGCTTTTTTTGGTTGTTTTACATCTAATCTATTGGCTCTATACTCATAATAAACATGACCTTTTGAGCTTTTTTTATCGCCAAATTGGTTGCCTTTAATACCTTTTGATATTCTACGACCAATTGGTAAAGCCCCCTCTTCGGCATCTTTTTTAAGGTCTATCCCTTTTCCTTGATAGACACCAAATTTTTTCTTTTGAATCATTTTTTGAAGGCTAGTTAATGCGGTTTGTGTACCTTTTGTAGTACTTACCTTACGAGGTTTAGCCCCGCTTTGCATAGCTTTTAGCTCATTTTGAGCTTTATCTAGTTGTCCTTTCAATTTAGCTTTGACACTAGCGGGTAATCCTTTACTAGATAGTGCACCTTTAAGCTTTTTAATATCGGTTCTTAATTTGAGTGTAGTAGCCATTTTAATTTATTTATATTATAAAATTACGAATTTTTATTTTTTTAATGCCTCTAATTCTTTTTTCTTTTGTATTATCAAATCTCTAATCTCATCGTCTAGAAACTCATCGTCTAATGCTTCAAGCCCGTCAATCTCTTTTTCAAGCTTTTTAATGTCTTTTTGCTTCTTTAGGAATTGTTTGTTATTAGCATCACCACTCATAGTTTTGCTAGTTGTGGTAGTTGCCGAAGTAGGTGTTTGTACGTTAAAAGTTGGGCTTGGAACGTAATAACCACTATTTAAAGCTTCTTTGAAAGATTCCATTTTGACAATTGCGGTCAATCCATCTTCATAAATAACAAATACATTGTCATCATTAATAGCTTCTATCCTAAATATTAATTGACTTTTATTTAACCTATAAGCATCGCCCACTTTAAATGGCAATTTTTCAAGTATTTCTTCTACTTTTACCCATCTACCATCTTTAATGCTTTGTACTATTGTATCTACGTCTAGAAGACCCATACCACCATCCGCAACATTTTTAAGTTTAACCATATCTTCACCATCCCTATCTTTTGTAAATGCTACTATTTCAAGAATCATGTCACTATTCTTTGATAGGTACTTTTCTCCAATAGCAAAAGGTAATAGGTCTAGTGATGTTTCCTCTTTTTTTGCCTCTTTCATCTCTTCAACAACCACTTTCTTCATTTGCTCGGATTTACCAAAACGCTTGGAAAGGAAGTCTAATGCCATGATTGAAGCATCAAATAATTGAGGGTTATCGAATGATATACGCTTAAACTCCGAGTCATTACTCATTACGAAGTCGTCAATTATATTTTGTGCTTGGTCTTTATCTAAACTCATAATTAGTCAATTTTTTCATAATTCTTTTCATCGTCAATGTTTAATGGCAAACAATCGGATAAAAAAGAAGCCCTTTCAAAAATATCTTTAAACTTGTGGTCTATGAAGTCAATATTCCCACTTTGGTCAATTGTTGCTATTCTAAACTCGTAGCTTCGTTCCCCACCCATTGCGGATTCCTTTTCATATTTTATTATGATGGTATTAGGTAACCCTTGGTTTTGTAGGATAGTTACGTTTGAAATAGAGCCATAACGCTTGTCTACAAACTCTTTTAAGTTTTTTAATAATGTCGTTGCGGACATCAATTGTTTTGTGGTTAGTTTGGGTATGATATTCATATTAGAAGTTTTCTAGTTCTCTTAAAACATTTTCAAATAATTCGTTTCTTTTCTCTATTGTATTTTCATCGCTACCAAAATATATTCCCTCCGCGTATGTGGTAATCTCATTAGTTATATTTGTGATATACCTTTTAAAATCATATTTACCTTTCTTATTAATAATGTTATACCCATACTCCGCATTTGGATTATTTCTTCCGTCTTTACAAGCATTTTCATCGGTAGATTTTAAAATTCTAGTACCTAAATCTTTATAATAATCTTTTAATTTATCGGTACAATTTCTTATTACTATTTTGTCATCGGTATTTTGTACTATATTATCTAATTGAACAATAAATTCATAAACCTCATTATTTAATTTAGCAAGGTCTTTTCTTAATTCATTTGAATTAATTATTTCAATTTTATTTTTCAAGTTTGTCGCACTCAATCTCATCCACCAATTAAAAAAAGGATTGACATTAACGTTAGTCAATAATTTACCCGTTTCACTATATCTACTATAATTAGGAAAATATTCAATTAATGTATTAATAAAACGACTCATTCTTTCTTTTATAACAATGTCGTGAAAAAACAACATAGCCTCTGGTAGTACCTCTTTTGACTTAAATAAACCTAACTTGACATACTCTTGATATTTGTTTCTATATCTTTCAATACCTTCATAATAATCATTTTGACACCAATTAGGATTGCCATATACATCATTTTCATCTATTGTATTAATTACCTCTTTTTTAATCGCCCACATTGATAATTTCTCATAAACACTACGATAATCTTGGGAAGAAATCATAAATCCTAATTCTTTATCAAAATCTTGCCCGAAATCCTTTGCAATTATAGGTTGTACCAATAAACTATTATAAAATTTAGGGCTAGGTGCTACTTTATACATTGGTAGTTCTACTCCACTTTTATTTTTTTCTCTTAAAGTCCAATTATTATTTAAAGTAACAAATCTAGTCATGTATATCCTAGTCATTACACCTATTGATTCTAGATAGTCGGCTACCATCATAGCGGGTATGTGACGTATTGCAAATTGAGTATCACCATTTAAACTAGTATAATAAAATAAGCTATAAATCTCTACATACTTTACTTTACCCTTGTTTCTTTTATGTGTTAAATATACCTTTCTATTTCTAGTAGCATATTTCAATTTAGCACCTTGTATACCATCGTCTATTGCCGTTTCTCCTTTTTGTCTAATTACACAATCAAAGTATTGATTTCCATCTTGGTACATGAAAATTTTCTCTCCGTTAATAATGCTTTGTGTAACTAAATTTGGAGGGACAACACCGCTTGGTAGTTCAAAATCTTTAAACTTATCGGGATATTCAATGGCTAATTTTTCGGAATAATATTCGGGTACTTTGTACAATCCTCTAGAAGCTAGAGAAAAATCAAAAATACCCATAGGTTTATCGGTAGTTACTAATTTGCTTTTTTCCGTTTTGCCTCCTAAGTTAAGTTTGAAAGGGGCGGATTCAAATAATAAATTAATGTCTTTAAATGAATTTGTAGCATATTGCTCCCTATATGATTGAATATCAAAATTGGGAGATTCTTCTTTCAATGCGGAGTAGAATTGTTCCCAATCGTCAATAGTCCAACATAGGACGGGATAGCCTTCATATCTATTCAAAAAAGCCATTATATAGTTTTTTGTGATGCTTTGTAATCGGCAATAACTCTTTCAACTTCGCTTAACTCTTGTGGAGTATCAAAATCGGGAGCATCGGGATTAAATGGCATATTATTTTTTTCTTGTACAATTCTCTTAAATCCATCAAAATCTACTTCGTTTAAAATTGCTTCTTTTGAAGCTTGTTTAAATAAACCAAAGAAATTTTCCATTGCTTCTACAATAGTTTTTGGCTTGGAAATAGCATCATTTGATAACTTACCTTTCATTGTAGCCGTACCATCCTCGATAGTTCTATAAGCCACATAGGTAGCTTTTACATTAGTCATCAAACGTAATGATACAAATGCTTGACCACTAGCTCTATTTCTTTCAACCGATTGACGTACTTTAACAAGGAATAACCAAATAAATGCAAATCCTTTCATTACTCCATTAAACTCAAATTGATAATCTACATATACTCTATAAGTAGAGCCAATAAATCTATCTTGTAAAGATAAATCTTGTTTGAAGTTAGCTTCGTAATCGGGGTCAATTGTATTTAATGGTACGTTACCCGTTGCAATTACATACATATTACCTAATTCCAAAACTTTGTTTTTACCATTTCTAATAGTAGGAGCCTTCCATGTTTTAGTAGTTTCATCATATTTGAAGTCTTTAACCTTTGCTAAAGCCTCATTTAATATACCCGCGGTATTAGGGTCAATTTTTGGCAACTCATCCAAAATAAGTACACAACCTTCTACCTTTCGTTCTCTACCATCGGCTTCTACCATGACATTAGACCATGCCATTGATAATTTACCTTCTTGGTATCCGTCAATTGTTTGACCACCTAAAATATCTAATGGTGAAGTAAATTGGTTACAATTAAGAGTAATCTTTTCCCAACCTAACATATCGGCAATTTCTTCCGCTAAAAAAGTTTTACCCGTACCCGCACCTCCGTACAAATAACTATTGTTTCTAGCTATAATATCACTCAAAATCAATTGGGTAAGAGGTCTATTTAAAGTTAATGCGTTTACATTTTTGGTAGTTTGAAAACCTAATAATCTACCCGTGGTTAATTTAACCGCCCTAGTAGAATTTAAAAATGCAAGTAAAGATGGAGCTAAGTCCGATTCGGTAATCTTTCTTTTAGCTAATTCATCACTCACCGCTTTTCTAATATCGGACATGGATACATTACCTCCGCCCGATTTTAAGGCACTTTGTAAAGCATTTAAAACCGCCATAAGCTCCGCATCACCTTCTCCCGTAAGAGCTGCCGTTTGGATTTGAGCACCACCTACCGCTTGTAATTTGTTAAGGGTATCTTGAGCCCTCTTTACATTATCGGGAGATGACTTCGGGTCATTGATTATTTCTTCTAACATTTCTATTTGAGTTGCCATATTATTTTGAATTTATTATTATTTCACTTAATTGTCTTGGTGTCATATTTATTGGTAATCCTAAGTCCTTTTTAATTTTAGGAAAGTTATTTTGAGATAACCAAATTTCACCCGTACCTACGCTTCTAAATAAACCAATAAGTTCGGAAGGTGGATACTCACCATCGGTGGATTTAGATAGTTGTTGTATAGTATCGGAGAAGTTCATTTTTTCGGTTGTACCACTTCCACTTTGACTATCTTCTTTTTCTCCTTTCTTGTCGGTTGGCTCCCCTTTCTTTTCACTAGGTTCTCCTTTCTCGTCGGTAGGTTCTCCTTTCTCGTCGGTGGGTTCGCCCATTTCGTCACTAGGTTCTCCTTTCTCATCGGTTGGCTCCCCGTCTTCGTCGCTTGGTTCCCCTTCTTCGTCGGTTGGCTCACCTTTTTCTCCTTTCTCCCCCTTTTCACCTTTTTCTCCTTTTTCCCCTTTCTCATCACTAGGTTCACCCTTCTCTCCTTTCTCACCTTTTTCCCCCTCTTCGGTATTACCGCCTTCTTCTCCACCTTGACTAACTAATGACTTAGGAATAAATAAGAATACCTTTTTATCGGGGTCTTCCTCAAATTTTACATCTTCAAATCTTTTTAATAAAACTTCCGACTTTAAAAAATCGGGAATATCTTCTCCACTCCAATCTACTTCAAAAACTCCATCGGGTAAAGGTTGAGGCATTGTATCGACCCCAACTTTAAAATCAAATACTTTAACTTGACTTTTGTTATCTAAAAGCACAAATAGACTATTATTCCTAAAGCCATCACTATCTACACTACCTATCGCCATCAATGGTAATACGTTTGGATTTTCTTGTGGATTTTTCATACCACCACCACCGCTAGAACCTTGCTCGGATTGACATGCAACTAATAAAGTTTCAAAATAATTCCACGCTTCCAATGTATCTTTTGTGGTTTTTAATTCTTGTCTATCATCTAGTGACCCTTTAAATACATTAATATTTCTATTCTCATTATTACCAACTAGTTCCAAAAAGAAATTAGTGTCATTACAATTGTACTTGTAAATCGTTAAATCGTCTACTATTGTTTTTTCAAAATTATCTTTATTGAGTTTCATATATTAAATTTTGCCTCCTTTTTCTAATAGGAATGATTTAAGTGAAGCCAATAGTAATAGACCTCTATTTGGTGAAGCTATTTTACATTGGTTAGCATCAAAAATTATGTATGCTTCCGTTTTGTGAGCTTTACTAGAAGTATCGGGTTCGTTGGGGTTGCTTTCGTAAAAATGAATACCATCGTACAAATGTGATTCCGAAATCTTTTTTAACATTTTAGGGTTTCTTCTAATGTATATCCATGTTTCTAAATCGGGTACATTATCCGAAAGGAATAAAGGGTTCACCTCTAGTTGCTCCATTGTAAGCCCCGTTGTTAAGAACAAATAATCAAAAAACTCTTTTTTAGGAATATTTCTAGTTCCAAAATGAGTTAAGTCAAGTGGGTTCCTAACATTTAAAAAGAAAGGAATTACATATCCATTTCCACCTCCTTGAAGGTCGGCAAAGAATTGTGAGTATTCACGATTAACGGCAAAATATGCAGCGGGGAAGGTGTCAAATCTAAAGTAGCTAAACTCTTGTCCCGTACCATGCCAAACTATCCTTGGTTCAAAATTATCGGTTAAAACCTTAGAGCACTCAATTTCAAGTGCATCGGCTTCTTTGTATAAAAATGACAATTGCCAATCCCCAAACCAATTAATAAATTCGGGGGTGCGTATAATTTCGTTTAGTGCATCGCTTAAATCCGACCTAGAGCCGTTGGGAGTAAAGAAGTTTGTTTCCTCTTTATTTTCCGCATATACCCCATCATATTCGTGTTTAATCGTAGTGAACGATTGCTCAAATAATTCATCAAAAAAGCTATTACCTTTAAATTTATCCTCTACCGATTTAAAAGTTAATTCGTTTAATTTCTTTTGTTTTTCGTCTATTGTTTGTCCTATGCTTATTTTCTCTTCAAATTCAATAGGGCTAATTAAAGTTCTCAAAAATAGCAATTGACCGATGTCTTTTTTCAATTGGTCTATTTCCTCTTGCATAGGGGAAACTTGTGTGATTGTTGGTTCTTCGGTTTTTGGCACCAATGTAGGTTCGTCAAACTTTTCTTCTAAGTTGTAATATTGAACTATGTTCACTTTATCTACTTTATTAAAAAATTCTTTTAAATCTAATAGACTCCTTAATGAACTAAATCCTTTAGACAAGTCATTGCTATTCGTATAACTTATTAATATTTTATCTTTTGAAATATCTTGTATTAAATAGAATACACCACCCATTACATCATTGGATATTAATTCAACCACATCACCCGCTACAAAAAATTCCTTTCTATCCCAAAGAGCTCTATCATTAGTATCTTGATTAGATAAAATCCATCTATTTTGAGTATCATATCTATCAATAACAAACTCAATTCTTTTTTCAATTATGTTAACGGCAAAGATGGTATCGTCGGGTGCATATTCACTACTACCCGTTTGATTAATTGTTGCGGGAGGTGTAGTAGGGTCGGGTGTTTTTGGATAATTAGAAGCAAAATTATTTTTTAGTATTGCCCCCAATTTTTTGTTCACCACATCCATTATGTATTTTTCATCTTTGATATTGCTTTTTAGCAAATTAAAACTAAAAACAAAATATTTATTATTATTGGCAACTTGTTCTTTTAAAGTAGCTTTCCCACTAAAATAACGTTCTAACGTATTAGAAGTCAAAATATCTAATATCTCTTGAGCATCATTTTTATTAATATATTTTTCCGCAATAAAAAAGTATCTAAAAGTTGCACTTCTACTATCTTTTATTAAATTAACATTGAAACCCTCGTTAGGGAAACTAATTTGTACTCTTGTATTAGTTGCCATTATTATTCGTTTATGAATTTGTCAACAAGTTTTTGATTCCCCAATAATAGAGCCATTTGTATTCTATGAGGTAACTCGGTAAATGATACATTATACATTTTTTTCAAATGTTGCTTGTAAGCATTTTTTACCGAATGAAAATTAACATGCTTGAACGCATTTTCAAAAGCTCCCATAGAGGGTACTTGTTTGTCAATAATTTGAATTAATCCGCCGTCTTTGTATATCTCTCCTCCGTCTTCAAATTTGTGGCTATATAATTTTTTGAACGCTTCGCTTGGGGGAAGGTCGTGGTGTTTTATTCCGAAATTTTTAATATGGGGGATTTTGTATGTCCCATCTCTACCAATTTCAAAACCTTGGTAAATTTTGCTATTTGTATCTCCTCCGTCTTCCATAGTATCGTCACAACCGCAATCGGGTTCTTTTTCTACTTTACCGCCATCGGCAAAAGCTACCCCTCCACCATCTTCATTAATTTTCGAAAGTATTTCTCTATTGGTCATCATTTTACCTTCAAATTCTCTTTTTTGATTATCGGACACGGCATTACGAGTAATTACTACTTCGCCACCCTCCATCTCCAACGGGCTATCGCTAGACTTGTTTACGGCTTTAATTCCACCTTCACTATGTCTTTTTCCAACTAATACTCCTCCCGCACTACCCGATTTATGAATCATGGTATTTTTTAATTTAGGGTCATCGGGATTTAATTCCCCACCTTTTTCCATTTTTGGGTGTCTAACCATAAAACCATTTTTATCTTTTGTAAAACCAAAATTATTGTAATATTTTATTAGATAGTCTTTTGTAATTTTTTCTTTATGCTCTCTTGATTTTAATTTATGAACTCTAGGAATTGGCTCTAGATAAATAGTAACCCCCAATTCATCAGCTTTATTTAAAATTTTTTGAAAATGCTTCTTAGCATCAATATCATCTTTTTGTTTTTCAAAAACATCAAGTATAATATTATTATTATTTTCCGAAACTAAACTAGGGTTTATGTATTTACTTGGAAGTGAGAAAAAAGCTAAAATTTCATCTTTATTATTCACATTGTATTCAATAACCCATTTCATGAAAGTAATATTTTGACCTAATTCACCGCCTTTTTCTAATAGGTCATCATCTTGTACATAAGCTTTTTTCACTTTGTGTCCGCTTTTCTTTTCTAAGAATTTATTTACTCTTGCTAAACCCCATGCTTGTCTTGAATTTGGAGCACCACCACTAATTGTGGGTCTATGGGAAGTAGAGTATGCACCCATACCTCTACGCATTACCGCTTTTAATGTATTTGTATCTACGTCTTTTGAATGGGATTTATTATATTTCTCTTTCTTTTTCTTTAAAATATCTATTATCTTTTCGGATAATTTTATCTTGGAAGCTTTTTCACTAGAACTAGCACTACCTTTAGGGTTTGTCTTAGACCCTTTAATTTGCTCCTTTAAGGGAGCTTTTGTTTGAGATAATGACTTTCTACCACTCCTTTTCATTAGAAAATTAATTTGGATATAAAAATAAGTATTAAATTTGATTTGTAATCTATTTTTTCACCCTAAATATCAATACCATGAACGGATTATTCGATATTAAGTCACCAAATTGGTTAGGTGGTGTTAATGTACACAATACATTAGCATTAATCGGCATCGGTTACTTAGTTATGAAAGCTTGGAAAAAGTAGTCGCTTCCCTGCGGAAGCCTCCTTTTGAAGCCTAATTACCCATATTTCGAGATGATTTATGGGTTTTTAGTTTCTAGCCTAATTTTTTTATATCGTCCGCAAAGGTTTTCGCTATACCTCCCCAATCAAGACTTTCTACGAATTTATAAGCTTTATCAAGCTTAATATCTAAGTCAACACTATTTTGTTGCTTTTGATTGTATATCAAGTCGATAGTATCGGAAATCTCATATAAATCACTTTGGAATCTTATGATATTATCTACCATTGCAACGATAGGATAAAGGGTTTCTATGTAATAAGCCCTTTCACCTAATTTACCACCTAATATGCCAAATGAAGTATGATTTGGTATAATGGTTGGAATACGGCATCCCATAGCTTCGGTGACAGTTAATTCCCATCCACCCCCCGTAGCCGTTGTAAGGAAAACGTCAAATGAATTGTATATCTTATTCATGTCCTCTACCGAAGTCCCTTTTTGCATTTTTTCTACGGGCGGGAACATATAATCAATCCCTTCTCTTAAAGGAGTTTGTTTTAATATGGTTCTTAGATTCCAACCCATAGGGTCATTAGCATCCATGTGCAAATAAAGAAAAGAATTTTTATTATGAGTTTCCCAATATTCCAAAAAGGCAAAAATAGTCGTAGGGATGTCTTTTCTAGATTGATTCCTATTTACACACCCAATTATAAATTTATTGGCATTTTCCCCGAAGTATCTTTTACGAAACACTTGCTTCTCTATTTCTACTAAAGGATAGAAGTTGCTTATGTTATTACCATGCGGAATGACCTTTATTTTCGATTTAAGGTCGGGTCTAATGTTTAGGAACATTTCCCTTCCATATTCCGTATAAGTGGCTAGTTGGTCAAAAAATTCAATCCCAACGGCTAAATTAGGAGTTAGTGCAAAGTCAACGGGAAAATAGAAAATACTTTTAAAAAGCTTCTTTTTGGCTTCCTTTTTATCGTCGTATATCTTTTTGATATGCGGGATAGTAGGGATAACCACTCCTAGGTCTTGAAGAATAAAAATAAGGTCGTAGTCTATATCCATTAAGCTACGCATAAAAACATACCTACCGAAGTCATCTTTAGCTACATCTTTTGCTTTTGCGGATATTACCCTAATATTTGGAGTTTCGGAATAATCCTCTCCGAAGTAATTAACGGCAACTATATCTATTTTGAGGTTATCTCCAAAAATACGCTTCCAATTAGATACTAGGTTTTTAGAAACAGTGGCGAAGCCCGTTATCGAGTTGTAGTCGAATAACGCTAACATCCTTATTTGTTTATTCATTTTATGGCTATTTTTTAATTTAAATTAATTAAGAGTTCAAGTGTAAAATTTTAGATTCCAATGGTGGCTCTACTATTTTTGCTTCTAATTTGAACGTAAGTTCTTTTCCGCTACAAGTCATCATCCATGTTTCGTTGTTGCAACTAGCGTGAGGGCAAGAGCTTGTGCAAGGCATACGCATGATTTGAACTTGACCCATATTGCCAGGGATGGGGATGGCGGGGGTAAACGGACATATTGATTGAATGTCATCTATTTCTAGGATAAAATCTTTGTTTTGACCCTTACTTGATGTGTACTTTGGCATTTTTTATTGTTTAGTGATTAAATACGTTGAGAGTGAACCAATGGCTAGGAAAAGCCATTTCTTTCTTTTTAAACCTATTATTTTTGAACTTTGTAGATTGTATATAAGTTTATCGTTAAATACTACTTGCTTTAGGTTACCCAATTCAATTTGATAATTGCTATCTAACTTCTTGAAATATTGCTCTTTAGTAGCGTAATGGTAAATGATACTATCTTTTATTACAAGCCTATTTTCCAAATATTTTTCTCTTTCCTTGGTAAAATTAAGCTCCTCTTGTACTACTTTTCCCTTCTCAATTAAATTGATAGCTTTTCGTAATTGGCTATTGGGTATTAGAGTGGACGAATCATAGGTTTGCGAAATAACTTGCGATTTCATTAGAACCAAAATTAATAGCGTGGTTATTAGCCTTTTCATACTTATTTTTTAAATTATTTATCTTATTACTTGTTTCCTTGATTTTGGAGTCTAGGGATAGGTCAATTTGATTAAGTTGAGATATTTGAGAATCCTTCTTTTCTATTAGGTCTTTATAATA
>Ga0007796_10000030_pt1 | contig 28935 bp, 16 predicted proteins | sample CryBogmetaGMA0M_FD_60373 | JGI IMG/M metagenome (GOLD analysis project Ga0007796, IMG submission 60373) | Freshwater microbial communities from Crystal Bog, Wisconsin, USA - MA0M | ecosystem: Environmental > Aquatic > Freshwater > Lake | place: Crystal Bog, Wisconsin, USA | collected 2009-07-06 | reverse complement strand
GTCGACAGACTGAACCCAAGGATTACTGTAGTCGGTCAATGCGGCGTACACCGCGTAGTCGACTACGCGGTGTACGCCGCATTGACCGACTACAGTAATCCTTGGGTTCAGTCTGTCGACTTCAGCGCCATCGGCTTGCCCCCGCAGGGTCTGTCCCCACTGAACACTCCTTCTGGCTCTTACTTCACGTATTTGGACAGGAACTGGTACGCTGCGGAGAATAACGAATGGTCCGCCGTGTACTACAACACGAACTTCTCTCTAAATAATGGACCAACCAAAGTTTCTCCTGATAAGACAGACTCTGCTTTTGTGACCACTTCAGTCACTCTACGTCAAGAATCTGTCTCAACTACTTGGCAAGGTCTGGTCCCCGACCCCCTCCTGTCTTACTACTCCAACCCCGCCACTCAGAAGTACGTCCGTGGAGTCACGACTCCCACCACAGAGTTCGCCGCTCAAAAAGTCTATGATGATGACGACGGTTCATTGAGTCTCGGAATCATTTTCAAGCGTCTTCCTACGACTAAGGCCACTGTCACAGTGGCTCCTTCTGTCACAGTCCAGGTAGCACAATCGATATCTGCTCCGCCTGTGACCCCTTCGGTGCCGAACACGGCAACTATAGGTCGTCCGGAAATCATGGAGCTCAATCTGCTATCTGTGAAGGATCTTGAGTCTCCCAAGGAGTACGTAAGTGTGCTCCAACTGACAAATAACGTTCTGCCTGGCGTGGCGGAGTATGTCAGGGTTATCAGCATAACTTCCACAAAAGTTCAGGTTATCCGCAACTACTACCCGATTTACTACACCGCACCTCCCGCAGGAAGCGGATGGACATACACCCCCAATGCCGGAACATCGGGCTCGCCCTTCCCCCTCAATTGGCCGACTGGGACAACAGTTACCGTCTGCACTGAGACAGGCTACTCTGAGCCCGTCACCTACGATCCCAACTGGTCTATCTCAAAGTTCACTCTGTTCCGCTACTATCAGTTGATGGGTTACGCACCGAACCTGATGAATGCGTACCTCGTACCTCAATATTTGGGGTCACGTATTCTTCTGAACTCGTCCATTCCTCTGTCTCCCAGTAACGGATACGCTACTCAGACTGCTGCGTGGCCGATTGAGTTCAACGTCGCTTCAACTGTGCTGTGTGATGGGCATTCGTGGCAGAACGTAGGATTCCTGGACTTCTCAAGAGGTCTTCCCAAATATCAGGTAGACACTCTGTCCCGCAAACAGCAGTACGACTTCTACTCCACGTCAACTTGGGGTGGTCGTCTCACTATCAGTGGAACACAAGACAGCGGAGATACTGTGCTCTACGGCAATCTTCGCCAAGCAGTTACCGGAAACTACTTCTTGAACGAGTCCCCGCAGAATAATGTGGCGAATCGTCAACTGTACCAGTCAACGCCTCCTGTTGGGGTTCCCAGTCCGATCTTGGTGTTCTCTGTGGACAGCATCTCGGCACTGTTCGATGGCGCACGAACTACCTTTAGCTTGACAAGATCCGGATATCAGATCCCGGCAGGGCAACTCGATGCGGGTGGTATCAACCTGATCGTGAACTTGGGTGGCGTTATCCAAGCACCCGGATTGGCCTACACTATCTCGATTCCCCTGGCGCAGATTCAGTTCAGCGAGCCCCCTCTTGCTGGCACTACCTGCAACATTCGCTTGATTTCCTCCGAGGATCAGAATCAAACGCTTGAAGTTGTCACTTTGAGTTCAGGGACACCTTTTGACGGGGCAACATCAACCTTCCCGCTTTCTCCTGTCGTACCCACGGTCGCTGCGAACAACACCTTCGTATTCCTTGGAGGAACGGAGCAGAATCCTTTCGGCGCTGCTCAAAACCAACCCTCCTATTTCATCACCCCCGATTACGCTAACTTGGTGTATTTGTCTGCTGGTCCTAACGCAGGCACGGTCTATGATTACCGATCAATCGTTGCCGGATCTCTATACCGCCCCTTCGGAGTCAACGCATTCTACGTGAACTCCGCAGACGACATTAGCGGACTTTTCGACGGCGCTCGTACCGCGTTTCCAATCGAAGTCGGTGGTGTTCCTGTGGATCCCACCGTGGTGAATGCAGACAACATGTTTGTCAGTCTCGGTGGCGTTATGCAACTTCCTGCTGATGACCCTAGTACGCCTGCTGACGAACTATCCTACACATTCTCTACGGTGGGCGGCATTCCGACTCTTACGTTTGATTCGGCGCCAGACATTGGCACAACCTGCAACATCCGCATCTTCACCTCATCTCGCTACATCACTTGTCCTTTACCCGAGGCACTGACATCTGGTACTCTTAAAGTTGGTCCAGGTGTCACTTCTGACGCAGACGGGCAGATCACCAGTATTGATGCCGGACTGATCATCTGATTTCGGGGGTAAAACTAGTCACAAACCTCTCCCTGTCTTGGGGAGTTGAATGACGTCTTGTCACTATGGCCACCACAAAATCAACACCGATTCAGATCCTGCGGTCGATTGTATTTAACAAACGACCCGACCCAACTTTGCTACTTTCTGGACAACCTGCTGCAAATCTAAATCCAGCAGAACCTGGACTCTTCTTTGCCGATAGTACAGGAACAGCACTCATCAAGATTGGTCCATGCTCAGTAGGCGTTAGTGCACCGAATAGCGGAGCAGTTACACCCGGCGCACTCGGTAATACATTAGGAGAACTCTGGTTAGACACAACATCCACATTTGATTCGCCCGGACCCAAACTCAAGGTGTGGAATGGGGCGCAGTGGATCAACTGCATGCCCTATACATATGCCAATACCATTGTTTCCGCGACGGCACCAACTCTGGGTCTGCACCTAGACGGCACTCTGTGGTGGAACTCCTCGACTGGTCTCATGTACGTATTGTACAATGATGGCTCCTCACGGCAATGGACGCAAGTGTCCAGCAGCACAGTCTCGTAGACCCTTGTACTAACACTGACCCATGGCCAACTTTCGTCCCAATCTGACAACCCCGATTCCAAACAGTTCGTTCAGTGCTCCCCTAAATCCTTACGTTGTTGGACCCTGGTGGCCAGAGGCAGTGGGGTCGGGTTTGAGTGTTGATTTGACCACGGGTGTGCTAAATAGTACAGGTGGAGGTGGTGGTGGCGGAATAGGTACGATCACCAGCATCTTACCGATCCTCACCAATACCTCTGGAACAAACGTCACTGTCTCTATTAACTACGCATCTCTAGTTAGTAGCGGTGCGGTGCAACTCACGTCTTCACTGAGCAGTCCGTCTCAGTCACTGGCATTAACTGCTGCTGCTGGTAAGTCTCTTCAAGACCAGCTAAATGCGTTGATACTGGGATCGAGTGCGGGTCTTACGCTGATTGGCACGATCAATGGTTCCACCGCTCTTATTGTTACATTAGTAAATAGTAGCAACCCTAGCTTTGTTGTCGGCTCTCCGCTGCCTGCTGCAGCACCGGCGAACAAAGGGACTTTCCTGATAGTTACCACACCCGGAACAATGACTCCGCCTAATGGTGTGGCCACTGCGACAGAAGAAGGAGATTGGTGGTATTCAGACGGGGTGAATTGGACGTTGATTCCTATTGGCAATCCTCCGCCGGCACCTGCAACCACTTATGCGCTAGGTTTAGTGTATGGTTGCACTCCAGATACGGGGTCTGGTCTTTTCCCGGTGACCGCGCTTGGTCGCACTGGTTGGAATCCCTACTCGCAAGGTAATTGTGTTCCGCTAGGTGGTAACACAGTCATAGGACGCGACTCTAGAATTGATTATATTGGTCGCAATGGTCTTTTCGGATCTGTTGTAGTTGGCAATGACACAAGCACATGCGATAATGCTATTGCTATTGGTGGATGTTCGCGTGTTAACCCAGGCGGCGGTATCGTCATAGGGAATTGTAGTGAACTTATAGAATCCACCGGTCCATCATGCTGCGGTGGAATTCTTATTGGGAACCAACTCATTGGTTATTCGAGTAGTATAGCTCTTGTTACTTCACCCACTTCTGGTACATGCCTGTATAAATACTGCTTAGGTCCTAAAAGTATCGTTATTGGATCCAGAGAAAAGGTAACTTCTTCGCCAGGTAGTGATGCTGAAGAATCTATCGTCATAGGATATGCCACTCAAAGCGGATACACCCCTAACCGAGCAATTGCGATAGGGTGTAATGCTTTGACAAATACCACTCGTTTGGGAACTCCGGTTACTGGTGGTTCTTACGAGCCTTTGGCCATAGGGAATGGTGCTCTTTCAGGACTGCAGATAAGCCCAGTTTGGGGGATTGGTAACACCGCAGTTGGTCATGGGTCGGGGCAAAGCACAGCTACTGGGGCGTATAACGTATTTTTTGGCGCTCTCGCATCACGCGGTGACGTCTCTTGTTCAGTAGTCATTGGGTCTTATGCAGCAATTAACGGTGGCTCAAATGACTCAGTTGTTATTGGCGCCTGGGCGGGCGTAAATGGTTCTGGATATGGGTCGATTGTTATAGGTTCAAATGCGGGTTGTGGAAGTTCTAGTACCAGATTAGGCTCTTACAATGTCGTCATTGGAACTTGCGCGGGCAGAGGTCTAGATAGTGCTGTATCCGAAAGTTTAATTATAGGGTCAGGTTTTTGCTTCAATCCCCCCAGCACAACCAACCGCTGTCAACTTGCTCTCGGATTCAATCCGACCGGTGCCGCCACAAGTTGCTACTGGCTGACAGGTTGCTCTGACAAGAGCATCCGTCCCGGTGCTGGCATCCTTGACTGCAACAACTCCGCTGGCACCAACGGTCAAGTTCTCGCTTCAACTGGCGCTAATGCCGTAGTCTGGAGCAGCGGGAATACCATACCTGCTGGCGCCTTGATGAACTTTGTTCAATCCACTGCGCCCGGTGGTTGGTTAGTTGCCAATGGCGACACGGTACCCAACGGAACCGGCACTGTCCAAGGAGTCACCACGGACTTCAGCGCACTTTACGCTGCGGTTGGTTCCTCCTTTGGCGGACCTGGAAGACTACCGGATATGCGTGGCATGTTCACACGAGGTTGGGACGCTGCTGGAGGCGCTGCTCGTAATTGCGATCCTGGCCGTGCTCTTGGCAGTCAGCAAGGATTCGCCCTTCAGTCACATTGCCATGAAGTCAATGTCGTTAGCGGTCTTGCAGGACGACCAGAGTGGCAACGACCCAACTCCACTTGCCCTACAAATGCCAGTTACCCTGTGTCGTCTGGTTGTTCTCCTATAAACTCTGGCGGTTACACCTCTGACACGGGCATTGAAGAAACTCGCCCAGTTAATATCTCCGTCCTACCCTGCATCAAGTACTAATCCTCCAGGGGTAAAACCCCTTCAAGAAAAGAAGTCCTTGCCTCCTTGTTATGGCCATCATTTCGCTGAAGTATTCCGCTACTGCTAACAGTCGCCCTGATCCTTCTACTCTGGTAGCGGGGGAAATCGCCATCAACACAGACGCATCGGGGTCGGGTGTCTTCTATGCTTCCTCTACCGGTTCCTTGCTGAAAGTTGGATCCGCTGAAGTCTCTGCTACTGCGCCTAACTCGTCGCCCGCAGGATTCGCTGGCAACAGCACTGGCGAGCTCTGGCTGGATACCACCACTAACAATCTGAAGATCTGGACCGGCTCCGCTTGGCTGCCCGCTATTCCTGCTGCTACAAACACTGCCTTGGGGACACTCTATGGCAGGACCACCACAAGTACTACGTTATTCGGCTATAACGCAGGGGGTACAGGTACAGGGTCTTCCAACACTTTAATCGGTGCGAACTCTGGTCTTAACTTAACTACAGGCGCTACCAACACCATTGTTGGCTACGGGGCTGGCGGCAGTCTTACAACGGGTAATTCAAACAACTTGTTCGGCGTCAATGCCGGATGCAGTTTAACAGGGGGTAGCGCGAATATCCTGATTGGTTGTGTTGCAGGAGCTGCACTGACCACCGGTAACTCCAACATTTTTCTTGGGTCAATTACGGGTTCTGCCCTAACTACGGGCGGATCCAACTTTGCCGTCGGAGCTAATAGTTTCCGAACTGCGACCACTGGCTCTCAAAACGTTATCCTGGGTGCCTTCTCCGGTCAGTTCATAACAACCGGCAACTCAAACGCGGTTGTGGGTACTTTCTCCGGCAACTGCATCACCGTTGGCACGGATAACGTTATTCTAGGCCGCAGTGCAGGCACAGGCATTACCACGGGCACCGGTAACATCGCGGTTGGTACTGGTTCACTTTCCGGGGCAGTCACAGGGGCAGACAACATTGCCATCGGTCGTACTGCGCTTGCTTGCACAACAGGCGGCACAAACATTGGCATCGGATTCGGTGCTGGTTCCGCTACCACCACAGGTATTTGCAACATTGCCCTTGGCACTTATGCCATGGCCCTCGGAGTTAACACCGGCGGTTGCAACATAGCAATCGGTAGCGGTTCTCTCTGCGCAGCCACTGGCACACAGAACGTTGCTATCGGACACATCGCGGGATCTGGACTCTCAACCGGAGACAAAAACGTCTTTATCGGACCTGGCGTCCTTCCTCCCTCGACTACCGGAAGTTGCCAGCTGGTCATCGGTTTTGGTGGCGGTACAGCTTACTGGATTTGCGGTGACTCCAATAGAAACATTCGCCTCGGCTGTAGTTTAGTTGACAACCAGGGTTGCACAGGTACCAACGGTCAAGTCCTTGCCTCTTGCCTTGGTGGTATTCGGTGGGTTGCTGGTTCGTCTGGATCTGTGACTTCCGTCACTGCTGGAACTGGACTAAGCGGTGGAACGATCACCACCTCCGGAACAATCTCACTGAATGCTGCGTGCGTAATCGCACCGACTGCGTATAGCGCCAAAGGCGTCATTCTAACTGCTTCCGCTGCTTCTTCGCCCACAGCACTGACAGTTGGCACTGATGGCCAGGTCCTGTCTGCCAACTCTGCCTGCACTGGCGGTTTGGCATGGAACACGATTACACAATGCACTGGCACTGTCACCTCGGTCACTGCCGGCACGGGTCTCACCGGCGGCACGATTACCGGATCCGGCACGGTTGCTCTCAATAGTGCTTGCGTTATCGCACCTACCGTATTCACAGCGAAAGGTCAGTTATTAACTGCCTCTGCCTCTGCCACTCCCGCCGTAACAGCAGTTGGCGCAGACAATAGCGTTCTTACTGCCTGTTTTGCTTGCACCAATGGTCTGACTTGGACCCCTGCTTGTACCGGTACAGTTACTAACGTCACCGGCACTGCCCCTATTTCAGTTGCGACTGGCACCTCAACTCCCGTTGTTAGTGTTGCGACTGCTAGCACAACTGCTGTGGGTGTTACTCAGCTGGTTGATAACACGACAACTAATGATGCCACCAAGGCACTCACTTCCGCTCAGGGTTATGCTCTGCAGCAACAACTCAACTCTCTGTCTTCCGCTGGCGGTCTTATCCTCGCCGCAACTCTCGACGCCACCACAGGTCTGGCACTGACGGTTACTTCCGCCGGTGCTGCCGCAGGATTCACTGTTGGTGGTGCTCTGCCTTCGCCTGCTGCTGGCAACAACAACCTGTTCGTGATCGTTACAACTGGCGGCACTTACACTCCTCCTGGCGGTAGCACTTCTTACGCCGCTTCACAAGGCGACTGGTTCCTCTCCAATGGCACCGTTTGGTCTTTCCTCAACGTGGGTGTGGATGTTGCCTACGCCACCACAACTGTTCCTGGAACTATCTGCCTTGCTACCAATGCTCAGGTTGCTTCAGGCAGCGCCACCAACCTTGCTGTTGCCCCTGCAGGATTAGCCGCTGCTTACATCGCCAAGACAGCAATCACTGCCAAGGGCGACCTCATCACAGGTTCCGCTGCTTCAACTCCGACGGCCCTGGCAGTTGGCACTAATGGTCAGTTCCTGTCTGCAAACTCCGCATGCGCTAGCGGTCTCGCGTGGGTAACTGGTTGCAGTGGCACAGTTACTTCAGTTGCTGCGGGTACGGGTCTGACTGGCGGAACAATCACTGGCACTGGCACTATTGCTCTTGACACTGCTTGTGTCATCAATCCCTCAGTGCTCACAGCAAAAGGTGCCATCATTACCGCATCTGCCGCATCTACTCCCGCTACACTGGCAGTGGGAACAAACGGTCAAGTCTTGACTGCATGTTCTGCTTGCGCTGGCGGACTGACTTGGGTCACTGCTGCTGGTTCGCCCAATGCAACCCCTTCTGTTGCTGGTATTCTCAAAGGTTGCAACGCTGAGGGCAGTCTCTCAAGTTATTTGGGTGCTACTTCGGGTGGTTCGGTCACTTCCGGCACTCTCAATACATTCCACGGATACTGCTCCGGTCCGGCGATCACATCCGGTGCGCAAAACACCGCAGTTGGTTCCGGTTCGTTGCTCTCCGCAACCACCGCTTCTTGCAACGTCGTGGTTGGTTACGCACTGACTGCCTTGACAACGGGTACGAGTAATACCGCTGTCGGCACCCAAGCAGGCGCCTCCGCCACAACCGGAGGACGGAATACTTACATTGGTTCAGAGGCAGGTCTTACTTCGACAGGTCAATACAACGTTGCTGTTGGATCCGCTTCAATGTACAATGCCGGTTTGGTTACGGGATCCAACAACGTTGCCATCGGGTATTGTGTCTCGTTGCCTTCCGCATCTGGCAGTTGCCAACTGGTGCTTGGTTTTGCCAATGGCTGCAACTGGCTGACAGGTTGCTCTGATAAGAGTGTTCAGTTTGGTGCAGGTCTTCGTGACTGCACTGGCGCACTTGGTACTGCTGGTCAGGTTCTGTCCTCCACTGGCACGGGTGTTTGTTGGGTTGCTGCTGGTGGTGGTGGTGGCAGCGGAACTGTCACTTCAATTACCGCTGGCGCGGGGTTGACTGGCGGTACTATTACTACCTCAGGCACTATCGCACTCAATGCTTCTTGCATTATTGCTCCTTCGGTCCTCACTGCGGCAGGATCGCTCATTACTGCGTCTGCTCCTTCTACTCCCGCTGAACTCACAGTTGGCACTGACGGTCAAGTTCTGACTGCTTGTTCAACTTGCACTGGTGGTCTTACTTGGTCTGCTCCGGGTGCTGGATCTGCTGCGACTGGAGTGACTTTGGGTTCAGTTTATGGATGCACTCAAGGTTCGAGTAGCACCTATAACACTGGTCTTGGACTGGGTGTTTTCTATAGCACTACTGGGGCATTTAACGCAGCCGTTGGTATTGGCGTTTTGAGTGCGAATACTACTGGATGCAACAATACTGGTGTTGGCGCCAGTGCTCTGTTCTATAACACTACTGGCAACTTTAACACGAGTGTTGGATCCGGTGCAGTCGCTGCAAATACCACTGCGTCCAACAACACAGGTGTGGGTCACCAATCTCTAAGAGCTGCTACAACTGGCGGTTGTAACACTGCTGTGGGCAGACATTCTCTCTTCGCTGTTACTACGGGATTCTGCAACACGTCCATTGGACTCTTTGCCGGATGTACTCTTACAACGGGTTGCAATAATGTTCTTATTGGCGCTGGTGTTCAACCCGCGTCTATAACAGGTAGCTGCCAACTGGTCATTGGTTTCGGACCCACTAGCTCCTGGATTACTGGAGACAGCAGTAAAAACATCAAACCCGGTGCTGGTATTCTTGACTGTGCAAACACAGTTGGTACTGCTGGCCAAGTGCTGTCCTCTACCGGAACTGGTCTGCAATGGATTGCCGCTGGCGGTGGCGGTGGTGGATCACCTGCAACACCAAGTACACAAGGAACCCTATACGGATTCTCCCAGAGTGGGTGCTATAATACGGCTGTTGGATACAAAGCGTCGGCTAGTTGCACGGCTAGTTCCAACACCGCTATCGGTTTCTGTGCACTGACTACCTCTACGTTGTCCGGTAGCAACACGGCAGTTGGCGTTTGGTCCATGAAGTCCACCACTACCGGAAGTGGTAACACCGCCGTGGGGGATTACTCTCTGGCATACAATACCACTGGTGGTTGCAATACAGCCGTCGGCCTCATCGCCCTACAGAATACCAGCACTGGTTGCCAAAACACAGCGGTAGGCTATAAAGCCCTATCCTGTGGTTGTACTTTTGTAGGAAATACGGCGGTTGGATTCTGTGCCCTCGAAAGAGCGACTACCGGAAGCCCAAATACGGCGGTGGGCGCAAACTCGTTGGCAAACATTACCACAGGGACCCACAACGTTGCAGTAGGGAGTTGCGCCTCACAATGCTCCGTCACGGGTTTCGGTAATGTCTCTGTTGGTTCTCTCGCACTTCAATGCAGCACCGGTTACTACAATACTGCTATAGGGTACTGCTCTCAGAATCTTGCGAACATTGTTGGCGCTGACGAGAACACTTCCGTGGGCGCCGGAACTATGCCCGTTATAACAAACGCCTACCAAAACACGGCTGTGGGCGCCTTGGCCCTCTATGCGGCTACAAGTGCAATAGGGAACGTTGCCGTCGGTAACCGTGCATTATGCAAAGTTACCACGGGTTACTGCAATGTGGCTGTTGGTATGATGGCTGGCCCCAACATAACCACGGGTTGCCTTAACATACTCGTTGGGCCAATTGCTGGATACTGTATTACCACAGGTTTAGAAAACGTTATATTAGGTTGCGGAGCCGGATTCGGTATCACGACTGGCTGCAGTAACTTTGCCGTCGGTTGTAATACATACTACTGCGGAACCGGCGCCACTCCTGGTGCAGGGAGCAACAATATTGCCATTGGCAAACTGGCGCTCAGGACTGCTACTGCATCCTTTAATAACATCGCGTTGGGGCAAATAGCCGGATGTGCTATAACTACTGGCGGTAACAACGTTATCGTCGGTGCATGCAGCGGCACGAGCATATCGACTGTTTCCGATAACATCGTACTTGGAGCTTGTGCAGGAAGAGGCATTGCAGGCGGGGCTAACATTGCAATTGGGTCTGGCACCCTGTCTGGCGCCATGACTGATATTGACAATATCGCTATAGGGCGAAATGCTCTTAGTACTACAACCTCTAACAATAATGTTGGCATAGGATACGCTGCGGGCAGCGGTATCACAAGCGGAAACTACAACGTCGCTGTTGGCTCATTCGCCCTTTGCGTCGCCGCTAATACCGCAGTCTACAACGTGGCCCTTGGTCCAGCTAGTCTCTGTCTGACCAAAGGCTCCTGCAATGTTGGAATTGGGTACGGTTCCGGGAACACTCTCACCACCGGAATTAAAAACGTTATCATCGGTACTAACGCTGTATCCTCGTCTGCTACCGTAAATAACGAAGTTACTATTTACAACGGCACCAACCTCGCTCGTTTCCAAGGCACAGCGACATCTTGGAGTTTCGTTTCTGACGCTCGCGACAAAACAAACGTCCAAGACCTACCCTTGGGCCTTGACTTCACTAAGGCTTTACAGCCCCGTAAGTTTGACTGGAACATGCGTCACACTGACGAGGGTCGCGGAAAAACCGCATCGGGATTCATCGCTCAGGAAGTCCTTGCTGTAACAGAGCAGTTTAATGCGGATTACACTGGCCTAGTGGATACAAACAACCCGGAACAGTACACACTGTCCGCAACTGCTCTTATTCCCGTTCTGGTCAATGCCATCAAGGAACTGAGTGCCAAAGTCACGGAACTGGAAGTCAAACTCGCTGAAGTCACCAAACCCTGAGAGTAAAATGACTGCCCCCGGTAACACAACCCGGGGGTAAAACCATTCATACTTGAAGTGTCGGACGACCATGGTTTTGCCAAAACCCCCGTCAAATAATACCACACCCATACCAAACAGCCCCTTTTACGCCGTTGAGACCACGTATCTCGAGGGTCCGTACTATCCTGCCGCAATCCTTCCGACTTCTGGTCTCACGGTTAATGCCGGTGGCGTAATAAATATAACTGGCGGTGGCGGCGGTGGTTCTGTCATCTCTGTAACAGGCGTTTCACCGATTTCAGTCATCAATGGCACAACCACCCCTGTTATCTCAGTCGGTGCTGCTTCAACTGCCGCTACGGGTGTTGTCCGACTCTTTGACGGTACCAACAGCACCTCAACTAGCGAGGCACTGACTGCTAACCAGGGATACGTCCTGCAGCAACAAATCAATGCGCTTACTGCGTCCAACAACCTGATTCTGGCAGGTACGATCGATGCCAGTAACGGGCATCTTCTGACAGTTACTTCTCAGGGTGTCTCCAAAGGATTCGTTGTTGGTTCTTCGCTGCCTGCTGCTGTCCCTGGCAACACTGATTATTTCGTCATTGTAACCACTCCCGGCACAATGACTCCTCCCGGTGGATCCGCCACTGCCTGCGATCAAGGCGATTGGTGGCTGTCTAGCGGAACATCTTGGTCGCTGCTCAATACTGCCCCGACAATCCCAGCCGCTTCTCTAACAACTGCAGGCATCGTCCAACTGTATGATGGTGTTGGTAGCACTTCGGTCACTTGCGCTGCCACCCCCAACTCAGTCAAGTGTGCCTACGACCTTGCAGCTGCCGCAATGCCTCGGACAGGCGGCACATTCACTGGTCCTGTCACATTCAGTAGCACCGCACTCTTCAATGGTGCCACCACCTACACCGGCACCAACACATTCTGTGGTCCGACTTCTTTCTGCTGCCCGACAACATTTGGTGCCACATCAACATTCTGCTGCCCGGTTACCTTCTGCTGCACACCGATTCTTCCTGCTGGTGTTGCCCTAGGATGTGCTGCTTGTGTTACTTACAGCAATGCAACTAGCGGTCTGACAGCGACCAATGTTCAGTGCGCAATCGACCAAGTTAAGGACCTTGCTGCTCTGGCGATTCCGTGCGCCTGCATCACTGCTAAAGGTGCTTTGGTTACTGGGACTGATCCTGCTGCCCCCGCCGCACTTGCAGTAGGCACCAACGGTCAATACCTCTCTGCTAACTCTGCCTGCCCCAGTGGTTTGGCGTGGGTCACTGCAACAACTGGCACTCTGACTTCAGTTACTGCCGGCAATGGTCTGACTGGCGGAACCATCACCACCAGTGGCACGATTGCCCTCAACTCATCCTGCGTCATCGCCCCAACAGTTCTGACTGCTAAAGGCGACATCATCACTGCCTCTGCTCCTTCAACTCCCTTTGCACTCACAGTTGGTTCTAACGGTCAAGTTTTGACCGCATGCTCTGCTTGCACTGGTGGATTAGCGTGGGTCAGCGGTGTCAGCGGTAACATTTCGTCAATCACTGCTGGCACTGGTCTGACAGGTGGAACCATTACCACCTCCGGCACTATTGCGCTGGCAAATACTGCCGTCACCGCAGGATCCTACACAAACGGATCCTTCACGGTTGATGCACAAGGTCGTCTAACTGCTGCTTCGTCCGGCACTGCCCCGGTAACTTCCGTCACCGGAACTGCCCCAATCAGCGTGACCGCTGGTACTACACCCGTTGTAAGCATCTCCGCTGCCTCAACAACCGCGACTGGCGCTGTTCAACTCTATGACAACGTAAATAGCACCTCAACTACTCTGGCATTGACTGCTGCTCAAGGCAAGAATCTGCAGGATCAAATCAACGCGCTCGGTGTCACGAGTAACTTGACTCTTGCGGGCACCTTCAATGCCACAACTGGAACTATGCTTTCAGTGACGGCTGCAGGCACTGCTGCAGGATTCACCGTCGGCTCCAACCTACCTTCCGCTGCTGCCGGTAACATTGACTACTTTGTCATCGTTACAACGGGCGGTTCCTACAGTCCTCCTGGTGGTGGTGGTCCTTACTCTGCTTCGCAAGGCGACTGGTTCCTCTCTACTGGAACTGCGTGGTCCTTCCTCAATGTTGGTCCTGAACCCGCATATGCTTCAACATTGTCCGCAGGTGTTGTCTGTCTCTCCACAAGTGCACTTGCTCAAGCAGGGACTGACACTCTCACAGCACTTACACCTGCTGCTGGCGCATCTGCTTACGTCTTCAAGTCTTGCTACGCTGCCAAAGGCACCATTCTTGGCGCATCTGCTGCCAGCACTCCGACTGCTCTGGCGGTTGGTACCGATGGGCAACAACTGACTGCTTGTGCTGCTTGCGCAACTGGACTGACTTGGGCAACTCCCGCTGCGGCGATCCCTTGCGCTTGCGTAACTGCCAAGGGGGCGATTATCACCGGCACTGCTGCCAGCACTCCGACCGCTCTGGCAGTAGGAACAAACGGTCAGGTCCTGTCTGCCAACTCTGCTTGTGCAACTGGTCTCACATGGATTACGCCTTGTTCAGGCACTGTGACGCTAGTTGCTACTGGCACAGGAATGACTGGTGGTCCAATCACTTCAACTGGCACGGTGAGTCTCGCCAACACTGCGGTGACTCCCGGATCTTACACGTACGCCAACATTACCGTTGATGCTCAAGGTCGTCTCACTGCTGCATCTTCTGGTGCTGCTCCATCCGGAGGCACTGTCACTTCAGTTGCTACCGGAACTGGTCTCACTGGCGGACCTATCACCACCACCGGAACAGTTAGCCTTGCTAACACCACCGTAACTGCCGGCACTTACACAAACTCTACGATCACAGTTGATGCTCAGGGTCGCCTCACTGCAGCAAGCAATGGCACTCCTGCGGTAATCAACTACAACGCAGTCAAGTCTATCACAAACGGTACTCCAGTTGATCTTCTGACCTGGCCTTCAGGTAGCGGATTCCGTGGAGGCCGACTGTGGATCACCGCGTATTCCCCGACTTTGGATGATTGGGCAACTGCAGAGGCAATCGTCAGCGGATCTGCTAGCGGAGACACTTCGGTGATTATCTATTGGGCGTTTGGTATCGGGACTATCACAATCAATACCGCTGGTGGCGCGACCAAGTTCGTTCTCACTCCGACTCTGCCGACTTCAGCTAGCGCAAACGTGCAAATCTCTTACCAGTACATGGTGGGTTATGGGCCTCAGCCCACACTGCTTTGATTGAATCCCTGAACACTTCCTTCTCCTTCTGAACGATGCCCGCTCCTAATAACTGCACAGGCGGTACAGTCGCCAACCTCCCTTCCATCATCGATTGCACCGGATCCAAAGGTATTTCCGGGCAGATTCTGTCGTCCACGGGAACTGCTCTTCAGTGGATTCTGGATTGTCGTGGTACCGTCACCTCTATTGCCACTGGTACTGGTCTGACAGGTGGCCCAGTCACAACGACCGGAACGATTGCTCTGGCAAACACAGCGGTAACTGCCGGATCATACGTGTATGCTAACATCACGGTTGATGCCCAGGGTCGCCTTACTGCTGCCTCTTCCGGATCAATCCCAATCTGTAAAGCTGAGGTTCTGGCAAAGGGCAATCTGATTGTTGGTACTGCCGCCGCCGCTATTTGTGCGTTGGGCGTGGGCACTGATGCTCAAATCCTGACTGCTTGCTCCGCTTGCCCGTCTGGTGTTACTTGGGCAACTACTAGCGGGCCGCCTTCTGCCACCCCTACTGTGCAGGGATTACTCTATGGAACACAAAGTCTAACTTGCTTCAATACAGGTGTGGGCCTTTGTGCTTTACTTGCATCTTTAACTGCCAGTCCCGTCGGAGATTGCAACACTGCAATCGGAACATATGCTCTTTGTTCTAATTCAAGCGGATTTCAAGGCGTTGCTATTGGCGCGAGTGCTCTTCGGGCAAACACAACTGGGGGAGGTAATGTAGCCATTGGCGTCGCTTCATTAGGATCCAATACTGGCGGATCTTACAACCTGGGCATTGGATATTACGCGCTTGGCGCTACTACAACTGGAAGTTGTAATGTCGGTTTTGGTTCATCTGCACTCCGCAACACAACTACTTCTTCTGGTAATACAGGATTTGGAACTGATGTTCTGTTTAACAACATAGTTGGATCCTCAAACACAGTTATGGGCCACTGTGCATTTAGGAACTCAACTGGATCTAATAACGTAGGCATTGGCGCTTGCGTAGGATCTTCTTTAACTTCTGGGGATGCAAACGTATTGATTGGACCAAATGTCCAAGCTCCTTCTTCTGCTGGAAGTTGCCAACTTGTTATCGGTTTTGACAATCTAAATAGCTGGATCATAGGTAATAGCACTAAGGCAATTAAACCTGGCGCTGGTGTTATTGACTGTGCCAATTCTTGCGGCACGGCTGGCCAAGTTCTAATGTCAAATGGCGCTAATGCTATTTGCTGGGGCACTGTAGGCGGAGCTTCTCCGGCGACCCCAACCTCTGCTGGAGTTGTACTTGGTTGTACAGCGACGTTTTACAGCACTGCAATTGGTTACAATGCCCTCCGTTCTAACGCTTGCTTCCTTAACACTGCCTTCGGTTACAACGCTCTTTGCGCGAACACCTCAGGACGCAACAACACTGCCATAGGAGGCTGCTCTATGGAGTGTAACACCAGTGGCGCATACAACACTGCCGTCGGTTGTGGTTCACTTACACTCAACACCACTGGTAGGAACAACACTGCCGTTGGTAACACCGCCATGCTCCGAAATACTACTGGCTGCGCCAACACAGCCATTGGATGGGCTACTTTAGGTTGCAATACTACCTTTGGTAGCAACGTTGCTGTCGGGAATAGTGCGATTCAGAACGCCACTTTGTCCTGTCAAAATACTGCCGTGGGCGTCAACGCCATGTTCTGCGCCACCAGTGCTTTCAATAGCACGGTCGTCGGATTTTCTGCTTTGGTATGTAATTTAACAGGTAGTTATAACACTGTACTCGGCACATGCGCCGGATACTTTGCTACAGCAGGTTCCTGCAACGTTATTCTTGGTTACAATGTCCCCTTCCCGGTTAGCACCGGGGACTGCCAGCTTGCCATTGGATTCGGCAGCGGATGCTGCTGGCTGACAGGTTGTAGCACCAGGTCCATTCGTCCCGCAGCGGGAATCATGGACTGCGCAGGTTCCACCGGTACGGCGGGTCAGGTGCTAATGTCCAATGGCGCAAATGCCATCTGCTGGGGCACTGCTGGAGGAGGTGGGGCAACACAAGCCACACCTACTTCTTTGGGTACGGTTTATGCACTCACTTGCGCAAATCAGGCAGGAAGTCTTCAAAACACGGCGGTGGGTTATAACGCCCTTCTCGCTGCAACTGGGTCAAGCAACGTCGCTCTTGGATTTAGCGCATTATGCAAGGTTAGTACCGGTGGTTTTAACGTAGGAATTGGGATAAGCGCAGGGGGCACCATAACTACTGGTGCCAGCAATGTCGCCATAGGACCAGCTGCGCTCTCAACTACCACAGGGTGCTGTAACATAGGTATAGGTTTTCAAGCGGTCGGCGGTAGTGGTACGGCCAACGGGAATGTTGGGATCGGCGTTCAAGCTATGACTAACGGCACTGGAAATTACAATACTGCTATCGGTCATTTAGCGGGATTCGGTAATAGCTTCGGTAACACCGGGTCCTGTAATGTGTTTATCGGATTTTGCTCAGTTCCTTCCTCTAACTCTGTCAGCAACGAAGTCACTATCCGTAACGGCATCAATCTTGCCCGCTTCCAGGGTTCTGCCACCGCCTGGACATTCGTCTCAGATGTCCGTGATAAACGCAACATTCAAGACTTGCCTCTCGGTCTCGAATTCATTGAGTCTCTTCAACCACGCAAGTTTGAATGGAATCACCGCCACACGGATGCCGAGCAAGGCAAACCTGCTGCTGGTTTCATCGCCCAAGAAGTACTGGAGGCGGTTGAAGCAAGCGACGCGTACTACGCTAATCTGGTAGATACAAATGACCCTGAACAGTACACATTCGCCCAGGCCAATCTTGTGCCGATCCTTGTCAACGCTGTGAAGGAACTCTCGCAACAAGTCAAGGAGTTGCAAATGTACAATGCGCAAAATCCTCGCTGATTTCCAATCTTCCGTTACTTACTGAACCATGCCCGCTCCCAATAACTGCACAGGCGGAACTCCCGCCTCTTTCTCCCCTCTAATTGATTGTGCCGGATCTAAAGGCACTTCTGGACAGATTCTATCCTCCACAGGGACTGCCATCCGATGGATTACTGGTGGAGGTGGTGCTTCCGCTGCTACTCCGACTGCGTTGGGTACGGTGTATGGGTGCACCCCCGGTACTAGTAATCAGAGTTTGTCCCTGGGGTATGGGGCTTTGAATGCACCTGTAATCCCTGGTGAGAGTCCAGCATCAAACTTGGCAATCGGGTTTCAGAGTCTATGTAGTTTAGGCGGCGGAATAAATAATATTGCCATAGGGAACAAATCTTTATTTGGTCTCAACCTCGGTATCTGCAACGTGGCTTTGGGGGATCGTACAGGATATGGGCTTACTAGCCTTGCTTGTCGAAATACCCTTATCGGGATACTAGCGGGGGGGTCTTTGATTGGCTCTTCCACAGGAAACACGTTCATTGGTGCCGGCACCGACTTGCGAACTTACAATACCAGTTCCGGATCCGTCCTTATCGGGGATTCTGTACTCCTTCCTGTGGACGGTGTCGATAAACAGTTAGCTATTGGGTCTAATACGGGGGGCGATATGTGTTGGCTCACTGGCTGCCCCAATGGGGACATTCGACCAGGAGGCATGATTCTTGATAATTTTGGTTGCTCGCCACTTTCCAAGCAAATTCTTACTTTATCAACCTTTTTTACTGGCTGCCTTGCTTGGGAATATGTGCCTACTGCAACTCCAACGCTTCCAGGGGGAGTTTTGGGTTGCATGATATGCTCAACTACCGCATTGGGGATCTCTGCTTTATCTACCCGACTGACTACACCTGGCTGCTCAGCACCAATTGACAGTGTGGCAATCGGCAACTCTGCGGTTAATCCACCTGCTTCATACACTGTTTGTAGGGTTGTTGGAGTTGGGGCCTACGCCCTGAGGGGTGGAGGGTGTGAAGACGTGAGTATTGGGTGGTGTGCTGGGCCCACCGTCGCAGGAAATTCAAATGTTTTTATTGGCGCACGAGCAGGATGTTGGGCATCAGGTGGTTTCGGTGGGAACGCCTGCAATGTCGCCATTGGCGCAAGGGCGATATCCAACAGCGCAACTACAACTATATCTAATGCCATTGCAATAGGATATTGTGCTGGTTCGGACGTTCTCGTACCCAGTATAGGCAGTAACTGCATTGTTCTAGGAAATAATGCAATTACCTGTTTCATCAGCAAAGTCCCCCTCACCGTACCTTCCGACCTCCGTTGGAAGAAAGTTGCCGGCGACGTCCCTCTTGCCCTATCCTTCGTTGAATCCCTCAATCCCATCAAATACCAGTTCTGTGACAAAGAAACCGGCGAAGTAACAGACACTCGATACCGCTACGGATTCAGCGCACAAGAAATCCTCACTCACGAGGAAATCACCGACCACCCAATCATCGTCGGCATCGACAACCCTGACATGTACAGTGTCTCGGAAACAATGCTCTTCCCTGTCCTTGTCAATGCCATCAAGGAACTCTCAGCTGAGGTAAAATCACTCAAGGCTGAGGTGGCTGCGCTCAAGAGCACTTGAGTCGTTACCAATCCCAATCTTTATCTACAATCACCCCCAACATGAAAAACTTCGACGTCAACCCCGCTGACCACTATTCTGCCGCTCTGGACAGCGTCAATCTCATCAACGATCTGGTTGCCAAGTCTGACCGCACTCAGGAAGACAACGACAGCATCGCTCGCAACGTTGAGCACCTGAAGATCATGGTCGCCAAAGACTTCTGGACCAACGAAGATCTGTCTCCCCTCCACAACGCAATCGCTGCTGGCGAAGCCTGATCGAAGGGTAAAACCACTTACAACGGCAAACAATCGCGTCTACGCAATCAGATGGTACCGCCATGTCTCTAGCTCTTCAGCGGTTAGTCCGCGCACGACAGAATAATATGGACTTTCCTTTGGCGCCTCCTTTCGGTGCCACAGGGGCTCCGTTTATGAACATTCCGCTGTATAGTGTTCTTGGTCCTCTTCCCATCTCTCTTGGGGTTGCTGCGACGGACAGCAGCGTTGTTGTTCAGACCGATGCCCTTAGCGGCATTGTTGATGGCGGTATCCTTAACATCTGAGTCAAAAAATGGCGTTTCCTCCTACTCGCAACCCTGACCAACCAATACCAAACAATCCATTCTATTCTCCGCTAACCAATATAATCACCGGGGCATACGGTTCGCTGATTGTTGGGTCAGGTCTCTCCGTAGATCAAGCTACGGGCATAATCAGTGTCACGGGTGGAACGGGAAACGTTAACTCCGTAACCGCAGGACCTGGCATTTCGATTATAGGCACTCCGACCAACCCCATCGTTGTCAACGCAGGTGCCATCGACATCTCTGCGGGTGCTGGTATCTCCGTGTCGAATGCCAGCGGCATCTACACAATCACAAATACTTCTCCTTCAGGTGGCGGCACGGTCACCTCTATCACTGCCGGCACCGGATTGGTTGGCGGTACGATCACTGCTTCCGGCACAATCAGTCTGCCTCCGACCGGTGTTGTTCCGGCGACCTACACAAATCCTACACTCTCAGTAGACGCACTCGGTCGCGTCACTTTCATCACAAACGGGACTGCAGGTGGTGTCTATTCAGGCACATTGCCTGTTGTTGTGACTGGCACTATTATCTCTGTGAATGCGGCCAGTATAACTGCGCCTGGCGTTTCCCAGTTATCCAACTCGGTGTCTTCTACATCACAAACAACCGCAGCGACATCCCTCGCTATCAAGAACACATACGACATAGCGTTTGGTGCTGTTCAGAAGTCCAAATGGGGCAATGTTGGCGATCTTGTAGTAGCAGCAGGACCATCTACTCCGACTGCATTGCCTCTTGGAACGGATGGACAACTGCTCAAGGTTTGCAGTGCTTGCGTAACAACTGGCGGAATTACATGGGGCGAACCAAGCAATGGTGTCTCGGGTACGTATACTTTTGGTACTTGCACGGTCGTAATCACCAATGGAATCATCACCTCAGTTACATGAGGCAACGGGTAAAACCACTCAACGAGACCGATTCTAAGAGAAGTGATGATTTCTATTTACGACCCGATCCCTAACTCCCCCTTCTACACTTCCCGAAGCAACTCGGTCAGCACCAATCAGGGCAATCTCATTGTTGGTGCGGGACTCGCTGTAGACATATACGGTAATCTTTTGGTAGCATCTGCCCTTGGCGGCACAGTCTCTCAAGTTACTGCCGGTGTTGGTCTATCCGCTATTGGTGGTGCCCCTGGCGGTACGATCACCACTGTTGGCACTCTGCAAGTTATTCCTCCCACGGGAGGCAACATCGGTGGCGTTAAAGCAGGTGCCAACGTAACTATCGCTGCTGATGGCACGATTAGCGTCGCTGCTCCTGGAACAGGCACGATCACTGGCGTTACCGTTGGATCCGGTCTCGCCGGTGGTGGTGGTGCTGGCAATGTCTTCATCAATCTACTCACTGCTTCAACTACTACTCTTGGCGGTGTTGTTGTTGGATCGGGCATCAATGTTGTTGGCGGTCTGATTTCGCTTGCCTCTGCAACGACTCTTGCTGCAGGTGGTGCGCCTCTCGCAACTAGCGCCGAGGTCATCGCAGGCACCAACGCCACCAAGATTGTCACTCCTTCAACTCTTGCGACAAAAGTTGCTAGCACGACAGCACAAGGTCTTGTTCAACTGTCGGATGTTGTCGCAACGAACAGCACTCTCGCTGCCACTCCGACCGCAGTTAAGATTGCCTACGACGCAGCAGTTGCTGCTCAGGCAACTGCCACTGCCGCACTGCCAAAATCTGGCGGTGTGATGACCGGCAACATTACGTTTGCCGCCACTCAAACTTTCCCCGGTGTCTCTTTCCCAGTTGCCACCAGCACAACTCCCGGCGTCATTATTCCTAGCACAGGACTCTCTGTTACTCCTGGTGGGTATGTGACGACCGTCAATAACGGCACGGTCACTTCAATCGTTCCCGGTGCGGGCCTCGGGGCACCGGCGACTGGTAACGCAATTACAACAACCGGCACAATCCAACTATTGCCGCCGACTGTGGATGGTTTGTCGCTCGGCGGTGTCAAACAAGGTACAAACATTACAATTGGCGCAGACGGTACGATCAGTGCAGCAGGTTTATTGCTGACCAACAATCAATACGCATTCAACTCCTATATCTGGCCCATTCCCAACGCTCTTCCTGCTGCGCCATTCCCTGGCACAAACGGTCAAGTCCTCACAGTTATTAACAACACAACAGGGCAAATCGGTTGGACATCGACTGGGACGTTGACGTCTGTTGCTGCAGGAACTGGTCTCACAGCGGCCACAACAGGCGGAATCTCCACTGTGGGACTGGCAAATGTGCCATCAATCACTGCAGGATCATATGGATCTACTGCTATCATTCCTACTTTTAGTGTGAATGCTCAAGGGCAGATTATTTCTACCGGGCAAGCTAACCCGTATCCGCCCTTCCAAACTGCAACTGTTGCGGCACCCCCCAACCTTGTTCTTGACTTTACGACTAACAACACCAACTGGACTTATACGCTCAACGGCAATCTGACCATATCCAATCCGATCAACACTCAACCGGGACAGCGTGGTGGTATGCAACTTATTCAAAATCCTATCACTCCTTTCGCGATTAGTTGGGGATCTTCATGGAAATTTGAAGGTGCTTCACCCCCTGTTATCAGTACCGTTGCTGGTGCAGTGGATTACTTTGAGTTTGTGGTGGTTTCGAGCAATTATATTATCGTCACCTTGTATCTGCAGGGTATCGGCTGAGTTTACTCTCTGTTCGAGCAGTTAGAATAAACGTGGTATACCAACCAACTTTCATTTCAAATGGCTGAGAAAAAGTACTCTATCTTTCAGATCCAAGGTGGCCTTGGAAAGCATATCGCTGCGACGGCAGTGGCCCAAGCCATCAAGAACAACTTCCCCGACCGTGAACTTATCGTTGTGTGCGCCTGGCCGGAGTTGTGGTCCAGTCTCCCGTTTGTTCATCGCGTCTTCCCCCTCGGCAATACGCAGTACTTTTACGAGGAATACATCGACGGCAAGGACTCGATGATATTCGGAAACGAACCCTACTTCACCACCGACCACATCAACAAACGACTCCCCCTGGTTCAATCTTGGTGCAAACTCTACCAGATTGAGTACAAGGGTGAGCAACCGATGCTTCGTATCAACCCCGAGCAACGTCGCGCCATCAAGAACTTCTACGAACCGAAGTTCGAGGACAAACCTTTACTCATCATGCAGACCAATGGCGGTCTGTTCACCAATGATAAGCCATACTGCTGGTCTCGTGATATGCCCTTTGACGTCGCACAGAAAGTCGTCAAGCATTTTAAGAAGAGTCACTTTATTATGCAGGTGACTCGCCCTGGGTCCCCCAAGTTGGACGGAGTGTTTGTCCGCAATGAGCAACTCTCCAACACCGAACTTGTCGGTGTGCTTGAACTGTCCAGCAAGCGACTGCTGATTGACTCCTCACTGCAGCATGCCGCTGCCGCGTTCAAACTGCCATCCACCGTGCTGTGGAATGCCACGTCTTCCGTCATCTTCGGTCACTCTTTGCATGACAACATCCAGGCAAAGGAGAAACCGATGAAGTCCCTCCCTGGTTCGTACCTCTTTGACTACCAGTTTGATGGCAATGAAAACGAGTTCCCCTACGAGGAAGGCGACCTGAAGGATCTCTTCAACGTCGACCAGATCATCGCCTCGCTTGAGAAGCAGACCAACGAAGTGAGCAAAGGATTTGCATGAAGAGGGTTCTACTGGCAACAATCACTGAGAATGATCAGTGCTTCTCAACTTTTGCCAGTTCCCTTGCTCAAACCATTCGGGTGGGACTGTCCAGTAATGTGGACGTCCTGCCTGTTTTCCTTCCGAGCACGGGTAACTGGGCGATGGCTGCTAACAGAGCGATTACCATCGCGCACCAGCACGAACTTGATGGTGTAGTCTTTGTGAGTCCTAGTGTTGGGTGGAATCCTGAGAACTTTTTGGACTTGTGCACAACCGACAAAGATGCCGCTGTCATCCCTGTTGCAACACGGTCAGGATTCGACATTACTTTGGGAGAGATTGCGCGACTGCAAGAAGATGAGAAAACCGGAGAGATTAAAATCTTTGGAGCGTCACTCGACTTCTTCTACCTGAGCGAGTACGCCATCGAGAAACTGTGCGAGACGCATCCCACTGTGACATACTTAGGCGAAGACTGCAAACTGATTCTTCAGTCCGGCGACATCTACTCGTCTTACCACACACACGCTGAGGTTCTTGCGTACCGACTTAGCGAGTTGGGCATCGAAATGTGGGTCAACCCCTTGCACACTGCGCATCGTCAAGACACAATCGAGTATACATCGGACTTCGCAACGGTCCTGAAACAGGTGAAAGACGGGCAGGGAGATGGATAGATTTGCTTACCTTGCAGGGTTGCCTCGCACTGGTTCAACAGTGTTGGGCACTCTGCTTTCTCAGCATCCGGATCTGCACTCAACACGCACAAGTTGTGTGTTGGACCTGATAGAGCATGTTCAGAAGTTTCGACTTGGTGAGTCACCATACTATGATGTCAAGGACCCGGAGTCTCCGTGTTGGGGGATCATGCGTGGCGCACTTTACGGTGCATACGAGCATATTGACAAAGAGGTAATCGTTGAGAAGAACCGAGGATGGGCGTCTAAAGTAGATTTAGCAAGGCGACTGACAGGTGAGGAACCGCGAATCTTATCTCCTGTTCGCCCCATTCCGGAGATTATTGCATCCTTCATGCTCATATCGCGTAAGATTGGAAAGCAGTCAAAGATCGAGGATGAGATCAGGTTGGCAAACCGGGAGTCTAACTCGTGGACATTATCTAGAATCATCTGGGAGAAGTACATCTACGCAAACTGGCGAGCATTCAAGGCAGGGTACGAGGCAAACCCCGATTCTTTCCTGTTGCTGGAGTATGACGATATTGTTGGCAACCCGAAAGAGACAATGAGTCTGATCACGACATACCTCGGTGTCGCACCCTGGGTACCCTCAACAACGGACCTAAAGAATCCGAGTCCGGAGAATGATCGAGTCTATGGGTTAAAGGGTTTGCACGATGTTAAGTCGGAACTGAAGAGGACTTCGCCACCTGCTTGGGAGGTTATGGGTGATGAATGCTATAGTTTCTGGGAGCGAAAGCACCTGGAGTTCTGGCGGGGGTAAAACTATAGCATCAAGGATCACAATATGGCTGCTTTCGACTTTCCCTCGGCCCCTGTGGCGGGCCAAAGATACCCTGTCAACCCTGGAACCTCTGGTGCTGCACAGTACGAGTGGGACGCCACGGTTGGCGTGTGGAATGTGGTACAGAACTTTGTCCGCACGAACAATCAGTCGGCTTACAACTCTTACGTTTGGCCGTCGTCCAAGTCTCCAACTGCAGGATTCCAAATCACCGACAATCTTGCAAATGGCGTATTGTCCTGGGAGATTCCTGGTGGCCCATTCATCTATATCGACGACATCTCCGGCTCCTTCAACGGTGCTACCACACTGTTCCAACTCACGCAAGGTGGCGTCAACTACATTCCGGATCCGCTCACAAATATCATCATCGTACTCGGCGGCATCGTACAGACGCCAGGCACGTCGTACGTTATTGACTCCTTCGGTCAGATCACATTCAGCCAAGCCCCTGCGACTGGCGCAGCCTTCGTTGGCATCAGCAACCTCAACTGCTAAAGGGTAAAATCACTTACGCAGGTAAGCAAGTCTTTGGTGTCCTATGGCCCTGAATGTCGCTCAATATTTAGCACCATTAAACTCCGCCCAAGTTCTTAGCGGGTACGTTCAGGGTGTCAAACAGGGTACCGGGATTACCATTGCCGCTGACGGTACAATATCTCTTAACCCGGCAGGTGCTGCTACTTTAGGATTCCTCACCAGTAGCACCGCTCCCGCTCCTATTTATAACTGGACTCTCTCCGGCGGTAATCCTGGGTCTGTCCTCACGAACGACGGTCTTGGTAATCTGACGTGGGACACGAATTACGTCCCCACTATTACAGTCGGTCAGAACTTCCCCCACACTGGTGCTGCCGTTATTCCCGCTGGTGCCACTGTAGCACGTCCCGCTAGCGCGAGTACCGGGTGTATTCGTTACAATACTGATCTCGGCTATTTGGAGTTTTACAACGGAACGTCATGGCTGCCGTTCTCTCCGAGCACTGGTGGTGTGTTCTCGTTCGTCTCAAACGTAACACCAACACCGAACGCAGTCGGAGATATCTGGTTAGACACTAACACCAACCAAGCAAAGATTTGGGACGGTGTATCTTGGACTCCTACAACACCGATTGCCACAGCGTTGGTGCCAGGTCGTGTAAAAATTGGATCTAACGTACAGGTTGCTGCAGACGGCACCATCAGCATCCTGCCTACAACCGGTGTTGCTGGCGGTGTAAGCAACGCTGGCGTAACAACAATCACTGACAATGTCACTTCATCCTCAATAGATAGTGCTCTATCCGCCAACCAAGGTAGACTACTTCAGAATCAAATTGCTGCGCTGCTTATCTCAAATAATTTGACATTTGCGGGCATCATCTCAGGAGCAGGGGTGATGACATACGTCACTCCAGAGGGTCTTCTGCAAGGGTTTGCCGTAGGTTCACCTTTGCCAACGGCCTCGACAACAAACGCCGAGTACTTCGTAATCGTCGAGTCCGCAGGTGGATTCACTCCCCCCGGCGGAGTGTTCACGACGGTGACGCAAGGCGATTGGTTCCTGTCCTCGTCTCTCTCTTGGCAGTTTTTGAATGTCGGGTACGACCCCCCGGCAGCAACTACGGGGACTGCTGGTATTGTTCAACTTGCTACAAATGCCGAGACACAGGCGGGTACCAATACTACCAAAGCAATAACTCCCGACGACTTGTCGAGTCGCACAGCAACCACGGGTCGCACAGGTATCGCTGCTTTGGCAACACAAGCACAAGCGAATGCTGGGACGGATGATACCACTATCATCACACCGCTGAAACTCGCCACTGTCTTCTCTTCGGGGTCGCTCAACGCCACAAACATCACTCTCAACCCGAACATCAACGGTAAGACTACCGTCCAGTCAGCGTTAGCAGATGCTATTTACAATGTTGCCTCGTCAGATAGCAGCGTTACCGTTACGGAAACTGCTACCGGCCAGGTAGATCTTGTTGTCACTCAGGCGTCCACCACTCAGAATGGCGGCGGCAAAGTAGCGACGTCGGCGCAAGCATTGGCGGGAACGAATGATACTACTATCGTCACTCCGCTGAAGATGCGGGCAGCGACTGTCTATCAGTCCGACTTCAATGCCAAAGGCGACCTTATTTCCGCCAGCGCAAACGATACGCCTGCTATTTTGTCCGTGGGCAGTAGCGGTCAGTTCCTGACTGTTGATTCCACAACGACGACGGGTTTGGCATTGACCACCCCTGGTTTTGTCAATATCGATGATGTCTCTGCTTCTTTTGATGGTGTCACCACAAGTTTCCCGATTAAGATTGGCGGTGTTGGATACACACCAACCACAGCAACCAACCTGATGGTGTTTCTTGGCGGTGTGCCACAGATTCCCGGCGCTGCCAATGCCTACACCATCTCTGGTTCAAACATCAGTTTCACTACGGCACCTCCTACCGGCACAACTTTCTATGCTGTTACCGTGAAGTGACGGTAGGGTAAAATGTTTTACAAGGCAATCTGCGAGGATTAGGATGGCTTTAACCAGAGCCCAATTGTTGATGGGGAACAGCTCTCAAGGGACTGTTTTGAGCGGTCAGGTGCAGGCGGTGAAAGCCGGCGCCGGTATCGCAATCGCAGCGGACGGAACAATATCGGTTGACTCGCAAAGTATTGTCGGCGTAATGAAGTTGGGGCAGACTGCTGCCACCGCTGCTGCTGCATACAATAGCTACGAGTGGCCCACTACTACTGGGTCAGTTGGACAACAACTAACAATCAATGCCATCTCTGGCACCACAACCACGCTGAAGTGGGACGATCCCGACATGATTCCTTGGACTGCCAAGGGTCAGCTGGTTGTTGGCACAGGTGTCAACACTCAGACCATCCTTAATGTCGGCACTGATGGTCAGATTCTAATCGCGGATAGTGCACAGGCTTCTGGCCTTAACTACACTAGCAATTATGTTGCAACTACAGGTTCAACTAGCTCTGCTCTTATTCCCGCAGGTATCACGGGTGCTCGCCCCATTACACCTGCAACGGGTGCCTTTCGATATAACTCAACTCTCACTTCTCTAGAGTTTTTCAACGGGGCTTCCTGGGAAATTGTTCCCTCCAGTACAGGTGGTCTGTTCGTTGAAGAGTCGAGTGCAACTGGCTCGGCATTCCTTCCTGCGGGCACAACAGCTCAGCGCGACGCCGCTCCCTCTGCTGGTTATTTCCGCTACAACTCTTCGAATGCGCTCTTAGAATTTTGGAACGGTGCATCTTGGCAATCCGTTGCTTCTTCCTCGACTGGTCTTTTTGTCGATAAAACAAGTTCAACTGGGTCAGCAGTTATGCCTACTGGCACTACTGCCCAGCGAGATGGTGCTCCTGTCGCCGGTTACACCCGCTTCAACTCTTCTATTACTGCGCTTGAATACTGGGACGGCACAACTTGGAGTGCGGTAACTTCTTCAGCTAATCTTGGCCTGGGTTTATCCACCAACGGTATCTATACAGTTACTAAAATCACGGAGGCCACTGTTCCTCCTACGATAGGTACTGCTAAAACTCAAGCCATCCTGGGATCAACTTATTACGACACAAATCTGGGAGCGACGTTTATGTATTACAGCAATGGTGGTGCCCCTGTCTGGACTCAAATCTGAAAGGGTAAAAACAAATAACGGTAAATCAGCTTAGGAGATTATGGCTCTAGCATTTCCAGCGGGTCCAGCAAGTGGCCAGCAATACACG
>Ga0007796_10000028_pt1 | contig 29353 bp, 33 predicted proteins | sample CryBogmetaGMA0M_FD_60373 | JGI IMG/M metagenome (GOLD analysis project Ga0007796, IMG submission 60373) | Freshwater microbial communities from Crystal Bog, Wisconsin, USA - MA0M | ecosystem: Environmental > Aquatic > Freshwater > Lake | place: Crystal Bog, Wisconsin, USA | collected 2009-07-06 | reverse complement strand
TTTTACTTGATATGCTCCATAAATGGATAAAGAATCGACGCTACTAGAATTATTATTATTGCTATTAAAAATAAACGATATAGCTCTAGTTGTTTCGACAAATGATTCTACATTGCTAGTAATAGGTATACCAAAAATAGTATTGTCACCCATACCTCTACCAATTTTTTTATAGTTGTTTTTATCCGTCGGTATTTTATCAGTTAAATCGCAATTTACAATTTGTGACTGATTTCTTATTCCACATTTTGAGTCATCTATATTTAAAAGTGCTATTGACGTTGTAGGGAGTTTTGTATCAACCGAAAAATAAAAGGTTAAATCTGGTTTCTGCTTTCTACGAGAGCGATAGTGTTCGCGTTCGTGTCTACGTTCTAAAAAAGGAGGCATTATACTATTAAATAATATTTTATAAAATACAAAAAATATTATTCTTATAATATTTATATTTATTTATCAAAATATACATTTACTGTTCTTTCTAGTGTTTCATCGCTAATTACTTCAAGAATACCTTTTATGCCAAGATATTTTCCAGTGCCGTTTACAATTGAAGCTTTATTTTTTTCGTTTGGCGGTTGTACTATAGTTCCTTGAGCATTTTTTTGTGATTTTTGATATTTTTTGCTATAATGACTCAATAATGAAAATGTTCATGTTTATTTATCAAAATAAACATCTGCTCTTCTTTGAAATTGACTAAGTGACCGTATTTCAACTATTCCACGAGCACCTAAATATTTGCCCATCCCAGAAACGATATCAAACACGAGTATTTCATTTTCAGCCAACATAAAGTATCCTTGGCTATTTAGTTTTACTTGATATGCTCCATAAATGGATAAAGAATCAACGCTACTAGAATTATTATCGCTATTAAAAATAAAAGATACAGCTCTCATTGTTCCAATGTATGAATCTACATTGCTAGTGAAAGGTATACCCATATTCAGATGGTCACCCACACCTATACCAATTTTTTTATAATTGTTTTTATCCGTAGGTATTTTATCAGTTAAATCACAATTTACAATTTGTGACTGATTTCTTATAGATTTACTCGGGTCATCTATATTAAAACGTGCGAATGATGTTGAAGGGAGGGTTGTATCAACCGAAAAATAAAAGGTCAAATCTGGGGTTCGTTTGTAATTGTACTGCTTATCAAAATATACCTTTACTTCTCTTTCGGTTGTTGTATTAGTTGTTATTGTAATATGACCTTGTTTTCCTAAATACTTAATAGTTCCACCTATTATCGGCAACGTTTCTGTTTTATTAGGTGCTATTACTACATTCCCATTATTATCAATCGGATCTTGTCTAGATTGTGAAACAATTATACTACCTTCCACTTGCTCATTCTTATTTGTAAAAAAGAAGGTTAACGTCCCGGTTGTTTCAGCTTTTCCATCCTTAGCTGAATCCTTATTGTCATAACGAGTAATATTAAACGCAAAATTACCCATTTTCTTTGATGCGCTGCTGTTAGTTAGTTTTCCACTAATAGCTTGTATGAGCGAATTACCAAATTGTAGTTTATCATTTACTGTACCACTGTTGGCTCCAACATCATAATAAAATGTTAAATCTGGTTTATTATGTCTGTGACATTGCGTATATTCCGTAGAAGAAGGCATTATACTATTATTTAATATTTTATAAAATACAAAAAATAATAGTTATAGTTTTTGTGATACATAAGGGTTGTATAGATTCACGGATTTTGGTATCGGTATTGGTGGCGATGTTTTGTAGTCAATCATTATCATCATTGATTTATTGTCATTCTTCTCTTTTTTTTCATTAGCGACAACAACTATAACTATAGCAATAATCATGGCACAATGAGAAGTCAAAGTCAAAGTTGTTGGTCAAGGTTGTGCGAGAGTTGTTGCTATTCATTATAATATATCAATATAAAAAATATATTACAAGTAATTTATAAAATATATTCATGTTCATGTCCAATAAATATTTATGGTATACCAATGCTCTATCATTGACAATTGGCATTTATTCTTTATGTAAACTTTATTCTGTTGTATCGCATGTACATCGAATTGAACTCTGTTTAATTCGGTTACACGAAAAAAACAAGCAATTCGAAATAGAACTAACAAATACAAATACAAATACAAATACAAATACAAATACAAATACAAATACAAATACAAATACAAAAGAGTCGAATATTATTTGTGGCACGGGTGTAACAAAACACTTGACCATTGACACTGATAATGATTGGCTGGAAGATTTGTGCGAAGACAAAAGCAATTTGGAACTCTATTTAGAAACGGTAATGTCTCCTAAAAAGTGTAATGTAAATTTGTTTCCAGCATTTTTCTCTTCAAATTTAGCTACACTAACAAAGAAACTGCTTGGGTAAAAGTTGAAAATTGAAAATTGAAAGAAAGCGTTATTATTCTATATATATTATTCTATATAGAATAATGAAGGTCGCATTGTGTTTCATCATTAGTTACGAACATGTATTGAATAAAGAGCAATTATGGATTGATTGGATAAAACCGAATCAAGACATTATTAATGTTTATTTTCATTATCAAAATTTTGCCAAAATTCAGTCGCCATGGATTCGAACGTATACTATTCCCCCTAAACTAACACAAGAAACCACATATTACAACGTGGTTCCGGCATATATGGCCCTTCTCAGTTACGCATTTAACCATGACAAAGACAATTTATGGTTTTGTATGTTGACCGAGTCTTGTGTACCCATTATTAGCCCAGCCAAATTTAGACAAATGTTCTTTGACCATTACGAAGCGTCCATCATTAAATGTAAACGCGCCTATTGGGACATTTCGATTCACCGTCGCGCCAATTTGCGCCTCTTTACTAAAGAATATTGGCTCGCGAATGATCCTTGGTTCACCTTATCTCGAGACCATGTCCAAAAATGTATATTGTTTTTAGTAGCCAAAAACAACATTTATAAAGCTGTTATCGAGGGCGGTCTAGCCAATGAAAGTCTGTTTGCTATCATTTTACAGACCTTTAAGGAAATTGTGAATCCTTATAAGACCATTAATGACTCGGCTACGATCGCGGATTGGTCTCGCATGCCCACACCAACTAGCCCCTATTTATTTGAAGAAGGCACGGAACAAAATGTAAATGTTATCTGTGACCTTTTAAAAGAAAACAAATATGCTATGTTTTTGCGCAAAGTTCATTGGTCGTTTCCAGACCAAGTGATCAAAGACATTATGGACAAGGATTTTGGTCATCAATATGAGATGCTACATAACCAAGCTACAAAAAAAAAGGGTTGGTCAACCAACGATTACTTACATATCTTTCTTGAGAGTTTTGTAACCATTATCTATTTATGTATTAGTTTGTACGCACTCTTCCCTACAAAATTTGTTATGAACGCCTAAATGTTCAGCGGTAATGTGTAGCAAGGCGCCTATCGCGAAGAACAAGTATTCACGTGACAAAAAGTCTTGTAATAAGAATCCTAAGGCGAGGTGTGCTACAGCTTCTCCCACGGAACTACGCAACAAGTGTAGTGTACTAGCTACATATTTCTGTCCCGTTTTCAGTGTTTCCAAACATGCTTCACCATTGTTACAATACCACGTTTGTATTCCCAAACTGCTTCCCAAAAAGTGTTTAGAAAATCCAACAACTAACAAAAGCACATACAAGTTTTTGATGAAACGTGAAAAAATAAAATATAAAATCACGTTATACATGCCGACTAAAATGGCCTCTATAATGTAGTTCATATATTAGGTGCGGTGAAATATTATTTTGGAATGTTCAGAAATTATGGAGAAAATTACAAAATGTATGTATAAATCCAAAGAATATATTATGCCTTCGGGTCACATTGTATCATATCAAGGTTATGAGAATCATGCGCTTGATGAACTTTTACAAAATGAACATATTGGTGAATCAGATATTATTATGGGTTGTAAAAATGTTCCTACGATTTGGTATGAGGATAAAATGGGGAAAAAACATAGGCATTTTGTGGATATTTTTATTCCTAGTCAGAATAGGTGTATTGAAGTAAAATCCACATGGACTGCTAAAATTAATAATGATGTTATATTTTTAAAGCAAAATGCTGCGAAACAAATCGGTTATAATTATGAAATTTGGATTTATGATAGAGAAAAACAAAAAGTTGCTGTTCATGTGTAAATTAATTTTGTTTCCATCTGGCACCACACCGACAACATTCGATGTACAAAGTTGTGGCTTCATCTGCGCTTCTCGTTTGCATAGAATAATAGTTACACTCTTTCGATTTACATTTTCTACAAGTAAATGTGTCAGTATTGGCCACCAATTTCTGCTCACATTTGTTGTTGTCTCGGATAATCTTGGCTTTAATTAGCTGGTCCCAGCGCTCCGGATTCATCTCTTGATGCGTCATAAACGCAATTTCGTGCGCTTTGATTTCAGCTGATTGAACCAGTTTTACCAAATGTCCGTCTTTTAAATTCATGTATACGCTGCGCAAATGGTCCAAATAAATCTGAACAAAGAAGTGGTTGTCCCATTTTTTCACCACTTTGCGAACAGTCGCTTCTTTTAAAGCCCAATTGTGAATACCTTTTTCCAAATTGATAGCATGCTTTTCATTGTCAAAGAACTCGCCAAGCCTCTTACGAATATTGGCTCTGAATAATTCGGGATTTTCAATCTTTCTAGCTGCGCTCATTTAAATATAATATATCCAATTACATTTAAATCATTATCTAAATCAATTTTTTTAGAATGAAAAAATCTAAATTTTACAATTTATTTACTATCATCATCACTATAGTCGTAACTATCCTCCGACAGCTCTGAACCAATATCCTCCAATTCGAGTTCCTCCTCCTCTAATTCCTCCGCAGTTTCTTCCGTTTCATCTTCATCGTCTACATCGGAACTGGTTATCTCATCCTCTTCCGTTTCGCTACCATCTACTACAAATCCGTCCTTTAGATAGCCTCCCGTTTTTGTCTTTTTGCTAATCGGAATCGCCTCCAACTCATCCTCCTCCTCTTCATCCTCTTCGCATGCTACAGCTAAATCCTCAAACCCACCAAACAATTTCTCATACATTTTATTCCACAAATCCACTGTTAAATGAATGTGGTCGCGATTATTCGCGTCATCTCTCACCATTGCGACCAAACAACACGTACCAAAATACAAGGTCTTATCTACCGGTGGCGGCCAATCATATTTATTTTCCATGTTAGCCTTACCATCTAATTTACCATACATTGAGATGACATATTTTTGACCATTTAGCTTAATCGGCCATTCAGCTTGTAACCCAAAGTCGTCTGGTTTTTTGAATCCGCATTTTTTATATAATTCTTCTTCTTTATACTCCTTTACGGTAAGGGGTTTTAAAGATCCTCCCTTATCAACAAGAATTATAGTTAATGATTTTGACATATATAGTTGATATGTAATAGGTTTAAATAGTTTACTATAAATAATGTTATATGAAAATATACATTGTGAACCTTTTACCTCAAACCTTGAAAAATAAAATGGATAAATTGCTAGATTCTGATATATTTGGATGTATAACAGAATCCATAAAATACGAAATTTGTTCGAAGGAATTCGGTATACAAATTTTAGAAGACGAGAAGATACGACAATTGGAGAGTACATTTACACCCAATTATGAGTATATTAAGGGATATACGCCTTTGTACAAAGGACAAGGATGTAATGAATATAATTTGTTAGTTGACCAAACCGAATACAACCTTGTACCGATTGTTTCTCAATTACCGACCGAATATATACTAACAAAATATCATATTCTGAAAATTAAAGAAACCAAAAAATCGCAACTGGCTTTAGTGGTAGAACGGTTGGAAGAAATAGATAAATTTGAAAAATGGAAGGACCCAGTGAATTTCTATTTTGAATATAACGGAACAAAATTAGACTTGAGTGATCCATTTTTCCAAGACAATTTAAATGTGTTTCTATCGGTCTTAAACTAATATTGAAATATAATATGTTAACTTGGACAATAAAAATAGCGATTCTTTCTTTAATATTTATATTTTTAGTTCATCATCTTATTACATTTTTTACCTCGGTACTAACAGTACCTAAAATAAAGGATTTAGTAAATTCACCCAATCAAAAATACCAACATATATTTGATACCATTACCAATTCAACTACAAATACAAATATAAATTATTCGAATAATTCTTATACAGCAATCGATTTACTACCCCCAACTTTAGACAATTCAAATACAATGAAGGATGAATTGAAGTCTTTTCTTAAGAAGCAACTAAGTTCTGATAGCACAGAAATATCTGCTCTATAATGTATCAGTAACAAGTTTATCAGTAACAAGTTTATATCATGCTTTATAAATGATTTAAAGCTATCTGATCATATTATTAATAATGTTGGGCGAAACAGAAATAAAGTACATCTTAACAGACTTCCCTAAATTTGAACTTTCTTATGAAACAATGAGCCATAAGAAGGTTTATGCGGATATAATGTTAGCCGTTCCTAAAGGCAAAAAGTGTTTTGCTTGGTTTACCAGTTATAAAGAGGACAATGTATGTTTTCTAATGGATTTGAATGAGAGAAATCAGATAACCGACATGAAAATTGTAGTAACTAGCTTTAGTGATAAAATGGCTTTAGGTACCATATTTTACGGCACACTTTTTCAATATAGAAAGGTCAACTGTTTTTGTATAGAAGATTTATATTATTATCGTGGCAAGAACTATGTCGGGACAAGTTATTCCGATAAATTAGAATTATTAAGCAATATTCTTAAGAAGGAAATGGGACAAAATGTTCTCGGTAACAATTTTACCATTTTTGGACTGCCTTTAATAAATACCGATTTTAATTTATTATTAAAGGAAATCGAGTCGTTACCATATGAAGTGAGTCAAATTAAATTGCGTTTCTTTGACAAGTCTAGCTCAAAAAAGATTGTAACAATGAACTATTTTAAGCCTAAAAGCAGAACAATGGATAATCAACCTTCTGGATTATGTAAAGCCATATTCAAAGTTACTCCCGATTTAGAACCCGATATTTACAATTTGTTCGTTTATAAAAATGGCGCGGAAGAGTTTCATGATTACGCATTTATCCCCGATTTTAAAACTAGCGTAATGATGAACAAACTATTTAGAAATATCAAAGAAAATGCCAATTTGGACGCATTAGAAGAGAGCGATGATGAAGCGGAATTCGAAGATGCTCGAGAAGACAAGTATGTCTATTTAGACCGTTCGTTTAAAATGAATTGTGAGTATAATTCGAAATTTAAGAGATGGACTCCAATCAGTTTAGCAGAACGGTCGGATAGACTTGTGAATTGGAGCCAATTGTCAATGAATACAAATACAAATACAAATAAATATAGTACAAATAATCATAATACAAATAAAAATTATAAGCGTTGATATAATCTTGTTATAATATATAAATGCCATATCCTATTAGTAATTATCATACACCTTATAATACAGTGGATACGAGGATAGTAAACGTAGATAATTCGCATCCATCCAATATAGCATTTAGTAGCAATACAATACCCGACGGTCCTCATACTATGGCACCAGCTGGAAGCAATGTTCAAGGAGCTGCGGGTATATATCCATGCGCTCAAAAAGGCGGTAAAATTAACAGAAGCAAAATAAATAAAATATCCAGAAAATATAAGATGAAGGGTTCAAAACGTTCTAGATACGTTAAGCGAATGAAAAGTCGTATGCGTTCAAGATACAGCAGAAAGATGCGTGGTGGTAAATCATTAGCATCAATGAAATATAGAAGTAAAAAATCTAGAAGAATGATGCGTGGTGGAGCACATGCGGCAATGGCTCCGAATTATCCCGGTGGCCATTTACAGTTCGATAATAACAAGGTATTAAGCAATACATTTGCTACGGGAGGACCATTGTCGCCAACATTAAGTGCTTTAGCGACTCCACCCACGATTCACAAATTAGCACCACAAGTAGATAATTTGGATCACGCTGCTCCGAATGCTTATGGCAACTACGGTGCTGGCTCCGGATTTCCTAGTCGCGGGTGGTTCTAAGGCTACATAAATAATATATTTTACGAAAACAATTTAAAGACTCTTTAAGTCCCTTTTCATTAAATATATTATTTACCAGTAACAACCGTCCTCTATTTTTTCATAACCCGGTGGTTTCATTTCATCTGGAACTGTAATAAAATACTCATTAATTTTGTCGCTGCTAAAATGTTTTATACGTTTAGTAATTATACCAAAATATAATGGCAAATCACCGCCCGTCACATAGACCTCTTTTTTAAGAATATTAATAATGAAATTCGAAAATAACCATGAATATGCTCCAGCAGAAATAATAGCGACATCAAAATTTAATTGTCTGATATTTTGGCATATTTTGTAAGATGTTTCTAGTATACAACTATCGTGACCATTATTTAAAAATGTGTAACCATTTTCATAATACTGAATACTCTTTACATTTTTTGGGAATTTATCACATATTTTGAAAATGTTACCAGATTCGAATTGTTGTTTCATTAAAGAACCTAGATTATTAATTATTAATATATGTTTGTTATCCATAAAAGTAAATATGTTGTAATCTAGAGGTGTTTTTTTATTGTAATAATTTATAAATTGTAGAAACTCTTCTTTGTATTGTAACAAATCATCATCATATTCGTGAAAATTTAGTTCCAACCAAATATTATTGGTTTTAACGAATCTCAATAGTTCTCTAAAATAAACATTATAAATCTTAGATCTTTTAATTACATTTGTATTAAAATCAAAATAAGAACCTTTTATCTTTTTATCATAAAACCCAGATGTAGAATATAACCATTGAATGATATGGTTTTGTATATCTACATAATTTACTTTGATTTTTTTAATCGTTAAGTAGTAAAAAAATAACACATCAGTTTCCGCATAACCTAATCTTATTCTATTCATTTATATATTTTAATACTTTAAAATATACAATTTTTATTATTTTAGTTATCTTTTCACAAATTATATTAGTTTGCGCATATCGCAAATGTAATTATTTACCAATCGTAACCTCTTTTGCTACATTGGATACAATCTTATTCAAATTTGTATGCTGTTCTGCTTCTGTTGACCCAGACATCGCATTCGATACGATCTTTAAGTATTTGTCGTTTTGTTTCGATGATGAATTATAGCATTCCGGATGTAATTTCACCCATTCCGAAATTTGCTTGATATTCTTATTTGCGACTTGTTTTATTGCGTGCTTGATTTTATCCTTATTTTCGTTTTCTTTTATCCATTCATTATTGTCTTTTATGTATAGCACCTCTCTCTTTACATCCGAACAATGAATGGGACGCTTATTTGTAGTCAATTGATTCAGATTTTTGATAACCACTTTGGATATGCCATCTACATAACCGAGCTTACCAGTTTCCTCTAAGTCTTGGATTTGGAGTTGTATCGAATTGACAAAATCGCTGATATTTAACGCGTCTTTACACTGCTCATTAAGAAAAAATTGTAAATTAAAAGTCTTACTATTGTGGCTGTTAATCGTATTGTTACTATTACTGTTGTTATGGATTCCATTCTTGATACACTCCATCACTATATTTTTCAAGTCTGTATTTTCCTTCTTTAATTCATTGGTCTGATTTATCATGACGTTTTTTAACTCATTATTCTCCTTTATAAGCATCATAATGAGTTTCTTTTCACTCGGTTCATCTTCGGCTTCTTTGCTAACATCATTTAATTTACATTTTTTCTTATGCTTACACAATCCAGAAGCATATTGATATTCTTTTAAACAAAATTCGCAGACGTATTCTTTTAAATTTTGCTTAATTACTTGTCCATCGTTATTCTCTAAATGTTTAGCACTCAAAAAATGGTTGTATAAATTACTTTTTCGATCTGTTTCATAGTTACATTTTTCACATTTATATTTTTTGCTTAATTTTTGCTTAATTACTTGTTCCAAATTATCCATATATTGGATAAAGAAAATAAGCAAATATTTTCAACGAAAATAATTATGGTAACGCAACAATAATTATTTTTTCTGCGGACCAGACCATAATGGTCTGAACTCCATTTTTTCACCGTCTTTTTCAAAACTTTTTCAAGGAATCCAATTCTGGACATTCTTAAAAATGTCCAAAAATGAAAACCTAATTTACTTTTAGAAAAATAGTTGTTACTGAAAAATCGCCTTAAAAATATTGGTTTATTTTGTGACTAGTTATGGTAATGTAACAAAAATAATCATTTACATGCTATTTTTCATTTTTTCATTTTTAATAAACACTTACCAACCGACTTTTCTTCCGGGATTAGTTCTTGTTCCAAATCAGAATCTGAATCCGAAACATTTTGGCTTTGTTTACACGTTAAGGTCGGCTGATAAGTTGTTGTCCATTTACTTATATCCGATTGATATGTAGGGCTACTCGTTTGAATAATTTTGTAGTTGTTTTTCTTATAGAAGCTCTTACGTTTTGCCCATTGTCTCTGAAAATTATCATGTGTATCAATAATGTCCACTACTACTGCCGGAAATTCATGCTTTTGACGCAATATTCTTCCAACCGCTTGTTCAATGTTTGTCATTGGTGTAATCATGAAAAGAGTTGTTAGTGATTTTATGTCCAATCCTTCTGCGGCCATAGAAAAAGTTGCTAACACGACTTGCTTGGACTCGGATTTTTTCAAGGCGGCTTCCTTCATACCCCCTACATAATATCCAACTGTACAAATATTGTGATGATTTATTGCTTCATACATGTAGTCGAGGATGTTGCGATAGGACGCGATTAACATAATTTGCTGCTTCGGATTTTCCAACAGCATATCTTTTAACACTTTGATAATGAATTCACTGCGACGATTGTAATTACAAATTTTACTCAACATTGTCGATGATGCGGTTTGTCCACGAAAATCTAATGCCAATTTGTTATATTCCTCGTCATTTGTCTTATAAGTGATACCGCGGACAACCACTTCTTCGTCCTTGCTCCGCTCTATTTTATAGACGACTTCGCCTAGAAACATCTTGAACACTTTTGTAGTACCATCCTTACGATTCATGGTCGCACTTAATCCCAACATATATTTAGTAACCAGCTTAAAGAGCGCACACGAAAACACCTCTGATGAAATGTGATGGACTTCATCAATAATTGTGAGCCCAAAGCTGTCGAATAAACTGCTGGGGTAATCCTTCATAGACAGACTCTGTAACATCGCGATAACAATATCCTTACCATCAATGTCGATTACTTGGCCTTGAATTTTGCCCACTTTTGCTGACGGAATGAACTGCTGAATGCGCTCAATCCACTGATTCATCAGAAATTCCTTATGAACGATTACCAGCGTTTTCTTTTTCAGTTGTGCGCACAAATAGAGGGCTGTACCCGTCTTGCCCCACCCACAAGGCAGCTCTAAAAGTCCGCCACCACCTAGCTCCACATGGTCCAAGAATTTGGCAGCGACGGGCACTTGATAATCGCGTAATACACCTTCAAATTCTATACGGGTATTTTCACCCTCACCGATTTTTACCTCTTTAGCTGGACCAAAGAGATCTTGGCCGAGATAACGCGGTACATACATTTTCTTGTCCGATTCGCGATAAGCGGGGAAGGACTTTTGTAGCTGGACGGGCGATCCGGGAACATATGGTTTCACCGTGAGCAACTCTTTTAACGCCATTTGGTGCTTAATCGACAAATCCGATTTTAAAATAGTGTAACCTTTCTGTCCCAAATAGGTGGACAAATTTTGCGGCCATTCAATGGTTGATTCTAAATTCTTCTTTTTGAGCATACTAACTAACAATATTTAGCACAATATATTTAGATTGTTTATTTAAACACATTGTGAATTTTTTTAAAAGTATATTATATATAGATGGACTATTTTAGCACCTTATTCGACAAAAAAAATATGCCCCAATTAGTATTATCGGTTTTATTCGTCATCTATTTAGTGATGGGTTACCGAATGCCAGCTAATGTGGCCTCGGTTGTTGATTCTATGGCCGGTAAAATTGTTGTTGTTATAGTCGCATTGTTCTTGTTCGCCTATTCCAACCCCGTTTTAGGTGTTTTGGCATTGTTAGTTGCGTATCAATTGATAAAGAGTGCTTCCATCAAAACCGGTATGGCTGGTTTAGAGGAATATTACCCGACCGAGCAAAAGAAATGGAGTCCTTTTACTCCCACTCATCAATTCCCCTACACTTTAGAACAAGAGGTGGTAAAAAACATGACTACCCAGAAATTCAATACGGACTATGTAAAAGCACCTTACAGACCCGCATTAGACGAGACGTACGATGCTGCGCCAATTAATTAGATTAAGTAACGAAAATACGTCATTATAAAATAGTTGTAAATGACTTATTTATTATATATTGATCCGCCTTGTATACCACCACCTCTAGAAGGCTTGAACATATCCAATACCTTTTTTGTCGCATACAATACGAAAAAAATCAATAATATAAATATTATTCCCATTAAAAATGGGTTTTGTAATAGATCGTAATAGGTTACCGGAGTGGATTGCTGCGTAATGACTGTTGTTTGCTCATCTGAATGGCCCACCGGTTGGCAATCAATGTAAATTTCGTCTCCGGAAGCATTGCCCTGGCTTGGGCCTTTCTCATTGTAAAACAGTAATGGACCCGATTTAACATCATATACATTTTGTTGTATAATAGATCTAAATTGTTGTAATGTTTCAGCACTAATATTAATAGCATCGGATGAATCAAACACAACATAATCCACATTGGCGGAACAAGGTTGATAGGGCTCAGTCGCCGAATATGAATAATAGGGTTTTCGAGGAACAAAAGAATTCAAATTGAACCGACTAACATTCACAGTAGTACTTTCGCCTTCGGATGGCGCATTTTTAACCATTGCTGAAACAATGCTGCTTAAAATGTTGGATCCTTCATTTGAACTTCCATTCAATCGAATAGGGATACAAACTAACAAAGGCCTAGCTCCGGTAACACAATTATGAACAATAATAATTTCACCGTCGGTCTTGTTACCGGAATAGGAGTGGAGGGATGGAGTATAAATGCGAATTTCTTTCACATTGTAGCCGGCGGAATTATACAGCACTGGAGGCGCAGACTGATTGTCGTAACCCAATGAAATATAATTGTCGTTGTGTGTTGCGACACATGTGCTATTATTATAATTAAAACTATAAGCACATTTATAATCGCATTTGTTAGTTATATCTGTTAAACTAATGTTTATAGGTCCAGTTCCATTTATACAACTCATTTATACTATAATTATATAAACTTTTGAGAAACAAAATCATTTAGCTAAATATAATAATCGCAATAAGTAATATTATTATATTTTTTGACTCTTTATCTTCTAAAGGTTAAGCAATGAAAGTAACCAAGTATCGATTACATAAAATAATCAATAGTTCTGGTCAACAGACAAAAAAACGATTCAAGTTGCGCAACAATAAACAATTACATACTAACACAAATCGTAATAAAAAACAATTCAATTTGCGAAATAACACGCTTAAAAATTGGTCTATTCTTTAGGTTCAATAAGCTCTGTAGTTTCGTCATGTTCTTCAATTGTATTTGAAAGCGATTCTACGATTTGTGACACTACTTGTTCTATAGTAAGTTCATTTACAGATTCTTTAACTTCTTCAACGTGTTCTTTAACTTCTTCAACATGGTTTAAAACTGGTTCTACTGTTTCTTCAAGGGTTTCTACAACTATAGACTCGGACTCAGAGATTTGAACAGAGGGTTCGACAATTTTGGTGACCTTCTTCCCAAAGAATAGAGAAAAAACACAGCTCATTATATATTATATTAGTAATAAAATACATAATCATTATTTATAAATATTTCATTATAAATATTTCATTATAAATATTTCATTATAAATATGGTAAATATTTAATGGTATCGTTTTCATATACAGTTACCCTAAAAGGTTCATTATACCCTTCCACATAAACCGTGTCATTATTGAATATTTCATCTACACCATAATCATTGAGTCCGCTTCTGCCTTTAAATGCTATTGGGAGTTTCACATTGTTGTGCTGATTGGAAATGGTATAATACTGCCATTTATTTCGATTCGTAAAAAGAGGGCGTCCCATTAGCGGCAATATATTATCTTTGGATTGTCCATTAAGTGGTGTAATAATACCCATTTGTCGGTAAGAAGTTGACGATGGTGTCGCACCTACATTGGTCGAAATATTAATGGGAACTAAATAGCGTTCATCGCGATAAGGTGCGGCATACGGATTCAACAAAACGTCTTGGACATTGTTGTAAGGCCAGCTGGGTAGCAGCGCGTTAATACTTGTTGGAGGCTCAGAAGTGTGCTGTTTAATGATTATATTTTCTGTATTGGATGTTTTGTTAGTTTGTGTATTTGTATAAATCAAAAAGCCGAGTATAGCTAGTATGATTAATAACACACTCAAAGTAATATTTTCTATACAGAGTACTCCGGGAGGACATTTTTTCATTTCTTTGATATATTATACGTGTAAAATAATATATCGAATATTTCCAAGGGTTATTTGTTAGTTTATTTCATACTAGAAGCACCTAAAGGAGCAATTGCTTTTAAAGATTCACTGATACTACCAATATCAAACTTCTTTAATAAATCTTGTGCGCCATTTAAAACGGGAACCATATTGTTCATGGTCTCGAATAACTTGGTTTGTTTTTCCATTAAATTACGCGTATCGTTAGATAAGTTTTTGAGCGCATCGCCGCCTAAAATTTGGTCCAAGTTTTTATATGATTCTTCAATGGTCGCAGCGTAATCTAAGCGTGATGCTTTCCCGGCAGACGGGCTCGCCTTTTTATTGTTGCTCAGTGTTTCGCCGACTCCCTTGGGTGCGTCCGAGTCCATGGTATTGTTTAACTCCGGATTGTTAATATCCTCCACCTTTTCTGTAGTCATGTCAGCGCTTTTAGCAGTCGCTTTCGCATTCGCTTTAGCCATAGCCTCTTCATTGGAAGAAGAGTTCTTTACAATAGGTACCGCCGAAGCAATTTGAGGGTCAGCATCAGCGGCTTTTTGTAAAGAAGTTGCGTCTTGATTTTCTAAACCTTCTCTTACCATTTTATTGGCCATAAGAAAATTGGTAGCCAATACTGCTACTAACAACACAACCGCCATATTTTTACTAAATTGGTGAGTTAGCAAGCCAATAAGCGCGAAAAATACAATAGCGTTGAACTTGTTAGTTACTAAATAACCTAGGATATTGGTAGCTGCTAAAAATACAGTAAAATAGAGGAAATATTTGTTAGTTAGCAATTTGGAGGCTTCTTTGGAGAAATTCATTTTATATATTATAATTATAAATAAAAAAAATTGATAGAATATATCTTCCTAATTATGTATTACATATTGTTAGAGCAATGTTTAATCCTAATACTAATACTAATTCCAATTCTAATTCTAATCCTAGAAAATATGATTTAATATTGTGTGAATTACATCATCCGCAAATTCACGGTAAAACAGCAAACAGTGATACATATATTGAAACCCATTATCTTGTATACGACCGTTTCGATTATTGTTTAAATTATGATTTAAATACTGATTCGGATTCAGAATCAGAGTCTGAATCCGAGTCTGTTATCAATGATTATAATGATTTACTAGGAACCATGGAAATGTTATCCAATTATTATTCGCGTTCTCTCTACATTATGGATACAGCTGTTGTTGAACATCCTACTATAAGAAATTATCCAAATATTGTTACTCGTTCAAATTATATTGAGCCGCAAATTGCGGAATGTATTGAATTGCCGACTATGGAAACGGTTGCTATATTAAAGACTATGTGGCTACGAATTATTCAGAGAAAATGGAAAAGGATATGCTTGGAACGTAAGCGCGTAATATCATGCCGTAAAAATCCGATTAATCTTAGAATTCGAGAAGCCAGTGGTAGATGGCCGGCACATTGTCGTTATTTACCCGGATTGGACGGAATGTTGAACGAATTATCGAAATAATTGGATTTATTTACGCGATTTATGACGCCGCTGGGTTCTTGAACGCATAGTTTTATTAAATACTGCTTCTGTAACAGTTTCTGAACTACCAGAATCCGTTACAGATGAGCTGCTAATTGTTTTACTAGCATGGTTTAACTTGGCGTCACGGTTATTATAAGTGTAACCGCCTTTACCTTTATACATTTTTTTGCTGCTAGCTCTTATACCCTTTTTACCCTTGTACATTTTTTTACTAGCTCTTTTGCCCTTTTTAACCCTTTTTGTCTTTCTTAACTTTTTGCCTCCTCTAGGTGGTTGCGGTGGTTGCGGTTGTTGATTTACCGCAGCAATAATGCCTTGTATCATTTGTGAAATTTGTCCAATCGTTGTTATAATATCACCATTAGCGTTAGGATTGGACAACTCGTTGAATTTATCTAATTCTTGAGTCAAATTCGCAGTAATTTGTCCAATACGCTCAATCATACTTCGTTGCTGTGCTTCCAATTGAGTCTTGTCAGTTCGTAATTGGTTGCGTTCTTCAGTAACCGCTTGGAAGTCTCGTCGAACTTGGTCTAATTCTTGTTGTAGTCCAGCGATTCTTTGAGCCGATGCTGCTAACTCTTCTCTCGCTCTTAACAAGTCTTGCCAATTATTACTAGCCATTAATTCTCTAATATACCTCAAAATATCTTGTAATGCGTCTATAATTCGCTGTTTGTTTTGAACACGTTGGGCTTGAATATTTCGTACTCTTCCGCTAATACTATTGATAGCCTCGCCTAACTCTTCAAATGGTGCTTCATATAAATTAGGATTAGGATTAGGATTAGGATTAGGATTAGGATTAGGATTAGGATTAGGATTAGGATTAGGATTAGGATTTTCCGCCATATATATTAATATTTTATTTTTTCATTTTCAAAATGTCAATGAAAATGTCAATGAAAATGTCATAATCAATTCTGTTTTATGATTTCATCCAATTCAGCCTTTACCTTGTCTATTTCACCAATAATATCTCTTTGATCATGTTGTGCGATTAGCAATTGCTCATTTGCTAATTGGTCCGTTTTAACCAAATCACCAACATATGCCTTAATTAACATCAACGCATCATATTGTTGCTGTTTTTCCTTCAAAATAAAATCGTAATATTTCGCATAATCGCTTTTAACCTCGTGTAAAAATGCGTTCAGTTTGGCCTTTTCCTCCAATTCCCTACGTTTCTCTATTAACATCTTCTTTTTATGCTTGATGACGTTTTCTATTTGTACTATGCGCAAATCTCTGACTGCTATACTCATACAATAACTATTTATTTTTTCTTTGTATTCTATTTTTTAAAAATTCTATTTCTATTTTCTATAAAATTAAATATTAGAAATTAAAATATATGATATATAATATTTAGGAATGTCTAAGGAGCCGATACTCACACCAGACGATAATAGGTTTGTAATGTTTCCCATCAAACATGACGACATATGGCAAATGTATCAGAAGCAAGTCGATTGTTTTTGGCGTCCCGAAGAGATTGATTTGTCGAAAGATTTGGGTCACTGGAATGCTCTGGAAAAAGACGAACAATTTTTCATTTCGATGATATTGGCATTTTTTGCGGCATCGGATGGTATCGTTTTAGAAAATTTGGCGCAACGTTTTATGAGTGATGTTCAAGTGTCGGAAGCACGCGCTTTTTACGGTTTTCAGATTGCGATGGAAAATATTCACAGTCATACATACAGTAATTTAATTGAGACGTATATTCGCGACAAGCCGTCAAAAGAGAAGCTGTTTAATGCGATCGAGAATTTTCCGTGTATCAAAAAGAAGTCCGATTGGGCGCAAAAATGGATACATGATAATAGGTCCAGCTTCGGAACCCGTTTGATTGCGTTTGCTTGCGTGGAGGGGATATTCTTTTCGGGAGCATTTTGTTCCATCTTTTGGTTAAAGAAGAGAGGGTTAATGCCGGGACTCACCTTTTCTAATGAGCTCATATCACGGGATGAAGCACTTCATTGTGAGTTTGCGATTTTGCTGTATTCGAAGTTGTTGAAGAAGGTGGACAAGACGCGCGTCTATGAAATTATTAAGGAAGCAGTCGAAATTGAGACGGAATTCATTTGTGACGCGTTGCCGTGCCGTCTTATTGGAATGAATAGCGAAATGATGACGCAATATATCCAATTTGTGGCGGATCGATTAGCGGTTCAATTGGGCTACAAGAAGATTTATAATGCCGCGAATCCTTTCGACTGGATGGAGCTAATTAGTTTAGAGGGTAAAACCAACTTTTTCGAGAAATTCAATAGCTCTTATGCTCTAGCAACAAAAACTGACGTAAATGACGCTTTCGAGTTTACAGCTGATTTCTAATTCGCATAATATTTTTATATTATAAGAAGTTATAATAAGTTATAAGAAGTTATAAACAACTTAAAGACTACTTATATAGTAAACTATAAATGCCGAAGTGTCAAACGGATTATACAAATACTGTTATATATAAGATATGTTGTAATGACACAACTATCACGGATATATATATTGGTCATACTACTAACTTTTTACAAAGAAGAAATCGTCATAAATTGTGTTGTTGTAATGAAAATAGTAATGATTATAATAGGTATGTATATAAATTTATAAGAGAGCATGGTGGATGGGATAATTGGACAATGATTCAAATAGAGGAAATAACTTGTAATAGTAAAAGAGAGGCGGAAGCATGTGAACACTGTTGGATAGAGAAACTATCCGCTACATTAAATTCAAACAAGCCTTATGCTAAATGTAAAGAAGAACCAGTATTGTATAAGCATTGTTGGTACGAAGAAAAAAAAGATTATGTTTTACAAAAAGCAAAACAACATTACCAAGATAATAAATCAGAAATAATTGAAAAAGTAAAGCAATATGCTGAACAAAATAAGGCAAAGATTGCTGAAAATAAAAAAGCATATAGAGAACAACATAAGGAGTTATTAGCCGAACAAAAAAAGATATACAGAGAAGCTCATAAGGAAGAAGCAGCGAAAGCACAAAAAGAATGGCGGGAAGCAAATAAAGAAAAATTAAAAGAGAAAAAATCGCAAATTATACAATGTGAATGTGGTAGTCAATATACATTTGCTAACAAAATTAGACACATTCAATCAAAAATACATATGGAATTTATTAATCCATTATGTAAAGTAATTGAACCTCAACTTTCAGAAGAAGACAAAGCAAAATTGGAAGAAGAACGAAAAACAAAAATGAAGGAACAGCAAAAGATATACAGAGAAGAACATGTCGACCAAATCAAAACCAGTAAACAGAATCATTATGAACAAAATAAAGCAAATATTTTAGAACAACAACGAAAATATAAGGAAGAACATAAGGAAGAACTTAAAGAACAGAATAAAAAATATATGGAAGACAATAAGGACAAAATACAAGCAAGACAATCCAAATGGTATGAAGACAATAAAGCAGCGATTTTACAAAAGCAAAAGGAGATGACCACTTGTGATTGTGGAGCGCAAATCCGTAAATCGGGCAAAGCAGAGCATCTGCGAAGCAAAAAACATAACGATTATATGACCACTGTATCCCAACCCATTTAATTTTATTTTAATAAAACCATAAAATTAAATATTATTTTACATTAAATCGATTTATTCGCAAAGCGACACCTTTTTTCCATTAAATAATAAATTACCTAGTTTATCCACTTCTAAAACATAACGTCCTAACCTTATCGAGTTTACATACAATTGACTTTCATTGTTTACGTACAATAGGTCTCTATAAGTACTACCATTATCTATATCATTTACTTGTATACCAAAACCAGCCTTTGTAATACCATCTGATGACATCTTATCAATGCCCATGTAGTTTCTACCTAGAATGTTAGTAGCTCCGGTGTTATCTTTTATTTCATAAACGAATGAGGGTCCAGCCGTATATTTTGTATAAATTGGTTTTCTGGCAGTTGATTTTCCTAACATAGAAGTGACCCCTTCTGGATTCGATTTTATATGTCCAGCTTTTGGATCACTATATTGCCGAGAATAATCATACATATCTTGAAAAGAGTAATTGTTACTAGTGCGTCTTATTGTCATCGCAGAAACAGCACTAAAATAGCCAGACTTAATATTTGGTTGTTGATTGCCAGCATCGTCTACAAACTGTTCTCCCAAAGGTATACGTTCGGCTACAAAATTAGGATACAAGTTACTGGATACAACCATGTTTTGTTTGGATAAATTAAGTTTTGAATATTTTATATTGTCTATAGATGTATTGTATTTATTTAATATTTCCGCCGAATTTACACCCATAAATTGTTGTTGGGTATCAATAAATACATAATTTTTCGTTCCATCCGAAAAATAGGAATCACCCTTTACCATTAAATCGCCTTTTAACGATAGACTGGGGATTACAATGCTGTTAATTTGAAGTTCGAGTGAAATCAATGTTATAGTATTTTCTGATTTACTAGAGCACCAAAACAACGATACAAAATCGGTATATTTATCTTCAAATGATAATACACCATAATCATCTTCATTTATGGATGTATAATATTTTTTTAAATTGTAGAAAAATAGACTTAATTTTGTTGCTAGGTTCATGTCCTTGATGCTACTGAATGTTTGTTTATTGCTTTCTTCTAAAGAAATATAATCTAAATTAGAAATCGTCATTTTATTTATATCATTTAAATCAATGGTATATTGTACCAATGATTGTATGGGGTGTTGTTGAGCATACTGATATCGAACGTCGGATGCTTTTTCTTGATTCAAAATTTGTGAAGGATCAATGTTCTTTTTTCTTATAACAATATCTTGTAATTGGAAGTTGTAACTTTCAACGCATGCAAAGAATTTTTGGATATTGTCGTTTGATTCATATGTTAAATATTGTTGTAAATTAACGCCTGTTCCAATTAAATAAAAATTATCGTTGGCTTTTATTGATCTGTGTAAAGATGTTTTAATTCCTGCCACCCATTGAAATACATCTATAGTATTAGATAAATTAAAAATATTATTATTTTTCATCATTATTGTACTAGCATTTATAACAAATTGAATAGCTTGTTTATCATTTTTATTGTTATCTAATAATTGGTTTAAAGTATTATTTTTCCAGTTGGGATACAAATTATGATATATAAATTTTACATCTTGACCATCTAAATTATTCGGTATTTGGTTAAAATACAAGTACCCATTAATATCTTGTACTACTTCTTTGTTAGTTGTCGGGTCAATAAAGCTATTCTCTATAAATTGAACTGCGTCGTCTTCAGAATGTGTTAGTGCATTGATAAAATTTTGTGAATTATAATTAATTAAATTGTACCTTTTCGCCATATCATTAATTACATTGATAATATCTGTTATACCACAATCAGTTACATCCAACATAGTCTGTGGATTTGTATTGCCAATACCCGTATGGAATACACTGGAAGTTTGTTTTTTCTCTCTATTTACTGAAAATACCGGAACATTGGTTACGTCATCCAAAATAGTCAAATTACCGGTTATTTTATTATCGCCTTTCGCAATAATTGTTTCATCTATTACGTCGGTTATGTTTATGCCGCATGCGATAATGAATTTTTTACTAGGTACAGCTGTAATATTTTTTAAGGTTACTATATTTTCAAAAGTAATTTTGGGTCCTTTTACCCAGTCGTAGTGAGTGACAAAAGATAATATTTCTTTATCTTTACCATACAAATTATTGTATTGGTCATATTGAATCTTACTTACCGAAAACGCTGTAATATCTGTATTTGGTAAAAATAATGTATTAGATTGTTTATTATTATAATAAGGGAATAATTCATGAAATAATTCATAATTTGTATTTGTATTTGTAGCAGCTAATTGTTCATTCGTTAAATATTCATAACAAGATATGTACAAATCTTTTCCTCCAAAACGTTCTCTAAAATAGAGACTATTATTAATTCTGTCACTAAAAAAATCGCTATAAGGGTCCGTACAATTACTTATGCTTTGACCTTGTGACAAAGTTTCTTGTATTTTTGGATCCAATACTAACAAATTACTGAAATTCAACAATCTACAGCAACTGCTAAATTTATCGGTTAATTTAATCATATATGGTTTGTAATTGTTATTAATGATTGTATCGTTTATATTTAAGAAACTGGTAACGAAATATATCTCCTTTTCCGTTGAATCTAATGGATTGCGTTTTACAATGCCTCTCAAAGAACACAAATAGTAATTGTTAGTATCACTTAGCAATTCTATAAAGGAGAATAAGAATGATTGTGTTTCCTCATTCAAATCCATTTCTAAAGACATTTTGTTAAGTTCATTGACAATTGTTTGAATCTTTGTAAATGATGCTTCATCAAACGTCTCATTAGCGAAAACACCAACATGGTTTGGTACGTACAAGAATGAGATATCGGTTGATTGTATTACATTTTGGATCGGTGCTTTAAAAACGAAAACATTGTCTTGATATGTTGTCAATGTCGGAATTGATACACTTGTGTCACAATATTCGATTACGTCTTTTAACACCATAGTGACCTCATAACTGTATAATAGGGGCTTAACAAATTCGTTCATCATAATTAAAATCGCGTTATTCGACAAATTATCAACATCAATTAAGCCTTTTACTTTGGATAGCTCTTGATTAACGCCAATTTTAGTATTGAACGCAGTTGTTTTGCTAACATTATCGGTTTTAATGACATTTTGACCGTCGTAAGTTTTTACGTTGAGAGATCCATTAATTGTTGTATCATTAATAATGTTTAACCCAATAGTGGAAAAATATTTATTGATTTCAATTGATTTTTGTTTGAAACATAGTTGACCTTCATACATATCAATCTTAAGTAGCGCAACGTAATATGTATCTTCTAAATTGTAGGTAGCAATAGCTATTTGCCCCGGTTTTAGATTAGGATAATCAAAGAATAAGTCTGTCATAATACTGTAAATAGTTGTAGGAACGTCAATTGTGGATCCGGGGATAAAGCATTGGGAAATAGGTTGACCAGTCCATTCCGGATATTGACTCGAGTATAAACAATTTAATTTATCAAAATTAGCGGGGTCTTGGTAAGGCCATATAGCATCGACTTGCCAATCATCGCCATTTAGAACAGATATTTCTTGTGATAAGTCATTGATAAATTTTAGATACTCTGGTGAAAAATTCGATAAGTCATTTGTATTGGGTATAAATGGAATTAAATCGATTCCGCTTGCTATTTCAATCCATTTATTAGGACGTAAAATGTCTTTATGAAACTCTACTAAACATAATTGTAACCCATTATTCCACATTTGAATATCCAATAAATATAAAATACTATTATCTGTATATTTTCGTTTTAATTCATTTAAAATCTTTACCTTTTTTGAATATGCTTGTTTACAAAATACATTGTATTCTTGTAACCCATGAGTATTGTTATACTCGACAACTTGGTCACTTGTTAAACCAGTCCAAAAAGAGTATTTTTCCCAATTTAAATAACATGTATATAATCCTTTATTATTCATTGTACATATCCAAAAGTTTTCTGTATTATTATAATATTCCTTTTCAACAATAGGTATCAATACAGAGGCATATTTACTAGCATCCACAGTTTCGGCATTCACAATTTCATCATGTTTGGTATTTATCAAGGAAGTTAAATAATTTACATTATACATTGCTTTTTTAAAAGCATCTAAACTAGCAACTACTTGATCTAATCGGACATTATTCGGAGAAGTAACACTATTTTGAAATTGTTGTAAAGATTTTTGTAAAGGCTTAATATATTTATTGTCTACTATATCCACTGTTTGTTCTATTATTTTGTCTGGGTTATATCTTTCAATAGTATGTACATCTATTTTGTGATGTTGTGGTTGTGATTGTGATTGTGGTTGTGGTTGTGGTTGTGGTTGTGGTTGTGGTTGTGGTTGTGGTTGTGGTTGTGGTTGTGGTTGTGGTTGCCGATGTGGTTGTTTTACGTCTTGAAACCTAGCCATAACATTTCTTAAATTGGACAATTGTCTTAAATATTGGACTTGGCGATGCCTCTGTACTTCTTGAATAGAAGTAAATCTAAACATTATATACATATTAATATAAAATAATACTAACAATATAAATATAAACCAATAAATATTGTTAAATGATTACGTGTAATTTAAAAGGCGGGCTCGGCAACCAATTGTTCCAAATTTTTGCTACTATCGCATACGCGATGTCTCATAACAAACCCTTTTTCTTTTTGAATTTGTCAACCCTAGGCTCTGGTTTAACCATTCGTCCAACTTACTGGGATTCCTTTTTACGCGGATTGAAACCATTTTTAAAATCTATGGAACAAATGCCGCTATTCATCACTATAAGAGAGCAGTCATTCCATTTTACACCGATTCCTCAGAATTTTGTAGCGGGATACGGTATAGTCCTAGACGGATATTACCAAAGCTACAAGTATTTCCAGCGATACCAAAAATTGATTTATATAATGATAAAGCTGGATATAAACCAGCAAATGATTCGTGGGAGAGAATTATTTCGAAACAATTTGGATTTTAGCAGTACTACATCTCTACATTTTCGTATCGGCGATTACCAGCTGTACCCCGATACACATCCCATATTACCTCTTAATTATTATAAAAACGCATTAAAATATTTATTGGATCAATCAACCAATTTTGTAAACGTTTTGTATTTTTGCGAGGACGCCGATTTAGCAAAGGTCGAATCAATGATTGGTGAATTGAAAACGGGGTTCCCTACGTTAAAATTCTGTAGGGCGAATCCCACATTATCGGATTGGGAGCAAATATTACTGATGAGTGTGTGTCGAAATAATATTATAGCGAATAGCACGTTTAGTTGGTGGGGCGCCTATTTGAATCAAGATCAACTTAAAACCGTTTGTTATCCTACGCATTGGTTCGGAAAAGCTGTAAATCATGATACGACCGATATGTTTCCGGAGGATTGGATGCCTATTGTATACCATCAATGGCCGGTTCTTTAAGCCCGTTTCATATATTATATTCCAAAACAACTTAAAGGAGCAGCCGCTGAAACATGAACCAATTGTTGAACTGCGAATTACGTTCACTATGTATAAAGAAGAGTTGACGATTTGTGAAAATAATATCCATTACTATAATCTGGTCATCCTTTACAAAAAATTGGTTATTAAAATAATACTCTAGTTTTTCGTTGTAAAGATTCGCATATAATTCTACCAATTCTTTATGTAAAAAGAAGAACCCACCGGAAAAACAGATTTCGTCGTATTTGTTAGTTGGTTGGCTTTTTAACTGATCATTGTAATGTTTTTTTATATCCGATTCCAATTGTTGCCATATTAATCTGTCGTTTTGTACTCGACCATAGTGTATTTGACCTTTTAACGCATCACTTGTAAATAGACTGTGATTTGGCCAGCTCGTTAAAAACATAGTATTTGTGTCGTCGATACCATTACGAAAATACCCAATGTCACACCATCCATAAAATTCCGTATCAAAGTATTTATTTTGGATAGCGTCTTTTACGAAAAAGATTTTTTCATTCCATAACATATTGAGTTCCCAATCTGTTATTTTATGAAGCGTCATTGAACTTTTATTGTGATTTCTTATCCAATGGTCTTTGTATTTGTATGTGTAAAACTGGGTCAATGGTTTTATTATTAATTTTATTTTATCATTTTTTGGATTTATAAATAAGTTTAACATTGGTAATGATTGTATATCTGTGTAAATAACCAAATTAAAATTGTTTACAATGGATACAAAATTATTAATCCATTGAGCGTATTTTACCGGGGGAAATTTAGATTTTAATAGATACCAACATGTTACAAAAGTGATTGGAATTGTTTTAATACGGGTTGTAGGATTTATTATTGTATTTGGCAAAGGTATTATATTTTGTTGCTGTTTCTTCGGAAAAAGAAAATTCCACATTATATATTTCATACTAACATTTATGAAAGATATAAACTTAAAATCATCTGTAATTAAATTAGTATATCATGACGAATCCTCTTCACTTCGATTTTATTTTACTCATTTTTAATTGTAAAAAATACGAACACAAGGCTTTAAAACAAAAGGAAACATGGCTAAAAGAATTGACATTTATGCCATATTTTCACGTTCAAGGCGATCCCAATTTAGAAACTGAGTATCAAATTGACTACAATACTAACAAATTATATGTAAAAGTTGCTGACGATTACAATTCATTGCCTAAAAAAGTGATTGCTGCTTACAGTGCGATTAACCAGTTGTTCGTCTTTAAATACATTTTTAAAACTGACGACGACCAAAACTTATCGGATATCAAATTTTTTACTACTATACAAAAACTATTATTATCTAAAACCCCTAAAATCCACTATGCTGGACATATCATTGATGTACAAATGCCTTATTTGAGTCAGTACAATAAAATACATCCCGAATTACCTAGTGAATTACCCGTTTATCCTACAAAGTATTGCAGTGGCAGATTTTACGTATTATCTGACTTGGCTATTCAACAACTAATTTCCAAAAGGAAACTTATAGAAGGGGAATATTTAGAAGACTATGCGATTGGATACTATTTAGACCCATTGTTAAAACCTACTATATTGAGTCTACAAACTAACAAATATTTTACTGATATGGAATGATTTTTATGAAAGTATACTTTTCGTCAATAAAGTCCACTTTATTTATAAGCGTACTGACTTAAACGTGCTGCGCGAATCGCATTAAACAGAGCTTCCTTGTCCAGATCTGTCATTATTTTTTTATAGTCGATATGTTTTTTTTCGATATCGCTGTAATCGGCTCTCTGAATTACCGTTGGTGGCGTAATGAGAAACCATCTTGCGGCGTTTTGAAGTACAAACCAAAACTTATCTATCGCGAATTTATTTGATTCAGTGGGTCTACTTAATAAATGAGTTAGCCCCATTTTTACGTTCTGGGTTAGCGCTTTAATAAAATGACCATTTACTAAATATCCGGTTGTAGTTTGACACCGAGACACTTTTATACAAGTATCGTCAGTCTTTTCATAAGGGGGCATATTGTTTCCCGCGAACAAAATAACATCCCATTTGTTCTGACGTGTTTTCAGAAATTTATTCAATTGACTTTTAAACAATTCGGGATCTAAAAAAGTAATATCGTCTTCCATTATTAGAATATGGTCGTATTGATTTTCTAATGCGTGTTCCAATAATTTTAAATGACTTAAACTACAACCAATTGCTCCGTTTTCCATTTTAATCGCATTGAACCGCGAAGCTTCTATACCCAGTGTTTTTAATTGGGCTTCAACATGTTCCTTTCTATCGGTTCTATGTTCCAAATTAATATAATAGGCGTGTTTTATATCTTCGATAGTTTGAATTGACGACATAATAAAAAACTTATATTCTATTTACACTATTTTTTTATTATGTTTACGAAAAATACTATTATAAATACTATTATATTAGTAAACACCTCCTAAACCGATTCTTACCGAAGATGTTGCTTTGGGTTTAGCCGCTACAATTCTAGAATATGCTGGCGAGAACTTATTGATGTTTGGGGGGATTATGCGATGTGCCGAGTTCATTTGACGCTGAAACTCATTATATCTTTGTATTTCTTGAATTTGGTTGTAATTGTTTTGCATTGTTGGAGGAATCATTTCCATCGTCGGATCAACCGAATGTTCATAACTATATTGAATTATTTCTTCGGCTTGTTGCGGCCCATATTGGTTAATTAGTTCTTGTTTCTTTTGTGCTGTTGGATAAAATGGAATATTTGACCAATCATTATTTACATAGTTATTCGTGTTAAGCCGATCTGGTCGTACTATTTTTTGCGGCGGCTCTCGCAAGTCATAATGGTGATAATGGTCGTTTTCGAAACGGGTTCCACACATAAAGGTCTCAATGTTAACAATGAATATACGCTCGGATTTTACGGTATAAATATTGTCGAGTTCGTTTTTAGACTGTGAATCAATACTGTATTCTAATTTGTGGACTGTTTTTAATCCATCTATACCATTATCGTTCGTGGCGCGCCAAGGGTCTTTACGATTAATAATACGCGATACGCCGTCAAATAAATGAATAATTTCTTGACTTCCAATAGGGAAAAACTGGGTGCGGTCAATTTCTAATCCAATTCGTTCACATCTCATTTGTAATACGGTGTCTTCCATTCCCCAACCCCAAAAATTAGGATACCCATTAGTGGCTTCAAAATCGTCGCCTTTAACAGATATAATTCCTCCTAAAGCATATTGAAAACCATAGAAATGTTTTACAGTACCCAACTTAGTTTCAAAATCCAACATGTCGGAAAAGGGTACAGTATCGATATCATTGAAAACAAATGTAATATCTTGATAATCATTCGGATATTTGTTTTTTATTGCTAAAAACCCAATGTTTTTGGCTGCTCCTCGATTGAAAGCGCGTTCGTCATTTTGATGTGAGAAATATATTTCATAATCCGTTCTGTCACCCATAATGGTGGTTAAATAATTGGAAAAAAAGAACTTGTGTTGTGGGCGATTTCTATAAGGAACAATAAATACAATTTTTGGTATTTGTTGAGACATATAATAGATGTTTTATTTTTATTGCTTTTGCGAAACGAATTTGAACATTTAAAATGGTATAAAAATCAACTATATATTCAACAACATAGAAATATCACCATTTAGGTAATGATGTACTAAGAAACTTGTTAATCCGAGCAAAACATCCACCAATAGATATATCCAAGATTGTTTGTTACCTATAATAGCATTATAAGCAAATAAAAAATATAAAATAGAATGTATAGGTCTTAAATCATTCCACCATATTTTCTCACCAAATACTTCTGCTCCCGTTTTTCTGGCTCCGGTTAAATATATATACATAAAACCTATAGCTGGTAGTAAAGCCAAGTAACCTAAATATTTCAAATATTTCGCATTTATGTTTTTAGCAATGATAACAAATAGTGAACGAGTTCCAATACACCCGATTAAAAACATCAAAAATCTTTGTTGTAAATGATTCATTTATATTATAAAATATATATTAAATAAAAATTGCCATATTTTAAATGTTACACATTTTCTCATTTAAAACGCCTATTTTGTAAACCAATAATATAATTAAATTACAAATGTATTACTATTTTTAGATTTGTAATTACAAAAATATA
>Ga0007796_10000021_pt1 | contig 31122 bp, 25 predicted proteins | sample CryBogmetaGMA0M_FD_60373 | JGI IMG/M metagenome (GOLD analysis project Ga0007796, IMG submission 60373) | Freshwater microbial communities from Crystal Bog, Wisconsin, USA - MA0M | ecosystem: Environmental > Aquatic > Freshwater > Lake | place: Crystal Bog, Wisconsin, USA | collected 2009-07-06 | reverse complement strand
CTTGAGCGTCGTGTGGGTGGTCGGTTGCATCAACGCCTTCAACTTCATGGATGGATCGGACGGCATGGCGGCCCTCGGCGCGGTTGCCGTGGCTGCCGGATTCGTCGGCATCGCGTTTACGGACGGCGACTTTCCGATGGTTCTGCTGTCGTCCTTCGTGGGGGCCGCCGCCGCCGGATTCCTCGTCTTCAATTGGAACCCGGCCCGAGTTTTCATGGGGGACGTCGGAAGCGCGTTCTTGGGAACCTTCTTCGCCGCCCTGACCCTGTTTGATGTGAACGGTTCGACGGAAAAGGTCTTCCTGCCGCTGGCGATGGCGGCTTGGCCCTACATCTACGACCCGCTCCTCTCCGTCATCCGACGGGTATGCACCGGCCACAATCCGCTCGTGCCGCACCGCGAGTTCCTCTTTCATCGGCTGGTTCGGTCGGGGGTGAGCCACGCCACCGTCGCGGTGCTCTATGCCGTCCTCGCCCTGGCCGGGGCGGTCGCGGGCTGGATGATGGTTGAGCGATCGATCCCCGCCGACATTCAGCGCTGGCTGCCGTTGACGGTGGTCTTCCTCGCGGCGGTCTTGACCGCCTGGACCGAATGGCGGTTTCGCCGATTCTTCCCCGTGGCGCTCTTGGCCAAGGTTCCCCCGACGACCACCGTGAGTGGCTCGGCGGCCTGATCCGCCGGGCCGAGTGCCTTTGCCCTCGCGATCCTCACAGGCTCTCGGCGGATCGCTGCGGGCAGCCCTGGCACGCCTCCGCGCACTCCAACTGGATCGTCGTGTGGGCGACACCGAAGCGGCCGCGGAGGTGCTCTGAGGCCGCGGCGAGAACGCGCTGGTGTCCCTCCTCGTCGGGGACGACCAGATGGACCGTGAGCGAGATCTCCGAGGTGCTCGCGTTCCAGACATGGAGATCGTGGACTTCGCTCACGCCGGGAATTGCGGCGAGCAGATCGGTGACGGCGGTGGGATCGATGCCTCTCGGCACGGCATCGAGGGTGAGATCGATGCTCTCACGCAACAGCCCCCAGGTGCTGGCGAGGATCGCCAGCGTGATCGCGATTCCCACCAGCGGGTCGATCGATGTCAGGCCGGTGAGCGCGATGACGATCCCGGCCACCACCACCCCGGCCGAGACCGCGGCGTCGGCAGCCATGTGGAGAAAAGCGCCGCGGACGTTGGCGTCGGTGTGTGACCCGCGGATGAACAGGAGGGCGGTGAGCGTGTTGATCACGACGCCCGCAGCGGCCACGACCACCACCCACGGCCCCGCGACGGGAACTGGGTCGCGGAGTCGATGGACCGCCTCCCAGAGAATCCCTCCGCAGGCGACGATGAGGAGGACCGCATTGGCGAGGGCGGCATAGATCGTCGACCGGCGGAAGCCCCAGGTGTAGCGGAGGGTGGGGGGACGACGGGCGAGGCGCGAGGCGCCCCACGCCAGAAGCAGGCCGACGACATCGCCGGCGTTGTGACCGGCATCGGCCACGAGGGCGAGCGAGCCGCTCCAGAAACCGGCCAGGATCTCGATGATCACGAACGCCGAGTTCAGCCCCACCCCGATCGCCATCGCCCGATCGAATCGCTCGGGGGCAACGTGCTGATGGTGCCGATGGCCGGCATGTCCATGATCGTGGTCGTGCTGGTGGTCGCAGGGCATCGGCGTAGCACCTCTCGGCCGGGGCTTGTCTTCCAGGGGCTTGTGTTACAACTGCCGCCGGGCGGGAAGAATCATACGCTTTTGAAGCTTCGGCTGGGGACGCCAGGAGGACGGCGGCTGGCCGGTTGCTCAGAGCATGCAAGGCACCTGAGAGGACAACGATGGAACCGATGCGCGTCGCGGTGATCGGCAGGACGGGCCGGGGCGACTGGGGGCATGCGATCGACGAACTGTGGACTGCCGTCGACGGGACGACCCTCGTGGCCGTGGCCGACGAGTCGGCCGACGGGCTGGCGAAGGCCGTCGAGCGGCTCGGTCTCGATGGCGGTGCGCCGGCGACGGCGTTCCGCGATTGGCGTGCCATGCTCGCGGAGGTAAAGCCCGACATCGTCTCGCTCTGCATGCGGCACATCGACTGCCATGCGGAGATGGCGATCGCGGCGGCGGAGTCGGGGGTGAAGGGGATCTTCCTGGAGAAGCCCTTTGTCCGCACGGCGGCCGAGGCGGATGCGGTGATCGCTGCGTGCCGCTCGTCCGGCACGAAACTCGCGCTGGCAATGGTCAATCGTCACAGCCCCACGTACGGAGTCGTCCGCGATCTCGTCGAGGACGGCCGCATCGGCCGGCTCCTGGAACTGCGGGGCCGCGGCAAGGAAGACGCCCGCGGTGGAGCGGAGGATCTGTGGGTCCTCGGCTGCCATGTCCTCGACATGATGGCCGACCTCGGCGGGGCTCCCCGCTGGTGCCAGGCCACGATCACGCGGGACGGCCGGCCGATCACCAAGGCCGACGCCAAGGAAGCCCCGGAGGGCATCGGGCTGATCGCCGGCGATGCGGTGGAAGCGATGTACGGATTGGCTGACGGGCCGGTCGGTTTCTTTGCGAGCGTGCGCGAGGCCGGGCTGAAGCAACCCAATTTTTCCCTCACGCTCGTCGGCACGAAGGGGGCGATCCACATCCGCCCCGACAACCTTCCCCACGCCTATCTCCGTGAGGCGCCGCTGTGGCGCGTCGACAAGGATGTGCCGTGGCAGCCGATTGGACCGGAGGGAATCGGCGCCGGGCTTCCTGCCGAGGAGGCTGACCGGGCCGCCGAACGGGCCTCCTGGGCCCGTCGGGCCGCGGCCGATCTCGTCGCGGCGATCCAGGAGGATCGCGAGCCGGCTGCGGGGATGTTCTCCGGCCAGACGACGATCGAGATGACGGCGGCGGCTTTCGCATCGGCTCTCACCGGCGAGCGCTGCGTCTGGCCCTTCGCCCCGCGTGATAATCCCTTCGCCTGATACGTTCGTCCCGAGTCCCCTGCTCGATCCTCTCCTTCAGCGAGCCGCCCCATGAAGAAGCGAATGTCTGCCGTGGTGATGCCGATCCTCCTGGCCACGATTGGGTTTGTCGGAGCCGAAGTCTCGACCGCCGCCGAGCCGGTCGGTGAGATTCGCCTCTGGCCTGAGGGAGTGCCGGGCGACCGGGTGCCGAGCGCTCCGGCCGAGAAGGTGGAAAAGGGGAAAGACGACATCCAGCGACGGTCCTTCGTCTCCGACCCGCGACTCATCGTTCATCCCCTTCCTCAGGGAGACGGCGGGCCGCGTCCGGCGGTGATCATCCTGCCCGGGGGTGGGTACAACATCCTCGCCGACGATCATGAGGGGGGGGAGATCGGTCGTTTTCTCAACGGGCACGGCATCGTCGCCCTCACGCTCCTCTATCGCGTCCCCACCGGCGATTTCGAGGAGCCGGACGCTGGGCCCGTCATGGATGCCCAAAAGGCCGTGTCGATCGTCCGCGAGCGCGCCGGCGAGTTGGGCATCGATCCATCCCGGATCGGTCTGATGGGCTTTTCGGCAGGGGGCCACACGGCGCTCGTGGCCGCGACCACGAAGGCCTCCTTCCCCGGGGCCGATGCTGCCCCGTCAGCCCGGCCCGACTGCACGATCCTCATCTATCCCTGGCGCGTGCTCGCCGCCGAGGGGAAGGAGTTGTGGCCGGGGGTGATCGTCGATGCCGCCACCACCCCGATGTTCATCGCCCAAACGGCGGACGACACCGCCTCGCCCGCCAAGGGGTCTGTGGCGCTCTTCAGCGCGCTGCTCGATGCGAAGGTGCCGGCCGAGCTCCACGTCTACGAGCGTGGCGGGCATGGCTATGGTCTGCGGCGCCGTGAACAGGCCCCGGGGACCGGCGATTGGCCGGCACGCCTCATCGACTGGCTCGGCGGCCGCGGCTTCACGCGCCCCTGACATCGCGGCTGTGAAAAAAAACACCCCGTCCGAGGAGGCGGGGCGTCGGAGAGAGACGGTGCTCGAGACGGCCCCGTCGAACGGACGCCCTTGCTGCGGTCAGTTGCAGCAGTCGTCGGCGGGAACCGGCGTGGCGGCCTTGAGAGCGGCGGCCTCCTTGGAGAGCTTGAACTCCGGCCCGGCCGGGAAGTATTGAATGTCGTCCTGGAGGTAGTAGGCGCTGGGGAGCGTCTGCCCGCCGACGTCGACCTGGCAGCCAGTCAAGCCAAGGCCCCCGAGGGCCAGACCCACAAGCAAGCCAGCGCGGACGCCGGTCGTGGAGAGGGTCTGCTGGTCCGGAGTCGATGATCTCATGGTTCTCGCCCCTACATCGGTGCCTGTTTTCCGGCTTCGCGGTACGCCGAGGGGCGAGGCCCACCCGGCACGATCCGCCGCCGACCGGATTGGTATCGGCCGATAGAACCGGCAAACTTTGAAAAACCGGTGCGATCGGTCGATCCGGCCAACATCGCTTCGCCCCGTCATCCGGCATTTCCCAGACTACCGGCGAGGCGTGGGCCCGGGCCTTCCGCCCCGACTCGGGTCGGCGGTCCGGGAGGGGACGGTGTACAACTGGTCGTATGTGGCGTTCCACTCCCCGGAAGTCGTTGTTCGGCCGGTTGGCCGCGATCCTCGCGGCGCTGGTCTTGTTCACCCTGGCGACCGACGGGGCCGTGGGGGCCCAGATCGTGCCCCGCGGTGCCCAGACGGTGCCGACGATCGCCTACGATGCGGCGCTGGCGGCGCTTGCCAACGGCGACTTCGCGGTGGCGCTGGAAACGGCAGGTCGGGATTACGCTGCGGGCGTCCGCGCGGGCAATCAGCGCTGGATCGATTCCATAGCCTCCGCGACGGCGATCGGTGAGTCGCATTACGAGCTCGGCGCCCTCCGTGCCGCGGTCACGGCCTACGACGAGGCGATCCTCCTTGGGGCCACAAACTCCGAGTGGTTGCTGGCCGTCCAGTTCCCGACCCAGGGCCCGCAGCCTTCGCCGCGGCCGCGTGTCGCCACGTGGGGACGCAGTGCTCGCGGCACGAAGTCGACCACCTTCCCCGACACGATGACGATCCGACAGACGGCAGCCGATCCGCAGAAGGTGCTCCAGCAGGGGGGCGTGCTCGCGGCTCCGATGAACGTCCCGATCCGTCCGCAAGAGATCATGCGGGCGTTGGTGATCGCCCTCTACCGTCGGGGAGTGATCCTCGGCCCCCTCGCTGGCGAGGGGAACACGATCGAAGCGATCAACAACGCTCTCGCGAAGCGGCCGGCGCCGGCGAATCATTGGTCGCAGTCATGGATTGATGTGGCCCTCGGAACCGCGGCATGGTCGCAGGGACGGCTCGATCAGGCGGTGCCGCTCCTCGAACGCGGCGTTTCGCTCGCGGGCAAGCTCGATCATCCGTTGACGGCGTGGGGCTTGCTCGTCCTCGGGCGGATCGCGCTCGACCGTGACGATGCGGTCGGCGCGGCGCGGTGGTTCGAGGAGGCGACCTACGCCGCGGCGGAGTTCGGTGACGCCCGGGCGCTCGAGGAGGCCTTCCGCATGGCGTTTGCCGCACATCAGGCTGCCGGCACGCCGGGAGTTCCCGCGACCATTCAGGGGGGCTGCGACTGGTCCCGCGCCGGCCTGCCGGTGCTCCACGCGACGCTCCTCGCCCACGAGGCGGAGGCGCTGGCAGCCGCCGGCAATCTTCAGGGGGCTCGGGGCCGACTCGGCGACATCGACGCCCGATTCCTCCGCGGTGATGCCGGTCAGGGGACTCCGGGCGCCGTCGTCGCGCATGCCGCGGCCCTGGTGGCCTATGGTGCCGGGGATGCCACTGCCGGCGACGCCGACATGGAGCGGGCGTTGGCCATCGCCCGCCCCCGGTCGCCGCGACTCTTCCAGACAGGAAGGCTCGTCGAGATGGTGATGGCCGGAGCGACGACGATCTCCGACCGTCAGGCCGACGTCCTCTTCGCGCGGCTGCTCGGCGACCCGCCCCCGCGCGAGTTGGTCATCGACCCGCTGGCGACGCTCGCGGCCATGACGACCCCGCGGCAGGAAGCCCATGAGGCGTGGATGTTGGTTGCCGCGCGACGCGGCAGTGACGCGGCGCTGACTGCCAGCGAAGCGGCAGCCCGTGCCCGTTGGCTCGATACGCAATCGGTGGGGGGGCGCCGACTCGGGATCGAACGTCTTCTCGGCCCCGACCCATCCGGATTGAACGCGGCCGCCGTCGCCGGCCGGACCGGACTTCTCAAACGCCATCCGGAACTCGCCCGGATCGTCGTCGAGGACGCCCGCTTGCGAACCGGTCTCACCGCCGCGCTCCTCGCGGCAGCCGGAAGGGGAGATGACGTGGCCGACGCTGGTCGTCCCCATCGCGCCGGTCCACCGGGAGAGCCCAAGGACTGGGAATCGTTTGCCCAGGTGTCGGCCCGACGGGGGCTGTTGATCGATCTGCTTGGCGCCGGTAGGGAGCCGATCGGGATCGAGTTCCCGCCGCTCCTCCCGCCGGCGGAGGTCCGCGGCCGCCTGGCGCCCGGCGAGCTCGTCCTCTCGTTCCATTGGTCTGGAACGGGCGTGTGGGGGGCGCTTGAGTCGCGTGACCGTGTCGCCACCTGGCAGATCCGGCAGCCGGCGGCGTTGGCGCGCGAACTGACGGCTCTGGCCAAGGCGCTGTGTCTGTTCGATCCGCATGTGCCGGTGGGGACCGACCGGATCGTAGCCTCCGACTGGCGTGCCTCCGCAATCACCGTCGAGCGCCTCCTCTTTGAGCAGTCGAAGGTCAAGCTTTCGGAGGGGATCGAGGAGCTCGTGATCGTTCCCGACGGTCCGCTGTGGTATCTCCCGTTCGAACTCCTCCCCGTCGGTTCCGCCGGCGAGCCGGCCGACGGCGACGGGGAGAAGGCCGATGCCGTGCCGCTCCTCCGCGACGTCTGCCGCATCCGTTATTGCCCCACGCGGAGTCTGGCCGTCGCTGGGAGGCCCGCGGCGCCCGCGGAACCCCTGGCAGGTCGGGGCCCGGTCGGCATCCATACCGGCCGCCCCGTCCGCGGGGAGCGGCCGGAGGCAAACGGAGAGGCGGTCGACCGGCTGACGCGCGCCCTCGACCGGGCCGTCGCCCTCCCTGCCCAACCGCTCCAGCATCACGGTGTGGTCGTCTCTCCCTCGCTCCCGGCTGCGATTTGCGATGTGCTCGTCGTGCTCGACGAGGTCAATCTCGCCGGCGACGGGCCGGTGGGGCTGCGGGGTCTGTTCGGACGGCCGCCAGATCGAGGGTCGAAGGCAGGGCTGACGTTCAACGATTGGCTCGCCTCGCCGCACAAGCGCCCGCCGCTGGTCGTCGTCCCAGGCGTGCAGTCGGCGATGGCCTCGGGGCTCACCAAACCCCTGTCGCGTCCCGGGGAGGAATTGTTCATTGCCGCCACCGATCTGCTGGCCGCCGGTGCCCGCACGGCGCTGGTCAGCCGCTGGCGGATGGGGGGGAAATCGACCACCGATCTCGTGACCGAGTTCGTCCGTGACACTGACGATCCGACGGCAATCCCGGCGGCGAGTTGGCGGCGGGCCGTCGATCTTGTTTCGGCCGAAGAGCCCGATCCTGCGCTCGAGGGGCGGATTCGGGTGGCAGGCCAAACGGTCCTCACCGACATGCGTCATCCGCTGTTCTGGGCCGGCTACATGCTTGTCGACGGTGGTACGAGCGTGCCGGTGGAGGCGGCGGCGGCGAAGGTCGTCGGCGGCCGTGCCCCTGCTCCTGCTGCGGGGCCCAAACGCGATCCGGCCGCGGCCAAGGGGGATCGCGTCCGGGGGGCGAAGTGATGGGGGCGTTGGCTGCTGACGTGTCGGGATTGAGTCTGCTGCCGAGCGCCATGACGCTCGAGCAGATCGTGCTCCTCGCCGGCACCACGTTCATCGCCGCAGGGGTCAATTCGATCGCCGGTGGGGGCACGATCCTCACCTTCCCAGTCGTAGCGGCGATCCTCCCCGACGGGCCCGCCCGGCTCGTCGTCGCCAACGCCACCAGCACGATCGGCCTCTGGCCGGGCTCCTTGACTGCCGCGTGGGCGAGCCGTTCCGAGCGCCAAGGTCAGCCACGGTGGACGCGCTGGCTTCTGCCGGCGAGCGTCGGCGGAGCCATCTTCGGCGCGATGCTCGTCCTCGCCCTGCCCCCTGCCTGGTTCAGTCGCCTCGTGCCCTGGCTGATCCTCGTCGCGGCGCTCCTCTTTGCCCTGCAACCGCAGCTCTCCGCCCGGCTTGGTGCCGCGGGGCGGGATGCCGGCCCGACCGCCGGCGAGCCCACCCGGGCGATGTTCCTCAGCGCCTGGATTCTCCAGTTCCTGGTCGCCGTCTACGGTGGCTATTTCGGTGCCGGGATCGGGATCCTCATGCTCGCGGTGCTCGGGTGTCTCGGGCTGGGGGACATCCACCGCATCAACGCCTTAAAGAACGTCCTCGCCACGGCGGTCAATGGCACCACCGCCGTCATGTTCATCGGCGCTTCGATCCTGCCCGGGGGCCTGGGAGCGGGCGCGGTAGGGGCGGGGGTCGTTTCCTGGCCCCACGCCCTCGTGATGGCCCTGGCATCGGTCGCCGGGGGTTTTGTCGGCGTGCGGCTGACGCGACGGATGCCGGCGGCGCTCGTGCGCCGGATGGTGGCCCTCATCGGTTTCGGTCTGGCGGGCTATTATTTCTTCCGCGGCTGATGCCCTACGTCGAAACAGGCGGTCGATGCTCGTCGAAGCGGATCAACTCACGAAGCGATACGGCACGTTCACAGCGCTCGACGGCTGCTCGCTTGCCGTCAGTCCGGGGGAGGTGTTCGGGCTCCTCGGCCCCAACGGTGCCGGGAAGACGACCTTCCTCCGCCTCCTCCTCGGCTTCATTAACCCCACCTCCGGAACGGCTCGGGTGGCTGGGCATGATTGCGTCCGCGATTCGCTCGCCGTGCGGGCCGCGACCGCCTACCTCCCCGGTGAAGCCCGCCTCTTCCGGAGGATGTCGGGGCATGCCGTCCTCGACTTCTTTGCCGGTCTGCGGCGCGAATGCCGCCGTGACGAGGCCACGAAGATCGCCCGCCGTCTCGATCTCGACTGCTCTCGGCAGGTGGCGCGGATGAGCACCGGGATGCGCCAGAAACTCGCCCTCGCCGTCGTCATGGCCACCGAGGCGACCCTCGTGATCCTCGACGAACCGACGGCGAACCTCGATCCGACCGCCCGTGCGGTCGTGCTCGATCTCGTCCGCGAGGCTCGGGCTGCCGGGCGGACGGTGATGTTTTCGTCGCATGTTCTCTCCGAGGTCGAGGCGACCTGCGACCGCGTGGCGATCCTCCGTGCGGGGCGGGTTGTCCACGAGCAGTCGATCGCGCATCTCCGCCGCCATCACCGCATCACCGCCCGGCTCGAGGGGGCTCTTGGAGAGGTGCCGGCTGAGCTCCGCGAGCATGTCACCATGAGCCGTGACCGTGACGGCAACGTCATCCTCGAGACGGCTGATTCGTTGCGGCCGCTGCTCGGTTGGCTCTCGACGCTCCCCCTCGGGGAGGTTCGTGTCGATCCCGTGGGGCTCGACGGGGTTTACGACCGTTTCCATCGTCATGGGTGACCGCGTGTGGAATACCGCCATCTGGAACAAGACTTGGGGTGATCAACGCGGGTTGGTCCTGGCGCTGGTGGCACTGTGGGGCGTGTTCCCCTGGTTGTTTCTCTGGCTGTCGTCGCAGATCCAGATGAACGCGTTCCAAGACGTGCTCCTCCAGGCGATCCCCAAAGACTGGCAGCGGCTTTCCGGTGTTCCCTTCTCCGACGTGGCGACCCACGCCGGCCGGGTGGCGCTGGCTTTCGTCGATCCGGTTGTGGTGCTGGCGGCAACGGTTTGGGGCATCACCCGGGGGAGCGACGCCGTCTCAGGGCAACTCGAACGGGGCACGATGGAGATGCTCCTCGCGCAGCCGGTGCGGCGCCAAGCGGTGTGGGTGACGCAGGCGCTGGCCACGACCGCAGCGTCGGCCACCCTCTGCGGCGTGCTGGCGCTGTCGCTGTGCGGCGCGGTGGCCTTCGGGCCGTGGGCCGGAAAGGTCGAGCCTCAGCGGTTTCTGCTTCCCGTCGCCAACGTCTTCGGCCTGATGGTGTGCCTCGCCGGGATCTCGGCCTGCCTGTCGGCGGCCGACACCTATCGGTGGCGGACGATCGGCTCGATGTGCGGCTTTTACGTCTTCTCGCTGCTGGCGAAACTCGTCGGCCGGATGAGCGGCACCTTCGGCTGGGTGGGCTATCTCTCGTTCCTCAACGCCTACGAGCCGCAGCGCCTCGTCGGGGATCCGGGGGTGAGTTGGGCGAATCTCCTGGCCTATGACGGGATTCTCCTCGGCCTCGGCTGCATCGCCTACGCCATCGGCGGCGTGATCTTCTGTCGCCGCGACCTTCCGGCCCCGCTGTGAATCGCCCCGGAAGGGGCGTGTCGCCGGGCGGTTTCCCCCCTCCCACGATCCGTCTGGCCTCGGGGACCGCGCCCGTCGCATACTGGCAGGCTGGGGATGCCGTTTGGTCCGGCCCCCGTTGGCCCCTCGAGGATGCGACTCGATGAACCTGTCCCTGCGTTCCTGCCAGCGTCTGCCCGCCTCACCGCGGCACTCGGATCTCTTCCTCCGGGGGATGAGTCTTCTGGCCGGGGCCTCGATCACCCTTCTCCCCGCCGCATGCCTCGCTCTGCAAGCCCAGGAACCGGCGGTGGAGAACACCCCGGCCGAGGCGCCGGGACAGGATGATCTCGACGCGGCCGTCGACGCCAAGCTGGCCGCCCACTCGCTCGACGATTTTGAGAAGGTGCTCGGGCTTGTCCGTTCCGCGCTTCGCAAGGGCCTCGACGAGGCATCGCGGGGCTTCGCCAATGACCTCTACACCGGGACGCTCGTCGACCGGGCAGCGATGCTCACCGAGGCGCTGTTCGGCGGGGCGCCGGGGGCGCAGCAGCAGTGGGAGCGGATGCGGGCCTACGCGCTGCGTGATCTCGGGGAGGTGGCGCAGCGAGACGACACGCTCGCCGCCGCGCAGGTGATGATCGCCCGCCTCGAGGCCCTGCCTGGTGGCGACCGGCAGCGTGCCCTGGCCGCCGCCCGCAAGGCGGTCGAACTCGGCGGCGATGATCCCTTGCAGACGGCCCAGGCGCATGTCGTGCTTGGCAATCTCTCCGAAGACGATCCCCAGGCCCGCCGGGCCGAATACGACAAGGCCGTGGAACTCGCCCCCAGGGATGTCGATGTCCGCCGCACCCGCGGGCTGTTTCTCATGATGGAAGGGGATCAGGATGCGGCCCTGGCAGACTTCGACATCGCGGTCGAGGAGGATCCCGACGATGTCCGGACCCGCGAGATGCGCGGGCTGTCGTTGCTCATGGCGAAGCGGACCGACGACGCCCTGAAGAACTTCGACGACGCTCTCGAAGTCGCCCCTGATTCGGCCGACATCCTCTTCCAGCGCGGGCGCGTGTTCGCGACGCAGGGGAACTTCGAACGGGCGATGGCCGACCTCGACCGAGCGATCACCGCGGTGCCCGAAGCGGTCGAGCCCCGCGTACTGCGGGCCAGATTGCGCCAGCAGGCCGGCGACACCGAAGATGCCCTCGAGGACATCGAATGGGTGCTCGAGCGCAACCCCGATCATCCGGCGGCCCTCGAACTCCGTGGCCTGCTCGCGGCGGACAAGGGAGACTACCCGTCTGCCATTGCCGACTTCCGCCGGCTCGTCCGTCAGAATCCTGACGACGCGGTCGTCGTCGGGCAACTGGGGTTTCTCTATCTCGCCGCCAAGGAGCCGCGCGAGGCAATTCGCCGCTTCAGCCGGGCGCTGGAGATCGACCCGGAGCAATTCCTTTCCCGCCGGGGACGGGGGGATGCAGCCATTTCCGTGGGCGATCACCCCGCGGCGATCGCCGATCTCGAGAAGGCCATGGAACTGCAGCCGGACAACGACACGGTTCTCAACAATCTCGCCTGGGTGCTCGCCACGAGTCCGGACGATGCCGTCCGCGATGGCAAACGCGCCATCGGAATCGCCGAGAAAGCCTGCGAGCTGACCGAATGGAAGCAGCCGCACATCGTCAGCACGCTCGCCGCCGCCCATGCCGAAGCGGGGGACTTCGATGAGGCCCGCAAATACAGCCGGCAGGCTGTCGAGGGGAGCGACGAGGCCTCTGAAGTTCGTAACCAACTGAAGGATGAACTGGAAAGCTACGAGGCTGGCAAGCCGTGGCGGGAACGGCAGTCAACGGAGGAAGGGAACGCAGGATCCGCCCCAGCCGCCAACCAGGAGGAGGGGCCCGATTCGCAGGGAACTGACGCGCCGCCAAAGCCGGCCTCTGGGGCGAAGCCCGGTGCCCGGCGCCCGTTCGACGACGACTGACAGACCGCGGTGCCGGTGAATCAAGGAACGCGCGGTGGGGCGGGTTTCGCGCTCGCCGTCTTGGCCGTCTTTGCCGTCTTGGCCGTCTTCGCTGTCTGTTCTAGGGCCTCGAGGCGTTTGGTGGCCGTTCGGGCGCCGTCGATGTTACCGGCCCGCTGCCACGCCCGGACGGAGAGCCCCTGGGCGAGGAGGGCTTGGTCGAAACTACGGTCGATCTCGGCTCGGGTCGCGATCCCTTCCGCCGCCACGGCGAGTTCGGAGGCCCGCCCCGGGTCGAGGGCCCGAAGGGGGATCTCGAGGAGCGCACGGTATTCGACGTTCAGGGCGTCGAAGTCGAACTCGGACGAGGCGATCCGCACCGCCCTCCCGATGATCCGCGGGCTCCCCGCAGAGATCGCCAGCTTTCGGGCCTCATCGAGGATCACCCACTTCACCGCCGAGTCGGATTCATCGGTGGCCTCGGCCAAGAGAGCCTCGGCCACGAGCAACGTGGCTGATGCTGTCCGGGCGCGGTCCGCTGGGTTGCCATAGCGCTGCCGGAACGTCGCTCGGGCATCGACAAGGGCCCGTTGCGACGGGACCGCTCCCCCGCGACTCGATGGCGCGAGCGACTGCATCCGCGGTCGCTCCGGCCGAGAGGTTGCCCCCTCGTCATCCTCCGAGGACGGAGGGGCCGCCCTGGCGGCCTGTCGGCCGGTGATGTCGAACGTTGGCAGCCCTGCCGACATTGCGAGCATGCCGAGCACGACCAACCGTTGGGCGGCGAAGCGTGTCAACGATTGGGGTAGAAGTGGGATGTGTTTTGGAAGGTGGCGCTGTGACCGGTGGCCCGGATCGTGTTGTACATCTGACCCCCGCCGCGTTGCATCGTCCGCACCTGCCCCTGGACTCCATTGAGTTGCCGTCCGAAGGTCTGCTGCTGGCGGACCTGCGCGGCTTGGAGTTGCTGGGGGCGGATGATGTTCTGGAGAGCCCCCAAGGCGCCGCCGGTGTTGGGGTTGTCTCCCTGGAAGCCGAGAGCGGTGTAGGGGCTCAAGCCCTTCCGCCCCTGATAATCTGAAAACGGCGTCCGTCCCTGTTGGGCCGCGGCGGTCGACGCGAAGGTGCCGACCAGAAGCAGCGTTGTGACAGGCAATGCCATCCGCCAGGCCATCGTCAACGTCTTGCAGTGGAGCATGGGGGCAGCTTCCGGGCAGGGGGGAGTACTGGTCAACGCCATTCTACGTCTCAGACACACGATTGCACGGTCTCGGGAGTGAGGCTCGGTGGAGCGGGGCCGTTTCAGCGGCGGGGCGTGGCATTCGGGACAGCCACTTCGGTGTCGATCCCCCAGCGTTCCGCAAGTTCGGCTCCACGGAAGGCGAGAATCGTGTCCATGACCGTCCGGACGGCGAGTTTCGCCAGCGGCTTGTCGTGGATCCAGGCGGCGAAGGCCTCGCCGTGGGTGGCGTAGGCGTCACGCACCCAGATGGGGGCTTCGGTCAGCAACCAAGCCCGGAAGAGGAGCCAGTTGGGGTTTTCCTCGCCGTACACCTCGCGGGCAACCCAGCACACACCACCGAAACCGAAGTTGGCACCCCGCTGGAACGTGTAGACCGTCTGGGCTCCGAGGAGCGTCGACCCCATGATCTGCTCGAAGGGCGCCGTGACCTTCTCGATGACGGTGTTGAAGGCGATCCACGGATCCTGAGCGATGAACACGCGGTCGCCGGGGAGGAGTTGGTAGTTGGTCGCCGTGGCGCCCCCCCTCATGATCGCGTCGATGTCGACCGGGAGGACCTGGTCGCAGCCGATCCCTGACGGCGCCGGCCGGGCGATCCAGATTTCCTTGCTCGAGAGTTTCGAGAGGCCGTTGATCTGGGCGATGGCGTCGAGGACCGTCTCGTTTCCGGTGACGGGAAACTTGGCGACGTTGTCCCCCTGGCCAGCGCCCTCGGTGATCACGTAGTAGACCTTCGAGTTGTAGCTGAAGACGTCGACGCTCACGAGCGGCGCGTCGAGGAACTTGTCGAGTTGCGTCTCGATCGCCTCCTTTGCCTCGGCGAGCGTCATGCCGGTGACGTACACGCTGCCGTACGTCCCGAGATTCACCGTGCCGTCCGGGCCGACGAGATGCTCCCCCGACACCTGCTGCTGGCCCGCTGCCTGCGCGAGCGTGAGCGAAACCTGCGGTTCGCGCAGCACCCGCTTGAGATGGCGGAAGACGGCGTCTTGGGCCTCGTCGAGCGACTTGCCGCCAACCGCGACCTTGCCGTACGACGGCCCGAGATCGAGGAGGCCTCCCGGCTCGACCGTGTAGAGGCCGTTGATCGGTTGCTCGAGCAGCGTCCCCTCGACGATCACTTGGAGCGAATCGAACGACTGGATGCGGAACGGCGGCTTTGGCACGATCCGCAACGCATCGATGAGGAGGATGTCTGGCGGTTCGATGACATACGGCGGCAGCGACACCTTCGCCAGTTCCTTGGCGGGCATCTTGGCCGGATCGCCCTCGCAGTTGGCCTTGAGCGTGGCTTCATGGGAGGCGGTCCGCTGCGGCCGGCCGTAGATGTTGCAGCCGACACCAGTGACGACCAGCAGTGTTGCCACGAGGAGACGCACCGCCGCGGAGTGGGCCGAGCGGGGCCGCGGTGGGTATCCCGTGACGACGTCGTTGATGGGATTGCAGTCTCGGGGCATGCCTCACTCCTTGCCTGCCGGTAAACTCGGCGTCCTCGGAATCATCGGCAGCCAAGGCTGGCAGACTTTGCCGATTCTGCCGGTTTTGCCGGCTGTGGCTGGGCTCCCGCCGGAGCGCATCGTCCGCTCGATCGCCGCTGACGACCCCGCAATCCCCCCATTTGTTGTCTCCCCGCGGATCTCCCCCTACCTTCTGTTGGTCGCGGTTGGGCACTCTCCGCCCCATCGCCTCAAGATCCCCGGCTTCCCATGTCGCCAGACTCCACCCCCGTCACCCCTGCTTCGCACCGTACCGGGGGAATGTGGCTGCGGTCGCGAGCGCCTCTGTTCGGCGGCCGGATGGCGTCGATGGTGGCCACCCACGCGTTGCTTTTCCTCGTCGCCTGGTTCGTCTCCTTCTACACCCGTTGGGACTTCCAGCCTGATGCCCGGATGCTGGGAATGTTCCGGGGGACGGTCGTGTGGGTGGTGGTCGTGAAGACGATCGTGTTCCTCCTCCACGGGCAGTTCCGCTGGCTGTTCGGCAGGCTGTCGTTCGCCGATCTCGGTCGGCTTGCCTTCACCACCACCCTGGCCACTCTGGCGCTGGTGGCGATCGATGTTTTGCGAGAAAGCGTCGGCGATCTCCCGGGGCTGCGGCAGCGTCTCTCGCGGAGCGTGCTGGTGATCGACTGGGCGGCGACCATGTTTCTCATCGGCGGTCTCCGCGCCCTGCCGAGGACGATCCGGGAGGTGTTCCGCCCCTGGATCACCACCGGCGACGTGCGTTCGGCGCTGATCGTCGGCGGCACCGAGACCGGCGAGCTCCTCGCCAGAAACCTCATTGCCAATCAATCGCCGTCGTACATCGTCGTCGGGTTCCTCGACGACAACGCCCTCCTCCGCGGGTCGCGGATCGCCGGGATCCGGGTGCTCGGCGGCGTCGGCGACGCGCTGACGGTGCTCCGCCAGCGTCCGGTTGACGAGATTCTTGTCACCGCCGGGGAGATCTCGAGGCCGGTGTTCCGTCGCCTCCTCAGCGATGCGGCGGAATTCGGTGCGACCGTGAAGGTGATTCCCTCAATGGGCGAATTGCTCGCTGCTGGGGGGGGATTCGCTTCTCCGGGCGTGCTCCGGCCGGTCGAGATCCGCGATCTCCTCCGCCGCGAGCCGGTCGTCCTCGACGATTCGGCGATCGAGGGGATGGTCCGCGACCGGGTCGTGCTCGTCACTGGGGGGGGCGGTTCGATCGGGTCGGAGATCTGTCGACAGATCCTCCGCTACCGCCCCCGGCGGCTCGTCGTCGTCGAGCGTGCCGAGAACGCCCTGTTCGAGGTCGGCAACGACTTGCAGTCCCGCGGGACGGGCGTGCCGATGGCGTTTGTCCTCGCCGACATCCTCGATGAGTCAAGGATGCGGGGCATGTTCGAAACGCACCGGCCCGATCTGGTGTTCCATGCGGCGGCCCACAAGCACGTGTCGATGCTCGAACACAACCCGGGCGAGGCGATCACCAACAACTGTTTCGGTACCCGCCTCCTCGCAGAACTCGCCGAGGAGTACGCCGTCGGGCGTTTCGTCGCCATCTCCACGGACAAAGCGGTGAATCCGTCGAGCGTCATGGGGTGTTCGAAGCTCATCGCCGAGCGGTTTGTCCAAGCGTTCGCGGCCACCGCGAGGACGACGTTCGTGGTTGTCCGGTTCGGGAATGTCCTCGGGAGCAACGGCAGCGTCGTGCCGAAGTTCCGGGAGCAGATTCTCCGGGGAGGGCCTGTCACCGTCACCCACCCCGACGTCGAACGGTTCTTCATGACGATCCCCGAGGCCTCGCAGCTCGTGATCCAGGCCGCCGCGATCGGAAAGGGAGGGGAAATCTTCCTGCTCGACATGGGGGCTGCGGTGAAGATCGTCGACCTCGCCCGCGACATGATCACCCTCTCCGGCTCCGATGAAGAGGAGATCGGGATCGAGTACACCGGCCTGCAGCCGGGGGAAAAACTGGCCGAGGAGCTCTTCTCTGCGGAGGAGACTAGGGTGCAGACATCGCATCCCAAGGTATGCTCTGTCATCGGACGAACGGCGATCCTGGCGGACGTCGAGCGTCTCTTCGACCAACTCAAGACTCTTCCGGGCGAGCCCCCGGATGTGATCCGAGAATGTCTCCGGCGGATCGTCCCGGAATACCGATCCTCCGCGCTGTGCGGGCCTGAGGGCTCGGTCGCGGGAGGGCGGGGGAACGATCAGCCCGGCGTCATCAAAGAAAGGTCTGCCCGTGGCGGCTGAAGGTTCGGTTCGAGTGCCTTTCGTGCGTCCGGCCCTCCCCACGGCCGAGGACCTCCAACCGCACCTCGAGGCCATCTGCCGCTCGGGAAGGTTGACGAAGGGCCCTTACCTCGAGCGTCTCGAGGCGGCAGCCGCAAAGCATCTCGGCGTGCGGCATGCCGTCGGTGTCAGTAGTTGCACCACCGGTCTGATGCTCGTCTACCGGGCGCTCGCGGAACTCGCGGAGCAGGGATGCCGGGCTCCGGCTCAAAGGGAGTGCCTGACCGCTCCGGTGCTTTCCCAGGGACGGTCGATCGCCACCGGCGGCGAGGTCGTGATGCCGAGCTTCACCTTCCTGGCGAGCCCGGCGGCGGTCGTCTGGAACGGACTCCGTCCGGTGTTCGTCGACGTCGATCCGCTGTCGACCAACGCTCGTCCCGAGGTCGTGGCGGCGGCGATCACCCCTTGCACCGTGGCGATCTCGGCCTGCCATAACTTCGGAAACCCCTGCGATGTCGCGGGGCTCCGCGAAGTCGCCCGGCAACACCGGCTCCCACTGGTGATCGATGCCGCCCATGGGTTCGGTGCCAAGCAGGCGGGGCTACCGGTCGGTGGTGGGGCGACAGCGCAGGTCTTCAGCCTCTCGCCGACCAAACTCCTCGTGGCGGGTGAGGGGGGAATCGTGGCCACCGACTGCGATTGCCTCGCGGCGCTTGTCCGCGTGGGTCGCGAGTACGGGAACGACGGCTCCTACGACGCGGCGTTCTCGGGCTGCAATGGGCGGATGCCCGAAATGTGCGCCGCCACGGCGTGGTTGGGTCTGGAGCGGCTCGAGGACGTGGCGGCCCACCGACGGAGCATTGCCGAGGCTTACAGGGCAGGGCTCGGCGGAATGACGGGGATCGAGTTTGTCGCGATCCTTCCCGATGACACGTCGAGCCACAAGGACTTCTCCATTGCCATCGATCCGGAGGAGTTCGGTGCCACTCGAGACGACCTCCGCCGGGCGCTGGCCTTCGGTGGGATCGAAACGCGCGCGTACTACGATCCTCCCTGCCATCGTCAGGTGGCGTTCCGTCGCTTCCACGAGGGACGGGACGACCTCCCCGTCACCGACATGCTCTCGGCGCGGAGCCTCTCCCTTCCCATCGGCCCCCATGTTGACGCGACGGTGATCGACGAAGTCTGCCAGACGATCGCGGCCTGCCGGCGGTAACGTGAGCCCGCGCTGTCGGGCCCTCGTCGAACGGCCCCCGGAGGGACGGAGTGGTATACGACAATTCGCAGGCGTTGGCCGCTCCCCGGCCCCCCCGTCCGGGGTCGTTCTACGATCGGTTCGTCAAGCGGGGCGCCGATGCGCTGATCGCGGGGGGGCTGCTGATCCTCCTCCTTCCGGTGTTGCTCCTGGTGTGGGCTGCCGTGGTCGTCGTCCTCGGATATCCGGCTTTCTATTTCGATAGGCGGGCCGGTCGGCGTGGGGCGCCGATCGTGATCGGCAAGTTCCGCTCGATGTCCGAGGCCGTTGATCGGGACGGCGTGCCGCTCTCCGATGCGGAGCGGCTGGGGGGCTTCGGCCGCTTCCTTCGCCGCACGAGCCTCGATGAACTGCCGCAGTTGCTGAGCGTGCTCACCGGTGACATGAGCCTGATTGGCCCTCGACCGCTCCCGCTGCGCTACGTTGCCCGGTACAATTCCAGACAGATCCTCAGGCTCGATGTCCGTCCGGGGCTCACCGGCCTGGCCCAGGTTTGGGGTCGGAACGGACTCGATTGGCCCGCCCGACTCGAACTCGACGTACGATACGTCGAGGTGCTCTCCTGCTGGTACGCCCCGCTGGCTGATGTCGGTATCCTCGCCGCCACGCTCGGCGTCGTGGTCTGGCAGGGGCTCACGGGGCGGGGGATTTCCGGGACGGGATCGGTGACGATGAAGGAGTTCGAGCCATGACGGCCATCAATGACGGCGCGCGAGACGTCGCCGCAACGGTGCGCGAAGCCATCCTGGCGGTGTACCGGGATACCGGGCGGCCGCCGCGCGAGACCCCTGCTGCATCCCTCCTCGGCAGCGATCTCGGCCTCGACTCGCTCGACCTCGCGCAGGTCATCGTTCTCCTCGAACGCGCGCTGGGCGTCGATCCCTTCCGCGACGCCCGAGCGACCACGCCCCACCCGCCGATCCGCACCGTCGACGATCTCGTGACGCTCTACACGGTCGCGCTTTCCGGTCGCTCGTAGGCCGCGTCAAGAGTTTCGGTCCATCGAGTCTTCTGTCACCCCAGAAACCCCCGCCACGACCATGTCATCCCCATCCCCGATGCCCGCTTCCACCCCTGCACCGGCCCCCGAGGTCGCCGAGGTGTCCGCACCGGCAAGGCTCGCTGCTGCCATCGACGCGGTCGCAGCCACCGATCCCGACCGGGTTGCCATGGTGACGGCAGCCGGGCTTGGAGTTGATCTCCGTCGGGCTGTTTCCTACGGCACGCTCGCCGGCGACGTCGCCGCTTTGGAGCGTCGTCTCGCCGACTCGCGTCCCATCGGCGTCGTCGCCCGGGCAAGCGAAATTGCTTCCCTCGTCGCCCTCGTTGCGGCGTGCGGTCGCCAACGCGTTCCGCTGGCTTTGGTGGCGGAGGATTCGCGGGATCTCGTCGGCGAACTGCGTGACTGGAGTGTCTGCGGCAACGATCTCGAGGTTTCACGGCCGCCGCAGGGGCGAACGCGGCGCGAGTTTGATTCATCCTCGCCCCAGATCGTCGTGGCAACGTCCGGGACGAGCGGGCCGCCGAAGCTCGTCGAACATTCATGGGACTCCCTCCTCGCCGCGGCCCGTCTGGCGGAGCAGTGGCATGGACGCGGTTGGATCCTCGTCTATGACGCCACCCGATGGGCAGGAACCCAGGTTTGGTTGCAGGCGATCCTCACCGGCGGGCGCGTGATCGTGCCGGCGTCGCGCGATCCGGACTGCGTCGCCCGAGCGGCCGCCGACGAAAACGTCACGATCCTCCCTGCCACGCCGACCCTGCTGCGACGCGTGATCGCCTCCGCCGATTCCGACGCTGTCGGGAGGATGAGGCTCGATCGAATCACGCTCGGCGGTGAGGCTGCCGACGGCCAGCTTCTCCAACAGGCCCGGGCTCTGTTTCCGGCGGCTCGGGTCACGCATGTCTATGCCACCACCGAATTGGGCGAGGTGTTCCGGGTGTCGGACGGCCTGCCCGGATTCCCTGCCGAATGGCTCGGTCGCCCCTTGCCGGGAGGGGCCAAGCTGTCGACCAGACGCGACGGGGAGCTCCTCGTGCAGTTGTCGCGGGACACGGCCGAGGTGGCGACTGGCGACGTTGTCGAGCGTCGCGGCGATCGCTACGAGTTTGCCGGCCGACGGAGCGATACGATCGTCGTCGGGGGGGCCAAGGTCTTTCCCCGCAGGGTCGAGGATGTCCTCCGCGCCGTGCCCGGCGTCGCCGATGCGCGCGCCTACGGCCTCCCCAACGCGATCACCGGCGAGATCGTCGCCGCGCAGATCGTCGTCACCGATCCCCTTCCCGAAGGCGTCACGCCGGAGAATCTCCGCGCGGCGGCGCTGGCGGCTTGCCGCGGGGCCCTCGAGCCTCACAGCGTGCCGCGCGTCCTCGACTTCACCCGGAAGCTGTTCACGAATCCGTCGGGCAAGGTGTCGCGTCGGCCGGTCGGCCAATGATCAGCCCCTCCCCGACAACGATCATCTCCGGCGGGTCCCGCGGGCTCGGCTTGGCCGTCGCCTCGAGATTGCTCGAGCGGGGCGACCGGATCGCGACGTTTTCGCGATCCGGTTCGGCGGCACTCGACGGCCTTGCATCGCGGCATCCCGGCCGGGTCCATCACGAGCAGCTCGATACGGCTGATTCCGCCGCCATCCGGCGTTTTGTAGCAAACGCCGTCGATCGTTTCGGCCGCGTCGATCACTGTGTTGCCAATGCGGCGGTGGCTGCCGAAGGGATCCTCGCCACCATGTCCGACGCCGACATCGACGCCATGCTGACGGTCAATCTCCGCGGCGCCATCGTCCTCGTGCGCGAGTGTGTCCGCCAGTTCTTGGCCCAGCCGAGGGCCCGGCCCGATGCGGAGGCCGGTGCGGTGGTCGTGGTGTCGAGCGTCGTCGCGGCTCGGGGAAGCCCGGGGCTGGCGGTGTATGCGGCGACGAAGGCCGGGCTCGAGGGGTTTGCCCGCTGCCTCGCCAGGGAGGTGGGGCAGCGTGGGATCCGCGTCAATGCCGTAGCGCCCGGATTTCTCGCCACCGATCTTTCGGCGACCCTCTCAACGGCCGATCGGGAACGGATCGTTCGCAGGACGCCCCTGGGGCGGCTGGGAGACACCGCCGACATCGTCGGGACGATCGACTTTCTCACGAGTCCCGGCGCGGCGTTCGTGACGGGCCAGACGCTCACCGTCGATGGTGGCGGCGCGGCGTGATGTTCGTCGCCGCCGTCGGCTAGGATGATGGATACTCTCCTCCCGCTGCATCGTTCTCGTTTCCCGTCTGGGAGCACTGTGCCGTTGCCCCATCGCGCTTTCCTGCCGTTTCCCGACTGTCGCCGCATCCTGATTGTTGGGGGTGGTGGATTTGGCCGCGAGGTCCGCTGCTGGCTGCGGGATGCCTGGCCGGCGGAGGACGCTCTGTTTGCCGGCTTTCTGGACGGCGATGCGTCGCGCGCTGGATTGGCTGGGCCGGTGCTCGGCGACCCGGACACCTATCAGCCCATTCCCGGGGACGGTCTCCTGCTCGGGATAGGCATCCCTGGGGTCCGACGCCGGTTGGCCGAGGTGCTTGTCGCCCGCGGGGGGCGATTCCTCACGCTCGTCCATCCCTCCGCCATCGTGGTGCCGTCGGCGGTGGTGGGAGAGGGAACGATCGTCTGTCCGCATGGGGTTGTCAGTGACGCTGCCACGCTCGGCCGCGGGGTGCTCGTCAATTACCACGCGTCTGTAGCGCACGATGCGTCGGTTGGCGACTTTTGTGTGCTTGCCCCCTACGCCACGCTCGGTGGCTTTGCCGGGGTTGGTGCGGATGTGTTCCTGGGTCTGCATGCATCGGTCGGCCCCGGCCGTCGCGTCGGCGACCGCAGCAAGGTCAGTGCCAATTCCTGCGCCTTGGCCGACGTTCCCCCCGACACGCTCGTCTACGGGGTGCCGGGGCGCCATGGCCCGCTCCTTTCCTGAAAGGTTGGGAGTTGCCAGTTGACACTCCGCGTCGCCGCTCATGTCGACCTTCGCTACACGACTCGGCAGCCCACCGGAGTCGACAAGCACATCGCGCGGATGGTGCGGGGATTGGCCGCACGCCCGGGGTTCGAAGTCTCCGTCGTGGCGCCGCGTGGGCAACTCGTCGGTGGCGATCTTCCGTCCGGAAGCAGTCTCCACGGCCTTCCCGTCGCGCCGATCCCCTTCTCAAACCGGACCGGCCGATTGGTGTGGGCCCTGGGAAACCGTCCGCCAATCGACCGCTTTTGTCCCGGCGTCGATTGGGTCTGGGCGCCGCAGGAGCTGTGGGCCCCGGCCCGATATGCACGCACTGCGATCACGGTCCACGGCAGCACCTATTTCGAGCCGAGCTTCCCCGGCTACCACTCCGCGATCGCCCGCGTCGAGCGGGCAAGAATGGCTTGGTTCTTCCGGCGGATCTGCCGGGACGCCGATCTCGTGCTGCCGGTGTCGCGCTATCTGGAGCGATTCCTCGGGGAGCGGTTTGGGCTTCGCCCGGAGCGCTCCGTCGTCGTGGGGAATGGCGTCGATGAGGCGTTTTTCGCCGCCGGTGCCGAGGCGTTATCCCCTCTTGGGAAGGGCGAGTACAACGCCGATAGGCTTCTCGTGGTCGGCGGCCTCAACGGCTGGGATGGGGCGGAGAGCATCCTGGCGTGCGCTGACGCCTTCGCGGAGAGCATTCCTCACCTCGGGATCGACATCATCGGTACACTTGACGAGCCCGGGAGCATCGCGGCCTGCGACCGGCGTCCCAATCTCCGTCGCCTCGGCTTCCGGCCGCCCCACGAACTTGCTGTGATCATGCCCCGCTACCTGGCGCTGCTCTACCTCCCCAACGTCGAATCGTTCGGGATCGTGGCGCTCGAGGCGATGGCGGCGGCGCTGCCGGTGCTGGCGTGCCGGCTGACGGCCGTGCCGGAGACGGCTGGCGACGGGGCCTGGTACGTCGACGAACGCCGGCCCGCTGAGGTGGTGGCGGCCGTCCGTGCCCTCCGCGCCGATCCGGCCCTCCGGAGGGCATGGGTCGAGAGGGGGCGTCGCCGCGCGGCTGGGTTCACCTGGGAAGCTTGCTTGGAGAGGCTCGCTGGGGCCCTCCAGAGGGACGCGCGGGTCGCACGGATGCCCGTGGAGGTCTCGCGGCCATGAACATCCCGAAGATGATTTCCGACGTCTGGTCGATCCTGACCCCCAGGCAACGAACGGCAGCGTTCGTTCTTCTGGGGATGATGGTCGTGAGCATGGTGTTCGAAATGCTCGGCGTCGGCCTCATGATTCCGGCGTTGGCGGCGTTGACGCTCGATGACGCGGCGCCATCCCCGATGGCCAGCACGATCCTCGCTTGGTTGGGTAATCCGTCGAAGGAAAACCTCATCGTCGGGGCCTTCCTTGTGCTGTTCCTCATCTACCTGCTGAAAACCTGCTTCCTTCTTGTCTCCGTCTACTGGCAGTCGAGGTTCATCTCGAACCTCCAGACGGGGCTGTCGAGGAGGCTGTTCACGATCTACCTCAACCAGCCATGGTCATTCCACCTCGGCCGCAATTCGGCCGAGTTGACGCGGACGATGACGGAGGCAGCCAATTTCTCGCAGCTGTGCTCGACGCTGCTGATGTCGGTGAGCGACGGCCTGATCCTGCTTGGAATCGTGGCTCTCCTTGCGTTCTTCGAGCCCCTCGGCACGTTTGTCGCCGCGGCGTCTCTCGGGATCGCAATGCAATTTCTCGGATGGATCACCGGCAAGCGGATGGCCCGCTGGGGGGAAATGCGATTCAAGCTCGCGGCGCTCGTGTCGCGGCACATGCACCAGGGCTTGGGGGGAGCCAAGGATGTGAAGATCCGTGGTCGGGAGAAGTATTTTGTCGATCAATACGATCGGCACAACCGGGTCGCCGCGGATCTGTCGGTTCGCCAGATCGTGATGGGGCAGGTGCCACGAATGTGGCTCGAGTTTGTCGCCGTGTCGACGCTCTGTGCGCTCGCCGCGACGATGCTCTGGCAGGGGCGTGACAGCCGCGACATAGTCTCCAGTCTCGGGCTGTTCGCGACGGCGGCGTTCCGGCTCCTCCCCTCGGTCAACAGGCTCGCGCTGGCCATCCAGAATTTCCGCTTCGGGGCCACGGGGCTCGCGGCCCTTTACAAGGATCTGCGACTCTCCTCCGAGCCCCCGAAGGCGTCGCGAGGGATCGAATTCCAACGATCGATCGCCCTGGAGGGGGTCGTGTTCCGCTTTGACCCCGCCCCCGCGCCGGCGCTCGACGGCGTCACGATCCGTATTCCCCACGGCGCGGCGGTCGGGATCATCGGTGGCAGCGGCGCCGGCAAGAGCACGGCGGTCGATGTCCTCCTTGGCCTTCTCGAGCCGGCCGAGGGGAAGGTGACGGTCGACGACGTCGACATCCGCGACAACCTCCGTGGTTGGCAGAGTTTGGTCGGATACGTCCCGCAGAGCATTTATCTTTGCGACGAATCGTTGCGGGAAAACGTCGCTTTCGGCGTGCCGCCGGAGGAGGTCGACGAACTGGCGCTCGAGCGGGCGATCAGGGCAGCCAGGCTCGATGATTTCGTCGCCACGCTCCCCGACGGCCTGTCAACCGTCGTGGGAGAGCGGGGCGTGCGGCTCTCGGGGGGCCAGCGTCAGAGAATCGGTATTGCTCGGGCCCTCTACCACGATCCCGCGGTACTCGTCCTCGACGAGGCGACCAGTGCCCTCGACACCGCCACCGAGAGCGAGGTCATGGCGGCCGTCAACGCGCTCCATGGGGCCAAGACCCTCGTCATCATCGCCCATCGGCTGTCGACGGTCGAGCAGTGTGATGTCGTCTACCGCCTCGACCGCGGCCGGGTCATCAGTTCGGGCACCCTTGCGGAGGTCGTGCGGTCGTGAGCCGCGGATTGCCGGTAGGGCTGCGACGGATCGTCTTCTGGCAGCCGATCGTCAGCCCGCATCAATGCGATTTTCTCGAGGCCCTAGCGGCGGCGGTTCCGTGTGAGGTGATCCTTGCCGCGGAATCCGGGCTGCCTGCGGAGCGTGTCTTGCAGGGATGGCCGTATGCCCCCCACGAACGGGTTCGTGTCGTCGATGTCTCGGCCGTGGAAGGATTCGCAGAACTCGCTGCCCATCGTGGCGCTGATTCGCTCCACGTCTTCTCCGGTTTCTTTTCACACGCGATCGTGTGGCGTGCCTTCAGGCTCTTGTCGACGTCGTCGGCGCGAGTCGCGATCCTCTCCGAGGCTCCGGAGCAGGGTCTGTGGGCCGGCTGGTTGAAACGCGCACGGGGACGCTTGCTCGTCCGTCGTTGGGGATCGCGCGTCGATTTCGTGCTGGCGATGGGAGACGTCGGCGTGAGGTTCTTCGCGGCGGTCGGGTTTCCGCAGGAGAAGATCGGCGCGTTCGGCTACTATCTCCCCGTTCCCATCGAGCCGTGGCCGGCCGTGGAGAGAAGTGCCGACGGGATTTTCCGGTTCGTCGCCGCCGGGCAACTGATCCGGAGGAAGGGATTCGACCTGCTCCTCGCTGCCCTGGCCGGAGTGGATGGGATGCCCTGGCGGTGCGATCTCTACGGCGACGGGCCGCTCCGGAACGAACTCCGCAGGTTCGCCGAGCGGTTGCGGATCGCCGACCGGATCGGTTTTTATGCCCCGCTCCCCAACGAGGCGATCCGCCGGGTGATCGCCGGCAGCGATTGCTGCGTCGTCCCGAGCCGGCACGATGGCTGGGGGATGGTCGTCAACGAGGCGTTGATCGCAGGGACGCCGGTCGTTTGCAGCGACGGCTGCGGAGCGGCGGCGATGATCGACGATCCGGCGGGGGGAATGAAGGTGCCGGCCGGCAGGGTTGGTCCTTTGGCCGAGGCGCTGCAGAGGTCGCTTTCGGCCGGTAAGATCGAAGTGGCTGTCCGCCGGCGTGTCCATGCGGCAGCAGAGCGGTTCTCTCCGGCCGCCGGGGTCCGGTTGTTTCTCGATCGGCTCGAAAGACTCGGGCCGACCTCTCGTTGAGCGGTTGTTTTTTTGCCAACGCTGCCATGAATCCAGCCACGACATCCATGGTCCACGCCGCCTCCGCGTCAACCTTCGACGGAGGCTGGGGGGATTTTCTTCCCCGGGCGCCCGCCCGGGTCGACGGCGGTGGGTTCCGTTTCCAAAACATTGGCGTGATCCTCGTCCCCGTGTTGGCGACGGTCCTCCGCGTGGCGTCGCAGCCGACCTCGGCGCTCGCCTACGTGGTGCTCGCCGGTTGGGCCCTGACCGGGCGGCGGCAGGCGATTCTCTCCCTGTTCTTCTGCTGGCTGTTCAACATGATCAGCCACACGTTCTGCGGGCCGCCGCTCTTGGCCGCCCAGTTACGGTTCGTCATCTTCTTTGCCGCTGCCTTCTCGGTCCTACTCCATGGTCCGAGCCGTTCATCGACGACAAAAGTTGGGGGGCTTGCAGCCGCGACGATCCCGGTGCTGGTTCTGATCTTGGGGCATTCGATGACGGCAAGCTTGATCACCGATGTTTCGGTCCTCAAATCGACCATGTTTGCGATCGTTTTCATGACCTTGTTGTGTGGTTGGGCCTGGATGGCCCCGGCCGAGCGGCACCTCACCATCCAGACGATCTTCGGGAGCCTGATGCTCGTGGTCATCTTCGGTCTGCCGATGCGCCTCGCCGGGCGTGGGATGATGGGATTCACGGGCTTTTTCTGCGGCGTGATCTATCACTCGCAGAGCATGGGGATGATCGCCGCCATCGTGGCGGCCGTCCTCACGACGCAATGTCTCACGATTCGGCCGCTGCGTTGGTGGCGCGTGCTCGTGCTCGGACTTGCTGTTGTCGAACTTTACTGGACCGCGTCTCGCGCGAGCGCGGTGGCGCTGGCAGGGGGAGTCGGCTTGGCGTTCGTCGTCCAGTTGTTCGGCAGTGTCCTGTTTGTGCGGGGGGAGAATCCGCGGATCGTCGCAGCCCGTCTCGGTGTGGCAGGGGTGCTGGCCCTCCTCATGCTGATCGTCGCTGGCCGGGAAATCGCCGGGGGGATGAGGCAGTTTCTTTTGAAATACGGTGAGAAAGAAGACGTTTCGTTGCTCGAGCAGGGGATGTCGACACGTCAGGAATTGATCGACACGATGAGTGAAAACATTCGCCGATACCCGCTCAGCGGGATCGGTTTCGGCGTGGGCTCAACGCCGGCGAGGCGAGGGAACGTCATGCGTGATCCATATCTGGGCATCCCCCTCATGGCGACGGTTGAGAAGGGGGTGTTGCCGATCGTGATCCTCGAGGAGTTCGGGATACCCCTGGGGGTGCTGGTCTACCTCTGGCTGGGAGTGCTCATGCTTTGCGCCAGCCGGGGCGGCATCGTCCCCTTCGCGGTAGTCATGACGTCGATGCTCACGAACCTCGCCGAGTCTTCGTTCTTTTCGCCAGGTGGAGTTGGGTTGCTGTTGATCATTCTGACTTGCTGGGCGGTCACGGAGCCGGCGGGGGGGGCATGGAAGAAGCACCTCCGCGACCGCCAAGTGGCGTTTGCCCGTCGCAGTCCGGCCGGGGCTCCGTTGTCGCCGGTGTTCACCCCGCCGACGTTGCCGGCCCCGCCGTCTCGGCCACTCCTTCCCGCCCCGTCTTCTTGATCGCCGAGCCCCTCGTAGTCCGCGGGGCGAGCAAGTCAGTCAGGGCGATCAAGTCAGTCGGGCCGCCCGAGGAGGCAGGCAAACAGGCCGAGTTGGTTGTCGGCCCACCGCTCGGCCGAGTAGGCCGCGGCTGCATGACGGATCTCCCGGCCCATGGTGGCGAGCCCGGCGTGGGCATGATGCATCCGCGTCAAAGCCCGACAACCGGCCGCCACGTCGTCGGTGGGGATGATGAACCCCGTGTGGTAATCCCGGACGAGTTCGACGCCGGCACCACAGTCCTGACTGCAGATCACGGGGAGCCCCGAGGCCGCCGCTTCGACGATCACCTGGCCCCACGGTTCCACGCGACTGGGGAGGACGAACACCCCCGCTTCGCGGAACACCCGGCCGAGGTCGGCGGGCTGGAGAAATCCACGGTTGTCGACGCCATCGACACCGTCGAGAAGCGATTCAAGCGGGCCGGCGCCGCAGGTCGTCAGCGGCCACGGGTCGGCGACGCCCTGTCGGTAGGCTCGGTATGCCTCGATGAGCGTGTCGAGCGCCTTGGCTGGCACGTAACGCCCGACGAAAAGGAATCGCTTCGGCCATGTGGCGTCGGCGAACCGCGGCTCTCCCGCGGCCCGGAAGCCTTCGTAGTCGATCGCGTAAAGAAGGCGGGTGATCTTCCTCCCGGGCACGCCCCAGGAGCGCATCACTTGGTAGCCGCGTTCCCCCGGCACGTTGAGGGCGTCGACCCGCTTGAGAAGACCGCCGATCCGCAACGGCGCCAATCGCTGCCGCCATGTGAATCGCAGGGCCGTATCGGCGGTCATCACGAACTTCGCCCCACGAAGGCGCTGTTCGTCGAGCAGGCTGACGTAGGGGCGGTGGGCCCAGCCGGCGAAGACGACAACGTCGGGCCGCGATTCGGCGACGATGTCCCGGACGATGGATGTGTCGTGCCGCTCCTCCTCCGACAGGACCCGCGGCGCCACATCCCTGAAGAGGCTGAGGTCGAACGGGGCGATCGACGACGGGGCCCAATGGAGGAGGGAGACGTTCACCCCCGGTCTTCGGGCGAGTTCATTGAGACAGGCGGCGAGGTATCCTGACGGCTCCGTCCAGCAGTACGTGATGTTCATGGCAGGAGTTTAAGGCATCCCCATCTGTCCGTGGAGAAAGATACCCTCGCCTTTTTCGACGCAAGACACCCCCAACAAAGCCGAGATTGTTTGAGGGTGTTTGGCCGCTGAGAATCCCACGCGACCCCCCCCTTCCGTGCACGACGTCAGGACTGCCGACCCATGAGCCTGCCGATCCCGAACGTGGCCGATCCCCTGCCGCGGGTCCTGCTTGTGTCGAGCACGCTCGATGAGGACGGCGGCGTGCCGGTGTGCGTCGGGCAGTTGGCGGAGGGGCTGGCGGGGCTCGGGGTGCCGGTCGGCATTACGGGCCAGCATGCCGGTCCGCTCGGCGCGGTGATCAGCGGGGCAGGCCGACGGTCTGGGGTGACCGTCGCCGCGGTCTCAGCGCCGTGGCATCCCCGGGGCCAGTGGGAGGCCGCGCGGCGTGTCCGGGCCGTGGTGGAGGCGACAGCCGCGTCGGCCCGGGCCGAAGGGCGCTTCCTCGTGGTCCACGTGCACGGCGTCTGGGTGGCGCCTGTGCTGGCCGCAGCGGCGGCCGCGGTCGACGCCGGCGCGACGCTCGTCGTCTCTCCTCACGGGATGCTCCGGCACGAGGCGCTGCGGAAGAGCCCGTGGCGGAAGCGAGCCGTCTGGGAAGGGTGGCTGCGACGCCGTCTGGTTACTGCCGACGCGCTCCATGTGACTTCGCCCCTGGAAGGGGAGGAATTGGCCGCGCTCCTTCCCGGCTGCCGGCCGGTGCTCGTGCCGCTGGGAATCGTCCCTCCGGCCGACGCTGCGCGTGGACGGGCGTCGGCAGCCCCGCGCCGGGCCGGATATCTCGGCAGGATCCTCCCCATCAAGAATCTCGACATCCTCCTCCGGGCCTGGAAGGTTGCCCGTCCCTCGGGCTGGCGGCTGGCGATCGACGGGCCTGGACCGGCCGAGATGACTGCTGCGATCAAGGAGCTTGCGGAGCGGCTCGGAATCGGCTCCGAGGTCGAGATCGGCGGCGCCGTGCCGATGGATCGCCTCGGCGAGCACTTTGCCGGCCTCGACCTGTTTGTGCTCCCGTCCCGCTCCGAGGCCTTCGCCCTCACCGTTGGCGAAGCGCTCGCCTGCGGCGTTCCGGCGGTGGTCACGACCGCGGCGCCGTGGGGGGACGTGGAACGGATGGCTTGCGGATGGAGTGTGGCGCCGACCGTCGCCGGGCTCGCGGAGGCACTCTCGCTCGCCACGGCTCTCCCGCCAGCAGATCTCGAGGCGATGGGGCGCCGCGGCCGCAACTGGGTGCGGGCCGACTACGCTTGGTCGGAGGTTGCCCGACGTCATCTGACCGAACTCTACGGCGGGCCCGTTCAAACGCAACGAGCCTCCCCTGGCTCGTGATCGGCTCTGGGGGTGGGGTTTGCGTGGCAAGTTGCATTTTCGACGCCAAAGAGCCATTCTTCACCGGCCTACCAGTCTTCTCCACGGATCTGCCATGAATCTCCGCCGCGCCGTGATCACCGCTGCCGGAAAAACCCCCCAGGAGCATCCCCTCCAGCGGCTCGTCGATCGGGATGGCGTGGTCCGTTCGGCGCTGGGCATCATCGTCGACGAGGCGCTCGCCGCCGGCGCCGATGAGATCGCCGTCGTCGTCAGGCCCGGGGATGAGTCGGCTTTCCAGGCAGCCATCGATCGGCGTCCCAGTCGACTCGAGATGATCCCCCAGCCCGAGCCCAACGGTTACGGAGCGGCCGTGCTCTGTGCGCGGGCCTTCGTTGGCGACGAGCCGTTCCTCCACTTCGTTGGCGATCACCTCTACGTGAGTGACGTTCCGTCACGCTGTGCAGAGCAGCTCGTCGAGACCGCGCGTCAGGAGCAGTGCGCCGTGTCGGCGGTGCAGCCCACCCGGGAAAGCATGCTCCCCTGGTTCGGGGCCGTCGGGGGTCGCCG
>Ga0007796_10000019_pt1:0-30000 | contig 32465 bp, 28 predicted proteins | sample CryBogmetaGMA0M_FD_60373 | JGI IMG/M metagenome (GOLD analysis project Ga0007796, IMG submission 60373) | Freshwater microbial communities from Crystal Bog, Wisconsin, USA - MA0M | ecosystem: Environmental > Aquatic > Freshwater > Lake | place: Crystal Bog, Wisconsin, USA | collected... | reverse complement strand
GAAGGCCGTTTTTATGACTTCGATAAATTACCTCTCAATCCAGGTGACAGCTTTAGACTAAATAAAGTTCTTTTAGTAAACCATAATAATATTTCTTACATAGGTAAACCATATTTAATTGACAAATGTTTAATAGAAGCTACTGTTATTCGTCATTTGTCAGGCTTAAAAATTCGCGTATTTAAAATGCGACCAAAAAAGAAAACCAGAAAAACTTTTGGAAGTCGAACAAAATTAACTAGAGTTTTGATTCGTTCAATTCAACTTATCGAAAATTAACGCTTATTAGTCATATGGTTAAAGTAAAAAGAGGGAACGTTGCTAGAAAATCACGAAAGAAAGTTTTACGGATTGCAAAAGGCTTTCAAGGTGCTCATTCGCGCTTATTTCGCGTAGCAAACGGTCAGGTTATGAAAGCTTTAGTTTATTCTTATATCGGAAGAAAACTTCGTAAACGTGATTTTAAACGTTTATGGATTGCTCGTTTGAACGCAGCGACGCATTCACTTGGAATATCTTATAGTCACTTTCGTTATTTGTTGAAAACAGCTTCCATTGATTTAAATCTTAAAATGTTAGCACATATTCTTTTATTGGATAAACCTACATTCTATGATTTAATTAAACAAATTTCTTAAATTAATAATATATTTATTTTTATGGCACATAAAAAAGGGGCAGGAAGTACAAAAAATGGTCGCGATTCGAACTCTCAACGCTTGGGTATTAAGGCTTATGGATGTCAATTTGTTAAAGCTGGTTCTATTATTGTTCGTCAAAGAGGGTTAACATTTAAACCAGGAATTTCTATCAAAGTTGGTCGAGATTATACACTTTTTTCATCTAAGGATGGTATTGTTAAATTTGAAACAAATGGTAAATCAAAATTTGTCCATGTTTTATAAATCTAAAAAAAAATAATTTTTTTTAGATTTGAAAGTTAAATTTCCAAATTTGCTTATTGCAAGTAACCTTTACGTAGGACTCAGTTTACAGACGATATTTACATAGCGCTTTTAAAAAAGATTAAAAAAGACACTTTTCATATAGATCTTGGATCTATACGAAAAGTGTCTTTTTTAATCTTTTTTAAAAATTAGTAACGTTCGCCTTCAGGTTTAGCTGTAGCGGCATAAGATTCTAATGTGTAACCAATTTTACGTCCTTCAAGTTCTTGACGAACAAGTCTAAAACCTGGTTCGTAAGCAGGGCGGTTAACGATAAAAGCAAGTACACAACTTTCAATACCACGTGTATTGTCAAAACAACAAACTTTAATGTAGTAGTTAGGTTTTGCTTTACGAGCCATGTTGATCTCGAAAAGAATTGCTGCAGGATCTTTGATATCGAATAATGGAAGACCCCACATTTCCCAGTATGAGTTACGAGGGTGTGGATCATCTGTATATTCAACTGATACCGCCCAAGATTTATCAATTGCGTATTGAATTTGTTTTGTAATCTGTTCGTCAGTTAAGTCAGGAAGAAAAGAAAAAGTACCTTGTGTTAGTTTCATTGTTGAGAACTCCTTAAATGAAAATGATTGTTTGAAAAATTAAACGTTTGCTGTAGCAGTTTGTACGAAATCTGCTGTATCTGTTGAAGCGTAGTTGAAAGTAATATCTTTCCATAAATCTAACGCTGTTTGTAGTGGACCACACGTTTTAGCCGCGTCTCTTAAAATTTGCGGACCTTCAGCAATGTAATCTCTTCCTTCATTACGTGCAAGAACCATACACTCTAATGCTACACGGTTAGCTGTTGCACCTGATTGGATACCATCTGGGTGACCAATAGTACCACCACCAAATTGTAATACACAATCTTCACCTAAGTAGTTAATTAATTGGTGCATTTGACCACAGTGAATACCACCAGACGCTACTGGTACACATTTACGTAGTGAAGCCCAATCTTGTGCAAAGAATAAACCTTCTGGTAAGTTTACTTCAGTTTTGAAGTCAAGAAGAGTATTGTAGAAACCTTTAATCATTAAAGGATCCCCTTCTAGTTTACCAACTACAGTACCCGCGTGGATATGGTCAACACCAGCCATACGCATCCATTTACAAATAACACGGAAGTTCATACCATGATTTTTTTGGCGTGAGTATGTTGAGTTACCTGCACGGTGTAAATGAAGAATCATATCTGTTTTACGAGCCCATTTACCCATAGTTTGAATCGCAGTGTATCCGATAACAAGGTCAATCATTACAATGATTGATCCTAGTTCTTTAGCGAAATCTGCACGTTCATACATATCTTCCATTGTAGCTGCCGTAGCATTTAAGTAATGACCTTTTACTTCACCAGTCATTGCTGCTGCATGGTTAACACCTTCCATTGAATATAGGAAACGCTCTCTGTAACGCATAAATGGTTGAGAGTTAATGTTTTCATCATCTTTTAGGAAATCAAGACCACCTTTTAGACCTTCGAAAACAACACGACCATAGTTTTTACCAGAAAGACCTAATTTAGGTTTTACTGTTGCACCTAGTAATGGACGTCCGTATTTATCCATACGTTCACGTTCTACAACGATACCAGTTGCTGGACCTTGGTAAGTTTTTAGTAGAGCTACAGGGAAACGCATATCTTCTAGTCTAAGAGCTTTTACAGCTTTGAAACCAAAAATGTTACCGATAATTGATGCTGTTAAGTTCGCTAATGAACCTTCTTCAAATAAATCGATATCGTATGCAATGTAACAGAAATATGTATCTGGTGTACTAGGTACTGGGTCTACACGGTATGCTTTAGCACGGTAAAGATCACAAGCAGTTAAAAGATCTGTCCATACAACAGTCCATGTTGCTGTAGATGATTCACCAGCAAGTGCAGCTGCAGCTTCTACTGGGTCAACACCCGGTTGAGGATTACAACGGAATAATGCTAGAACATCAGTTTCTTTAATTGCATAATCAGGATCCCAGTAACCCATTTTTGCGTAAGGGATTACACCAGATTCGTAACGTTCACTTTTGATTCGAGTACGTGATTCCACGGCTTGAGACATGACAACCTCCTTGGTTTAAGAGTTTTGCTAAGTAATTGCTGGGTTTTATATTTTAAGAACAATTTATTTAAACTTAAAACATAACAAGCAAAATATAATATTTATTATTTTTTTATCTTACCTAATATTCTATACTTAAGCGTCAACAATTGAATAACATAATTTTTATTTTTATTATAAGTATTGTTAATAATGTAAACTAAACATATATATGAACATAAAATTGTTTGTTGTTTTAATTTAGTGCCAGGATCCAGATTTGAACTGGAGACACGAGGATTTTCAATCCACTGCTCTACCAACTGAGCTATCCCGGCCTGTGGTAATATTTTTATAAAGTAATAGTAATAGAGTATTTTTAATTTGACAAGGTTGATAATTCTTTAAAAACATGCAAAAATTTTATCCGGATCGAATATTAAAGAAATTAGCGAATCTGCAATTCGCTATTATATTACTTTTCCTAATTTGTTTGATAGTGGCTTTAGGGACATTTATTGAACAAGATCAAACTATAAATTTTTATAAATTAAATTACCCTACAGTTAATCCAATATTGAAATTTATTGATTGGAGAATAATTTTATTTTTACATTTAGATCGAGTATATAGCTCTTGGTGGTTTTTTCTAATTATTTTTATTTTTTCTTTATCTTTATTATCATGCACTTTAACGGTCCAATTTCCTTCTTTAAGACGATTTAAACGATGGAAATTTTATAATAATTTTGAAAATTTAGATGGTATAAAAAGCATTTTGCCAGCAAATGCCTCAAATAATTTTGCATATCAATTGCATCTATCAAAATATCATATTTTTCGCCAAGGGAAAACTAGCTATGCTTACTCTGGGTTACTTGGTCGTGTTGGGCCTATTGTGGTCCATGCTAGTTTAATTTTGTTATTATTTGGAACAACAATAAGTTCGTTGCAAGGCTTTGTTGCTCAAGAAATTGTTCCACGTGGAGAAATTTTTCACATACAAAATTTAGTTAAAGTTGGTTCATTCTCAAACATCTCTCAAAATTTATCATGGCGTGTTAATGATTTTTGGATAACTTATACTGACACTCTTAAAACAAATCAGTTCTATTCAGATTTATCTATTTTAGATAATTTAGGAAATGAGTTAAAACGAAAAACAATTTTTGTTAATGAACCTTTTATTTATAAAGAATTTACGTTATATCAAACAGACTGGGATATTGTAGGTTTAAAAGTTCAACAAACTAATGGCTCTTTAGTTCAACTGCCTTTAAAAAAAGTTTTAAAAAATAATAAGAAATTTTGGTTCAGTACACTAAATTTAGATTCCAACGTTACTCTTTCAGTGTTAATTAATGATCTAGAGGGAACCATGTTTTTATATGACCAAAATGGTACGTTTTTACAACGGGCCCATATTGGTGAAAAGATTAATTATCAAAAATTTGATTTGCTGTTTTTAGATTATTTAACTTCAACAGGGTTACAAATTAAATCTGATCAGGGCCTTATAATGGTATATCTTTCCTTCTTTTTTCTTATTATTAGCGTGTATGTTAGCTTTATAAGTTATTCGCAAATATGGATTTTACAGGATATTGACAATCTTTCTTTACAAGGAAATTCTAACCGTGCAGTTCTTTTATTTCAAACAGAATTTCGAAAACTAATTCGCCAAACATCTAAATAGATTTAATATTTTTTCTTTGAAAAAATAAAAATTTATTTTCCAAAATTCTTAACGTTAAGGTTATGATTATTTTAATTAATTATTTTTTTTAATAATTTCGGTATTTTTAAGATTAAAATACTTAATAGCTAAATTTTAATTTTATTAATAAAAAATACACAAACACTAATTATATTTAGATATGAAACGTTGGATTTTATTTTTTCTTGTTCCTCTGTTTATTTCGTTAACACCATCCCCATCATTTGCAGATGTTAGTGGTTTAACTTTATGTAAAGATTCAGCTATTTTTAAACGTCGATTTGATGGGAGTGTAAAAAAATTAGTAAATAGGTTAAATAACTATGATCAAGGTACTCCATCTTATTTAGCGCTTGAAAATCAGATTAATCAAACAAAAATTCGCTTTGATAAATATGGAAAACAAGGTTTACTGTGTGGCTCTGATGGTTTACCTCATTTAATTGTTGATGGACGTTGGAGCCATGTTGGTGAATTTTTTATCCCTGCCGTACTTTTTATATATATTACAGGTTGGATTGGCTGGGTTGGTCGTAGTTATCTTCAATTTACACGACAAACCGATAAACCAAATGAAAATGAGATTATTATAAATGTACCTGTGGCATTAGGTATTATTTCGTCAGGTTTTTTATGGCCACTTTCGGCTTGGAATGAATTAGTTTCTGGTGATTTAATTGTACCAGGTGATGAAGTAACTATTTCCCCACGTTAAATGTATATAACAAATTATAATTAAATTTTATTTTTATACATATGGATAAAAATTTTCTTAAATACTTATCAACAGCTCCCGTATTGCTAGTTACATGGCTAAGTTTTACAGCTGCTTTAACCATTGAAGCATTACGTTACGCACCGGATACGTTATCCTTTGCTGGTTATTAAAAATTAATAAAATTTTACAGTAAATGCGTGTAAAATTAAAAAACACGTAAATTGATAATAATAATTGTCTTAAAATTTGAATTGCAGCAAATTTAAGGCAGTTATTATTTTTTTTGTTTATACTCAATTTACATTTAACTAAAGATTTTTTAAATCCTAAAAAAAGATTCTTCAACTTAGACTATGCATGATGTGAATAGAAAAAAATTATGTTTAAAATTAAGTAATATATTTATTCGTCTTCGTTATAAAATAAATTTTTCGTTACTCAATAAAACTTCCCATTTATTAGCCACCGATTTATTACGTCCTAATGTAAAACGTAAATTATTTAATATTGTACTTAAAAACGTAGAATTTTTTTTTTTAGACTTAATTAAAATGTCGTCTGATAACGATAATAAATCGTTTTTAAAAATGGATCATTCTATTTTTTTAAATTTAATTAAATGTTCAAGCGAAGAATTTTTAATAAATTATTATGGTTCGCATATTTCTTTAAGTTCTATCTTAATTAAAGATTCTTTATATACAAAATATTTATTAGAGGAAACAAAGATTATATTATTAACACCGTTCGAAATTTTATATAATTGTGAATCATCTATTTTTCTTTCAATTTTTTCTCCCATAACTGGTCAAGTTTCAGATAATATCATTGAAGCTTTATTAGATAATTTGCTTGTTGAAATAACAAATGCAATAACATTCTTTATTATAAACGAATTCTCGTTAATTTATAATATGAGAAGAAGTTTGTATCGTTCGATTTTTTTATCCGTACGAAATGTTGAACGCTTTCGGAATAATTTGAGTTGGCAACTTAATATAAGACGTTTTGTCAAAAAACCTTCGAATTTATATAATAGTGAACAAGGGATTTGGTTAATTAAAACAACTGGTATTTGTTATCGTATTATTTATGCTAATCATTCAAATGAACTATTGGTTTTAGATAAATATGCTATGTTTACGCTATTTTTTATTGAAATAAAAGACTTTTTGTTTTCACGTATTGATGAAATCGTGTATTTTTTTGGTAATACGATCAAATATCAGGTTAGTTCTACTTTAGGTCAAGTAATAGCTGTTATTTGGCGTAATATTATTGAAGGATTAAAAAAATAATCTACATTTTTAAATTTATTAGTTCAAATATTTTTAAGATTTTTTTATATTTAAATATAAATTTAAAATTTAGGAGTTTTTATGTTATTATTTAGTGAGAATAATATTACATAATACATTTTGACTTCATTTTTACATTATGAATACTTTTATTGGGTATATTCTATTATTAACATTAATGTTTAGTCTGGCTGCAGGACTTTATTTTGGTTTAAAAACAATTCGCCTAATCTAACTTAAATAATGTTTCTACAGCTTATCTCTGTAGAAATAATTAAAAGAATAACTCATGAATCAGTTAAAAATAAACGAAAAATCTTTTATCCGCGATTATATTCAAGGTTCTGCTCGTCTAAATAATATCTTTTGGGCTTTTTGCGTTAGTGGTGGTGGCTTAGGATTTTTTTTAATGGGCTTATCGACATTTTTAAATTTTAATTTACTCTTTGTCTCCGATTTAAAAAATATTTCATTTTTACCCCAAGGCATTGTTTTAATTTTTTATGGAACTGTAGGTCTTATATTGGGCGTGTTCTTATGGTTAACTATATTTTGGGACGTGGGGTATGGATATAATGAATATAATAAAAAAACTCAACAGGTTATTTTATATAGAAAAGGATTTCCTGGAAAAAATCGTGAATTTTTTTTAAAATTTAATTTTTCAGACTTAAAATCTATTAAGATATTAATTCGTGATGGTTTAAACCCAAAGCGTCAATTACTACTTTGTTTAAATGACAATCGTCAAATTCCATTAACTGGTATTGATAAAACTGTTGCTTTAAATAAAATCGAAACCTCCGCTTTAGTATTAGCAAAATATTTAAATTTATATCTTGAATCTGAATAGAATTTTTTTTAATTTGGCGAACGACGGGAATCGAACCCGCGAATGCTGGAACCACAACCCAGTGCCTTAACCACTTGGCTACGCTCGCCCATACTAACGTTAGCTTTAAGAAATTATACTATAATATAATTAATTGTTTAATGATTAACTTTTTATACCATTCTTTATTTAAAAAATAATTTTTTAAGACTATAAACTTTGAAGTTTGAAAATTTATAACGAAAAAATACTTTTAGTTGATGACGAAATAAGTATTCGACAAATATTAGAAACTCGTCTTGCAATACGAGGTTATGAAGTAATTTCAGCTTCCAATGGTGAAGATGCACTTTATCTTTTTCAAAAAGAACAACCTGATCTTGTTATTTTGGATATTATGTTACCTAAAATTGATGGCTATGCAGTGTGTAGTGAAATTCGAAAAGAATCTAAAGTTCCAATTATCATGTTAACTGCCTTAGGTGATATAGTAGATAGAGTTATGGGTCTTGAACTGGGCGCAGATGATTATGTTATGAAACCTTTTTCTCCAAAAGAATTGGAAGCACGAATAAGATCTGTATTACGCCGAACCGAATTAAAAACATTCGCATTAAGTAAAGCTTCAAATAAAAATATTATTCAAATTGGAAATTTAGTAATTGATACAAATAAACGACAAGTTTTTAGAGGAAATGAACGTATCAAACTTACTGGTATGGAATTTAATCTATTGGAATTATTAATAACTAATTCGGGTGAGCGAGTATCAAGATCTACTATTTTAGAGCGTGTTTGGGGATATATACCTGAGCGTTATATGGATACTAGAGTTGTTGATGTTCATATTTATCGTTTGAGAGCGAAATTGGAAGCTGATCCCAGTAACCCGGATTTAATACTTACTGCACGTGGTACAGGTTACATGTTTCAAAATTACCAAAATTAATACCTTAAAAAATCTTCTATTTATTTCATTTTTTGTATCAAAATCTTTACCTTTAAGAATCTGTTAAAGGTATAAATTTTTGTCTACATCAACCTTTAAATGTTAGTTTGATTACTAGACCCTTACCATTTTCGATATTTCCTTTAAACTAATTATTGCAGAAGCAAATTATTAATGTGTAACCTAAACAAAGACATTTATAAATTTCTATTACCAAATTTATTAGAAATTCAAAGAGTTAGCTTTTGTTGGTTTTTAGAAAAAGGTTTAATTCAAGAACTTGAAAATTTTTCTATTATTCGTGATTATTTAGGCGAATTAGAATTAAGTTTATGCGCAAAAAGTTATAAAATTAGACGCCCAAAATATTCTCTAGTTGAATCTAAAAGGCGAGAGACCACTTATAGTATTCGTATTTTTGTTATTGCGAAACTTGAGTATTTACGGACTTCTGAAATAAAGAAAGGCGAGGTTTTTTTAGGTGACATACCTTTAATGACCAATGACGGAACCTTTTTAGTTAACGGAATTGAACGAATTATACTTAATCAAATGGTTCGAAGTCCAGGTATATACTATAAAAGAGAACTTACCAAACAAAATTTATATATTTATACAGCGACCTTAATTTCCAATAGGGGTACATGGGTTAAATTTGAGTTTGATAAAGATGATTTACTTCAAGTTAAAGTTGATAAAGCTAAAAAATTATCTGCTTATGTTTTTTTAAAAGCCTTAGGCTTAAAAGATTTAGAAATTTTTGATCCTTTAGATCAACCTCAATATTTAAAAAAAACTTTACAAGGATATGAAATAAAAAATATTGAGGAAGCGTTTTTAGAAGTACATCATAAATTACGGCCTGGTGAACCTCCTACTGTCAAAGGTGGTCAACAAATTTTATATTCACGCTTTTTTGATCCGAAAAAATATGATTTAGGATATGTAGGTCGCCATAAAATTAATCAAAGATTAAAATTAAGTATAGATGAAGATATTCGTATTTTAACTCCTAAAGACGTTCTAGCTATTATTAATGAGCTTATAAATTTTCGTCTTGCGACTACTATTGAAGATGATATCGATCATCTAGGAAATCGAAGGATTCGTTCTGTGGGTGAATTATTACAAAATCAAGTTCGTATAGGTTTAAATCGTTTAGAACGAATTGTTCGTGAAAAAATGACTATTTGTGAACAAAAATATTTACGTGTAAAAACGTTAATTAATCCAAAACCTTTAGTATCTTCACTTCGTGAATTTTTTGGCTCTAATCCTTTATCGCAATTTATGGACCAAACAAATCCATTGGCCGAATTGACTCATAAGCGTCGTCTATCGGTTTTAGGACCGGGTGGGATTACACGCGATCGAGCTGGATTTGCTATACGAGACATTCATCCTAGCCAATATGGTCGAATATGTCCAGTCGAAACTCCTGAAGGTCCAAATGCAGGATTAATAGGTTCTCTATCCACTTATGCTCGTATTAATTCGTACGGCTTTATTGAGACTCCTTTTTATAAAGTAAAACATGGACAAGTGCTAAAAAAAAAATTTCCTATCTATTTAAATGCGACCGAGGAAGATCAATTTCATTTAGCGGCAGGGGATTTGTTTTTAACTCCAAATAATTATATTAAAGGGTCAAGAATTCCGGTACGATACCGGCAAGAGTTAATTATAGTAGAACCCAATGAAATCGAATATTTAGCTGTTTCACCAATACAAGTTGTCTCTTTAGCCGCATCTTTAATCCCTTTTTTAGAACACGATGATGCCAATCGAGCTTTAATGGGGTCAAATATGCAGCGTCAATCAGTACCTCTGTTATATTCTGAAGCACCGCTTATTGGAACAGGTTTAGAGGGACAAACAGCCCGCGATTCCGGAATGACTTTATTATCAACGCACAATGGAAAGGTCGTAAATATTACCGAAGGGCAAATTCAAATTAGTGATAATAGCAATAATCAGATTAAATATATTCTTAGAAAATATCAAAAATCAAATCAAGATACTTGTATAAATCAAGTCCCTCTGGTTTCGATTAATGAAAAAGTCTTTATTGGACAAGTTTTAGCTGACGGTGCATCAACTCAAGGTGGGGAATTAGCAGTCGGACAAAATATATTAATTGGTTATATGCCGTGGGAAGGTTATAATTATGAGGATGCTTTTGTTGTTAGTGAACGTCTGATATATGATGATTTATTCACTTCAATTCATATTGAAAAATTTGAAATTGAAATCAGACAAACGAAGCTTGGAGTTGAAGAAATTACTCGTGATATACCAAATACAGCCGATATTTTATTACGCAATTTAGACGCAAATGGAATTGTTAATATTGGATCCTGGGTTGAATCCGGAGATATACTTGTCGGGAAATTAACTCCAAAAGGAGAATCCGATTATCCTCCCGAAGGCAAACTTTTAAGAGCTATCTTTGGAGAAAAATCGCGCAATGTTAGGAATACCTCGTTAAAGATACCACATGGCGGAATATGTGGCCGAGTTGTAGATATTAAAGTTTTCTCAACAGCAAATAATGATAATTTGCCACCTGGAACGAATGAAATTATTAAAGTTTACATAGCTCAAACCCGAAAAATTCAGATAGGAGATAAAATGGCAGGACGACATGGAAATAAAGGAATTATAAGTAAAATTCTTCCACGCCAAGATATGCCTTTTTTACCTGATGGGACACCTTTGGATATTTTATTAAATCCTTTAGGCGTACCTTCACGAATGAATGTAGGACAAATTTTTGAATGTTTACTAGGATTAGCGGCCTCTCATTTAAATGTTAGATTCAAAGTTGTTTCCTTTGACGAAATGTATGGCGTAGAAGCTTCTCGCTCTTTGGTCAATAAAAAATTATTATTAGCTAGCAGAAAAAAGCCGTGGTTATTTAATCCAACTTATCCTGGCAAGATTATCCTTCGTGATGGTTTAACAGGCAAAACGTTTGATAACCCAATAACTGTTGGAAATGCATATATGCTTAAACTAGTTCATTTGGTAGATGATAAAATTCATGCACGTTCTACTGGGCCATATTCTTTGGTTACACAGCAGCCTCTTGGTGGACGTGCACAGCAAGGTGGTCAACGCCTAGGGGAAATGGAAGTTTGGGCTCTGGAAGCGTTTGGAGCCGCATATACATTACAAGAACTTTTAACAATAAAATCTGATGATATGAAAGGAAGAAATGAAACACTTAATTCTATTGTTAAAGGTAAACCAATTCCGAGACCAGGTACACCGGAATCTTTTAAGGTATTAATGCGTGAACTTCAAGCATTATGTTTAGATATTGCTGCATTTAAAATTAATTTAGATAAAAATGAAAATTATAAAGACGATGAAATTAATTTAATGGATGATTTTCAGCATTTTTTTGATAATTCCTATTCTGATAATGATTTAAGGCCTTATAACGATTATTTTAATTAAACTAGAAGTTTCAGTCTTACAGTTTCTTAACTTTTATATTTCATTTTTACATTTTTATAAATAACTTATTTTTTTTAATCTATGCTAAGGATAGAAAGATCCTTTGATTACGTAAAAATTAATATTGCCTCACCAACTCGAATACGAAGTTGGGCCGAACGTGTTTTAAGTAATGGAGAAATTGTTGGGGAGATTACAAAACCTGAAACGATTAATTATAGAACCTTAAAACCCGAAATGCAGGGTTTATTTTGTGAAAAAATTTTTGGGCCGGTTAATGATTGGGAATGCCATTGTGGCAAATATAAACGTGTAAGACATAAAGGTATAATTTGTGAACGTTGCGGAGTTGAAGTAATTGAGTCTAACGTACGCCGACACCGTATTGGTTTTATTGAGCTTGCTTCTCCTGTTACCCATGTGTGGTATGTAAAAGGAAGACCTAGTAAAATAGCTACAATATTAAATATCTCTTTAAAAGAATTAGAACAAATTGTTTATTTTAATTCCTTTATAGTAACAAACGTTGGAACAAATACAGAATTAAAAAATAAGCAACTTTTTGGAGAAAGCGATTGGTCAGCTTTCTATTACAGTAGCGAAGGAAAAACAGATGTGGAAATTTCAACCGGTGCGGAAGCTATTAAGACTCTTTTAGAACTAATAAATCTTCAACAAGAAGCAAAAACTTTACGCGATTTGATTCTAATTTCAACAGGTTTAGAAAGAGAAAAATTAATTAAACGACTTCGAGTAATTGATCAATTTATAGCATCGGAATGTAACCCCAGTTGGATGGTATTAACTATTTTACCGGTTTTACCACCTGATTTAAGGCCTATGGTTCAATTAGATGGTGGACGTTTTGCAACTTCTGATTTAAATGATTTATATCGACGTGTTATTAATAGAAATAATAGACTCGAACGATTAAATGAAATTGTAGCACCAGAACTAATTATTCGTAATGAAAAACGGATGTTGCAAGAAGCTGTTGACGCGTTAATTGATAATGGCAAGCGCGGTCGGGCCGTTGTTGGATTAAATAATCGTCCTTTAAAATCGCTTTCAGATATTATTGAAGGAAAGCAAGGTCGATTTCGACAAAATTTATTGGGAAAACGAGTCGATTATTCGGGGCGATCCGTAATTATCGTGGGTCCAGAATTAAAACTAAATCAATGTGGTTTACCATTTGAAATGGCAATTAAACTTTTTCAACCTTTTGTAATACATAGATTAATTTATGAAGGTCTAGTAAATAATATAAAGGCAGCAAAAAGTATTATCGAAAAAAATAAAGTATTGACTTGGAAAATTTTAGCCCAAGTTATTAATGGACACCCAATTCTTCTTAACCGCGCCCCTACCTTACATCGACTGGGAATTCAAGCATTTGAACCAATTTTAGTTGAAGGCAGAGCAATTAAACTTCATCCTCTTGTTTGTCCTGGTTTTAATGCCGATTTTGATGGTGATCAAATGGCTGTACATATTCCTCTATGTTTAGAAGCACAAACGGAAGCCCGAATATTAATGTTAGCGCCTAATAGTTTTCTCTCTCCCGCGACAGGTGAACCTATATTAACACCAAGTCAGGACATGGTATTAGGCTCTTTTTATCTTACAGCTAATAACCCGTCTCAACAAAGCAAAAAAAATTATTTTTTTTCGAATTTTTCCGATGTACTTATCGCTTATCAGCAAGGGGAATTAGCTTTACATAATTTTGTTTGGGTAAAATTTTCGGGACATATTGATCAGCCTAATTATGATTTAAAAGAATCCGTGCTTGATAATTTTAAATTTTCCATTTCACCATATTTTTTAATTAAAAAAGATAATATGGGAAATGTATTGTCAAAATATATTCGAACTACTCCAGGAAGAATACTTTTAAATGAAACTTTTAATTAATATTTTCAAAAACAAAATTCAAATATGCAAAACGAGGTAGAATCGAAATTACCTTTTTATAATGAAGTTGTTAATAAAAAAAAGTTACAGCACTTAATTTCACAAACTTTTCATAAATATGGAGTTGTTAAATCTTCGTTAATTATTGATAGAGTAAAAAATTTAACTTTTCATTACGCTACGTGTTCAGGAATCTCCCTAAATCCCGAAGATTTACGTGTTCCTTTTAGTAAAAGACAATTAATGGGCTTAACTACCGCGGAAATTGCTTCTACTGAACAAAATTTTATTTGTGGGAATATTACAAGTGTAGAGCGCTTTCAAAAAGTTATTGATATTTGGAATAATGCGAGTAATAAATTAAAAGAAGATGTATTAACATACTTTCGAGAAAGTGACCCGTTAAACCCACTTTATATTATGGCATTTTCTGGGGCAAGGGGTAATATTTCACAAGTACGTCAACTTGTTGGAATGAGAGGTTTAATGGCGGATCCACAAGGTCAAATTATTGATTTACCTATTAAAACTAACTTTCGTGAAGGTTTAAAAGTTACAGAATACGTGATCTCTTCGTATGGGGCAAGAAAAGGTCTTGTTGACACTGCTTTAAGAACAGCAGATTCAGGTTATTTAACCCGGCGTTTAGTAGATGTTGCACAAGATATTATTGTTAGGGACGAAGATTGTTTAACGACAGAAGGTTTATCATATCATGATTTATTTAAACGATATAAAACGACTTTATCGTTCAAAGATCGAATTATTGGGAGACTTTTACTCGAACCTGTTTTTTCAAAAGATAAAGACAAGTTAATAGCTCCTATTAATACTGAAATAACACTTCATCTTATTCCAAAATTAGAAAATGCAGATTTAGAATCTATAAAAGTACGTTCACCCTTAACATGTAATTCCAATCGTTCTGTATGTAGAAAGTGCTACGGTTGGCATTTAGCTTATTATCGTCTTGTTGATTTGGGTGAAGCTGTAGGGATTGTCGCCGCTCAATCAATTGGTGAACCGGGAACACAATTAACAATGCGTACATTTCATACAGGAGGGGTTTTTTCAGGTGATTTAACTGAACAAATTCGTGCACCTTTTAGTGGCACGGTATTTTATCAACTTAAATCGAAAACCACTTTAATGCGGACAATGCATGGTGAAAAAGGCTTTAAATTAAATGAGAGTGTTACAATTGTGATTGAAAATTTCATCGGAACTCGCATAAACTTAGAGATTCCTCAAGGCAACATTTTGTTAATAAACAATGGCCAAAAAGTATATTTTAGTCAAATTCTTGCGGAAATTAAAAAAGATGCAAATCTTATTTTAGAAGAAGATACTAGGAATGTTTATAGTAAATTTTCTGGGGAAACTTTTTTTCAAAACTTAGAAATTAATAACATTATAAATAAACAAGGATCCATTAATACTATTAATAAAAAAGCCGGATTAATTTGGGTTTTAGATGGAGAAACCTATCCTTTACCTAAAGGTTCTATAATAGAATATTCGGTAGGTGCAAAATTTTTAAAAGATTCGATTATAGCGCGTCAACAAACTTTAAATAATTATTCTGGAATTGTTAAATTTGAATCATTGCCAGACGGAAAGTTATTAAAAGTTTTAAATTTTTCTTTAACATTAAATAATACAAAATTATTTAAAAATGACACAAAAAATTTTAAATTACTGATCTCCAACAATCATATTGAAAAACTTTTCGAGCTGCAATTGAAAGCAAAAGATATCTTAAAAGATGGCCAAACAATTGCTGTTTTGCAAGATGATCTTTATAAAACTCCGACTGGTGGAATAATTTGTTACAACATTGACGAAAATAAAGGTTCGAAAAAGAAAAGTATTAAAAAACTTTTCTCAGGCACAATATATTGGATACCTGAAGAAACATATGTAATAAATTCGTCTTTGATCAATAATTTAAAAGTTAAAACTAACAAATTAATTAAAAAAGGAGCTGAAATTTGGGCTGGAAATTTTACAAAGTTAGGTGGACTTGTTCAATTTGATGAATTTACGCAAGAATTAGTTATTAAACCAGGAGAACTATTTTTAATTAAAAATTTAGAGGAAAAAAATAGACTTGAGGAATTGACGTTCATTAAACCAGGAGAACTAATAATAGATAATATTATTGCCCAAAAACTCTGTTATATCGAATTTATCGAAATTGATAATTTATCATATATCCTTATTCGCCCAGTCGAAGTTTACAAAATACCCAAAGAAAAAGGATTTGTTCTCGAACAAACTTTTTTTCGTACAAATCTCCACCAAACATTAAAAATTAAAACAGTAAAACGAATATTTTTTAAAAATTGGGAACGTCTCAAATCTAGTTCATTTGTAAATCTTATTAAAACGTTTTTAGTTCTCGATTGCAAAATCTCTGTAAATTTACAACCTCAATTTGAGCCTATTTTAATCCAAGGAACCAAAAATAATTATCGCTTTAAAATATCATTGTATGAAATTTTTAAGTCTGATTATTTTAATTCCAATAAATCGATAAATAATATAATTTTTTCAACAAACTATTTAGTTCACGACAATCAATTTGTTTATCCAAAAACTATTATTAGTGAAACATTATTATCATCAAACTTATCTGGTACTCTCGTCAATGTCAAAAATAATGAAACTACAGGTGTAAAGGAACTTTTAATTTTAAAAGAGAATGATATTAAAGAGATCAAATGGAAACCCTTAGATGAAACGCTAAAAGTTAAAAAAGGAGATTTAATTCGTGTTGGAGCTTTTATAACAAGTTTACAAAAAAGTATTTATTCTGGCCAAATATATAATATTACAGCTACTGCAATTTTTATTAGAGTTGGAAGAGCTTATTTAATATCAGAAAACAGTATTATACGGGTAAACTCGTCAAATTTTGTTCAATGTGGAGAAATTTTAGCTACTTTAGTATATGAGAAATTAAAAACAGTCGATATTGTGCAAGGATTACCCAGAGTTGAAGAAATTTTAGAGGCTCGAAAGATTAAAAATAGCTGTTTATTATCCCCTGTCGAAGGAAACTTATATATAAGTAATTCAGGAGTTGAAATTATTAACGAAAACGGTAAAGCAATTCCAATAGCTCTAAATACAAAACAAAAAATTAAAATATTTAATGGTAACTTTGTAAACGTTGGCTTTCCTCTAACAGATGGACAAATCAATCCACATGACATGTTAGAAGTATTGTTTCAATATTACCGTAAACAATTTACTGTGGATCATGCATGTAAATTAAGCTTTAAATATTTACAACTTTTTTTAGTTAATGAAGTACAACGCACTTATTTAGCACAAGGTGTTCAAATTGCCGATAAACATATCGAAGTTATTGTAAAACAAATGACATGTAAAGTAAAAGTGCAAGAAAGTGGAGATACTACTTTACTACCTGGTGAAATTCTTAGTTTGTATCAAGCGGAAATTTTAACTCAAACCGCAGCTTCCACAAATGAAAAAACACCGATATATATTCCGATCCTTTTGGGATTAACAAAAGCTTCATTAAATAGTGATAGTTTTATATCTGCAGCCAGTTTTCAAGAAACAGCAAGAGTTTTAACAGAAGCAGCCATAGCTGGAAAAAAAGATTGGTTAAATGGCTTAAAAGAAAATGTAATTATTGGTAGATTAATACCTGCCGGTGCAGGTTTTAACTGTTATGAACAATTGCGAAAATTGAAAAATTTTACCAATGATACTGAATTAATTAAGAATCTAAATTTTAAATTAATAAAAGAAAGTATATTAAATTTTAGATTAAATGAAATTTAAATAGAGTTTTTGTACTATCTATTTTTTAATTTTATTTTATACTAATTTACAATAACTTGTATTAATTAGAAACTAAGTAAGCATTATATGGTACGTTATAGAGGAGCAAAATTAAGAATAATCAGAAGATTAGGTGATCTTCCTGCCTTTAGTAATAAAAAATCCAAATCTTCTCAAAGACCTGGTCAACACGGTGCAACTCCTAAAAAAGTTACACAGTATGGAATGCGGTTAGAAGAAAAACAAAAATTACGTTTTAATTATGGAATAAGTGAAAAACAATTGATAAATTATATAAAACAAGCAAAGCGTCTTAAAGGAGCAACTGGTAATATTCTTTTACAGCTACTAGAAATGCGCCTCGATAATCTGATATTTCGTTTGGGAATGGCCCCAACTATTGCGGCGGCCAGACAATTAGTAGGTCATAAACATATATTAATAAATAATAAGTGTGTGTCGATACCAAGCTATCAATGCCAACCCGGTGATTTATTAAGCGTTAAAGAAAACAAAAGCGCAAAAGAGCGTGTGCTAAATTTTTTAGAATCACCTGCGTTGTCTAATATTCCACAACATCTAGATTTTGATAGAAAAAATTTAACTGCAAAAATTTTAGGCATTGTTGATAGAGAATGGGTAGCTTTAAAACTAAATGAATTATTTGTTATTGAATTTTACTCACGAAAAATTTAAGATTTTGAACACGAAATTATAAAACTTTTAAAGTTATTTAGCCTTTACTTAAAAAACATGACTGTAATTACACTTGGTGAATTATTAGATGCAGGGGTTCATTTTGGACATCAATCTAGTCGATGGAATCCTAAAATGTTTCCTTATATTTATACCGAACAAAATGGAATACATATAATTGATTTAGTACAAACAGCACGTTTATTAAATCATGCTCACAACTATCTGCAAAATGCAGCAAAAGAACAAAAAACTTTTCTCTTTATTGGTACAAAACGACAAGCCGCGAGTATAATCGCCGAAGAAGCACAGAAATGTGGAGCCTATTATGTCAATAATCGATGGTTAGGAGGAATTCTAACAAATTGGGCCACGGTACAAAGTCGTGTTGAATATCTTAAAGAGTTAGATAAAAAAGAAGAAAATGGTGAAATAGATAAATTACCAAAAAAAGAAGCAGCACTCTTACGCCGTGAACGATATAAACTCTCACAAAATTTAGCGGGTTTAAAGGATATGACACAAATACCAGATGTTGTTATCGTTGTTGATCCAAAACGTGAAAATACAGCAATAGCAGAATGTAGAAAGTTACAAATACCTATTATTGCTATTGTTGATACAAATTCTGATCCTATTTTAATCGATATACCTATACCAGCAAATGATGATGCAGTTCGTTCAATCAAATTAATACTTTCAACACTGTCAGATGCTATTTTAATGGGAAAACCTAATTAATAGAATTTAATAAAAGTTACGCTTTATTTTATTGCCTAGGTATAATTAATATAGGCAATAAAAAAAAATTTTGCATTACTCATTACGAGTTTTAAATCTGTTTATGTTTTTTTCGTTAGCTGGTGTAGAAGTAGGTACCCATTTATACTGGAACTTTGCCGGTTTAACGGTACATGGCCAAGTATTAATAATTACATGGATTGTAATCGCAATAATTTTAAGTATTACAATTCTTGGCACGAGAAATCTTGAAAAGGAAGTTCCAAAAGGATTACAGAACTTTGTCGAATATTTATTCGAATATATTTCAAATATTGCCAAAGACCAAATTGGCGAACATGAATATCGACCTTGGGTTCCTTTTGTTGGGACGCTTTTTCTTTTTATTTTTGTTTCTAACTGGCTAGGGGCATTGATACCTTGGAAATTAATTCATCTTCCAGAAGGAGAATTAGCAGCTCCAACAAATGATATAAATACAACGGTTGCTTTATCGTTGTTGACCTCAATCAGTTATTTTTACGGGGGTTTAAAAGCAAAAGGATTAGGTTTTTTTGCAAGATATATTTCTCCAACTCCAATATTTCTTCCGATAAATATCTTGGAAGATTTTACAAAGCCGCTATCACTTAGCTTTCGTTTGTTTGGTAATATATTAGCAGATGAAATTGTTGTTTCAGTTTTATGTTTGTTAGTTCCTTTATTTATACCATTACCTGTAATGGTATTAGGGATCTTTGCGAGTTCAGTACAAGCATTGGTATTTTCAACACTTTCGGCTGCTTACATTGGAGAATCTATTGAATAATATTTGTGAAGAAAACATTATAATTTCTTCAATTTAAAATTTTTATAAAAATAAATAAACGTTATGAATCCTATTATTTCTGGTGCTTCGGTTATTGCTGCAGGTTTAGCTATTGGTTTAGCTGCGATTGGTCCTGGTATTGGTCAAGGTACAGCAGCAGCACAAGCTGTTGAAGGTTTAGCTCGTCAACCTGAAGCGGAAGGTAAAATTCGTGGTACGCTTCTTTTATCGCTAGCGTTCATGGAATCATTAACAATTTATGGCCTAGTTGTTGCTCTTTGTTTATTATTTGCAAATCCTTTTATAGGTTAAAAATAAGTATATGCGCTTAGTCTAAACAGCTAAGCGCTATTTTTAAAGAGATTACTTTTATTATCTTATCCTCAGGTCTTAAAAATACTATTCTGTAACAAAATTAAATTAATATATTTTTATGTCTGTTCTACAGATACTAGCACTAAGCGAAGGAGCGGGTGGTTTATTTGATTTTAATGCTACGTTACCATTAATAGCAACACAATTTATTCTTTTAAGTATTATATTAACGTTTGTTTTTTATAAACCTGTAGCCGCAGTATTAAAAGAGCGTGAAATGCGTATTCTTGTAAATCTTGATGTTGCAACATTAAACTTTCAAAAAGCAGATAAATTTTATCTGGAATATGAAGAACAGTTAAAAGCAGCTCGTTTAAATGCCCAATCTCTAATCTATCAAGCTGAGAAAGAAGCTAAAGAAATAGTAACTTCCGAAATTACTCAAGCACGTAATGATGCCGCTAAATTAATTGAAGAAACAAATAAAGAATTTGCAAAACAAAAATCTTTAGCATTAGAAAAATTAGAAACTCAAGTGGATGAGTTAACATTACTAATTAAAGAAAAAATATTAAGCTAATAACACTTTACTTTTTATAGAAGTTATTATTAGGTTATTAATACTTATGCTAGAAATAAAAATGGATTTATTAAATACCAATTTAAATAATTTTTACACTACAATATCTGATTTCGATGTAAGTTTTAATGGTGATATTTTTGAGACTAATGTAATTAATATTAGTATTTTAGCTAGTGGATTATTTTATCTGTTAAGTAATGCCCTATCATTAGCGTTAACAGAACGTCAACAAAAAATTTTAGCTACTATAACTGAATCGAAAGAAAAGTTAAATGAATCCATTGACCGACGTTTAGAGGGTGAAAAACGCCTACGTCAAGCACAACTAATAATTGATTCGATAAATCTTGAAGCTAAAACAACTGGAGAAAATCTTAAAGCCGCTATTTTAAAGGAAGGAAAAGAAGACATTGAACGTTTAACTGCGTCAACTAAAAATCAAATTATGACGATAGAGGCAAAAGTTCGTAAACAAATTTCAGATTACGTTATTACGTTAGCATTAAAAAGAGTTACCTTACAATTAGAAGGAAAATTAACTCCTAATTTGCAACAACAAATTATTGATAGAAATATTTCTAAATTAACCGATTAAATTATGGTAGTTGTTGGAAGTAAAGTTGCAGAACCATATGCAGAGGCACTTTTTGATTTAAGTAAAATAAGTAAAACTTTAAAAGAAACAACAAATGATATCAATATCATTTTACAGTTTTTAGCAAATTCAAGTGACTTAAAAAAATTTTTAAGTAATCCATTAGTCACTAAAGAGGCAAAAAAAAAGGTTTTAAAAGATATTCTGGGTGAACAAATTGCTATAAATACGTTAAAATTTTTATTTTTACTTATTGATCGTAATCGTATTGTAATTTTTGAAGGTATTGCAAAAAAATTTTTAGAATTATCTTATAAACAAGATTCGATTGCAATAGCTAAGATTACTTCTTCAATTCCTTTGTCGGTTCAACAACAGCAAAATATTGCCGAGAAATTAAAACTTATTTCCGGTGCCAAACAAATTAAATTAGCTTTGAAAATAGATCCACAATTGATCGGCGGTTTTACAATTGAAATAGGTTCGAAATTAATTGATACTAGTATTCGATATCAATTAAAGAAAATAAGCACTTTGTTAGGCGTATAGAATAAAATTGATTAAAATTTTAATCAACTAGTTTAATAAGCTTTTAAATTTTATTATTACCGTTACTAAATAATTAACTATTTAACAAACGTAACCTAAACGATAATATGATCAATATCAGACCTGACGAAATCAGTAATATCATTCGTCAACAAATTGAAACTTATGATCAAGAAGTTCAAATTGATAATGTGGGTACCGTTCTTCAAATTGGGGATGGTATTGCACGAGTTTATGGACTAGAACAGGTAATGGCTGGAGAGCTTTTAGAATTTGAAGATAAAACTGTTGGTATTGCTTTAAACTTAGAGAATGATAACGTCGGTGTTGTACTTATGGGTACCGGTATAGATATTCTAGAAGGAAGTTCTGTAAAATCAACAGGCAAAATTGCACAAATACCAGTTGGTGAAGGATTTTTAGGACGTGTTGTTGATGCGTTAGCTCGTCCTATTGATGGTAAAGGCGAGATTATTTCTACTGAAACGCGTTTAGTTGAGTCGATGGCACCAGGTATTATTACACGTAAATCTGTTTGTGAACCAGTACAAACCGGCATTACAGCGATTGATGCTATGATTCCAATTGGTCGTGGTCAACGTGAATTAATTATTGGTGATCGTCAAACAGGAAAAACGTCGGTTGCGATAGATACAATTCTTAATCAAAAAGGTGAAAATGTAATTTGTGTATATGTGGCTATTGGGCAAAAGGCATCTTCAGTTGCAGCCTTAGTAACAACCCTAGAAGAAAAAGGTGCTATGGCATACACTATTGTTGTTACGGCAAATGCTGATGACCCAGCTACATTACAATACATTGCTCCTTATACAGGTGCTGCTTTAGCAGAGTATTTTATGTATAAAGGTAAAGCGACACTAGTAATTTACGATGATTTATCTAAACAAGCTTCGGCATATCGTCAAATGTCACTTCTATTACGTCGTCCACCAGGTCGTGAAGCTTATCCAGGCGATGTTTTCTACTTACATTCACGTTTACTAGAAAGAGCGGCTAAATTAAGTGATAGCCTTGGGGGTGGAAGTATGACAGCACTTCCTATTATTGAAACTCAAGCTGGGGATGTTTCCGCTTATATTCCAACAAACGTAATTAGTATTACAGATGGTCAAATTTTCTTATCCGGTGATCTTTTTAATGCCGGTATTAGACCTGCAATCAACGTTGGTATTTCTGTTTCACGTGTAGGATCAGCTGCTCAAATTAAAGCGATGAAACAAGTTGCAGGTAAACTAAAATTAGAATTGGCTCAATTTGCAGAATTAGAAGCATTTTCACAATTTGCATCTGACCTTGATCAAGCTACGCAAAATGAATTGGCTCGTGGTCAAAGATTACGAGAAATGTTAAAACAAGCACAGAATTCACCAATTCCAGTAGAAGAACAAGTAGCCGTTATTTATTGTGGTATTAATGGTTTATTTGATGACATTGCCGTTAATGAAGTTAAAGAGTTTGCTATCAAAATTAGATCGTATCTTAAAAACTCGTGTCCTCAATTCCTTTCAGATATAAGAACGACGCAAAAATTATCTCCTGAAAATGAGCAAGTTCTTAAAAATGCTGTTGCTACATTAAAAGGAAAGTAAGCATACTATCAAAAAAAAAATAATTAAAATGTACATCATTTTAAAATAAAAAAAAACAGAGAGATTTTATCTCTCTGTTTTTGGTTTATTTAATTTTTAGAATTACGCTGCTACTGCAGGAGCAACTAAAGCAACTGGTAAAACTTCTCCAGCCGCTAAGTCTAATGGGAAGTTGTGAGCGTTACGTTCATGCATTACTTCCATACCTAAGTTTGAACGGTTTAGAATGTCAGCCCAAGTGTTGATTACACGACCTTGTGAATCTACAACTGATTGGTTGAAGTTAAAACCATTTAAATTAAAAGCCATAGTAGCTACACCCATTGCTGTAAACCAAATACCAATTACTGGCCATGCACCTAAGAAGAAGTGAAGAGCACGTGAATTGTTAAATGAAGCATATTGGAAAATTAAACGACCGAAGTAACCATGAGCAGCAACGATGTTGTAAGTTTCTTCTTCTTGACCAAATTTGTAACCGTAGTTAGCAGATTCGTTTTCTGTAGTTTCACGGATTAAAGATGAAGTTACAAGAGAACCGTGCATAGCTGAGAATAATGAACCACCAAAAACACCAGCAACACCAAGCATATGGAATGGGTGCATTAGAATGTTGTGCTCAGCTTGGAATACAAGCATGAAGTTGAAAGTACCAGAGATACCTAGAGGCATACCATCTGAGAAAGAACCTTGACCAATAGGGTAGATAACGAAAACGGCTGCAGCTGCAGCTACTGGAGCTGAGAAAGCAACACAAATCCATGGACGCATACCTAAACGGTAAGAAAGTTCCCATTCACGACCAATGTAAGCACATACACCAATAAAGAAGTGGAATACAACTAATTGGTAAGGACCACCGTTGTAAAGCCATTCATCAATTGAAGCAGCTTCCCAGATAGGGTAGAAGTGAACACCAATAGCGTTAGAGCTTGGTACAACTGCACCAGAGATAATGTTATTTCCGTAAAGTAGAGAACCAGCAACTGGCTCACGAATACCATCGATATCTACTGGAGGTGCAGCGATAAAAGCAATAATATAGCAAGAAATAGCTGTTAATAGAGTAGGAAACATTAAGCAACCAAACCAACCAATGTAAAGTCTATTTTCTGTTGAAGTGATCCATGCACAGAATTGTTCCCAGAAGCTTGCGCTTTCACGTCTTTGTAAAGTTGTAGTCATGATTTTATTTATTTAAGTTTTTATATTTTAAAAGCATCCCAGGATTTTACCTGTTGATTCTATTATTCATTCAATATCTAAATAATTATATTATGAAATATGTTAATTTTAATATTTAAAGCGTACGTATAAAAACGAAGGGCATAATGAAACAAGAGTACCCCCAGGGGAATTCGAATCCCCGTTACTTCCGTGAAAGGGAAATGTCCTAGGCCTCTAGACGATGGGGGCTAACAGTTAAAGCTTATAATACAAGTTTAATATAAAGCTTTTCGAATTGTCAATGGGTAAAAAAATAATATAAAATTTATTCATTTTATATTATTTTGTTCTAAAAACATATTTAAAATTTCTTCTTTAAATAAGTTAGTAAGTTGTGATGGATAACGTCTGGGATTTATTATTATGGATAAAGTTCGTTTTATACTTACCCCTTCTATTTTTATTGAATGTAACATATCCAATTCTAGCTCCTTAGTTATTGTGGACACGGACACAAATGCTGCTCCTAACCCTGATTGTACAGCATTTTTAATCGCTTCTATTGAATTTAATTCCATTTCAATTTTAAAATATCTCGTATCAATACCATTACATATTAAAGTTTTATCAATAATATTACGAATTGTAGCTTGGTTATTTAAAGCAATAAAACGAAGGCGATATAAATCTTCTTTTTTTATTGAATCACGTTTTGAAAAAGGGTGAGAAACTGGTAAAATTAAAGCAAATTCATCTTCCGCGTACGAACTAATTTCTAAAATATTTTTTAACTCAATTGGAATTTCACCGCCTACAATAGCTAAATCAATTTCCCCATTTGCTACGGACCAACAAATCTGTCTCGTAGAGTGAACTTGTAATTTAATCCCAATATTCGGGTATTTATGTCGAAAAACACCAATTAATTTTGGCATCAGATACGTTCCTGTAGTTTGACTAGCTCCAATAACTAAAAGACCCGATTGAAAAGTTTGAATTTTATTTAATGCCTGACAAGTTTCTTCACATAAACTAAGTATTTGTTTCGAATATTGTTTTAATAATTTGCCTGTTTCAGTTAAATAAGCTTTTCGTTTTTCACGGTAAAAAATGGGCGTGTTTAATTGGCGTTCTAAATTTTGGATTTGTAAACTAACTGCAGGCTGGGAGATATAAAGTTTGTCAGCTGCTTTTTTAAAACTACCTTCTTCAGAAATAGCTTGTAATATTTTCAATTGGTCTAAAGTAAAAGGAAGATTCGACATTAATTGAACAAATATTTTTTTAAAAGAATCTTAAATTATTAAGTTAGTTTGTAGAATAGGCTATGTCTATTGAATTTATATTATTTATTTGGATAAATATTCACGAATTTAGAATTTATAAATTGAAGAGTATTTATATAAAAGATCTATAATAGTAAATAAAATAAATTTAAATATTTAAGAAGATTGAAATTTTTATGGCCGATACGAGACTTTTAGTAGTTTTATTACCGCTTGCAACTGCGGCATCATGGGCTTTATTTAATATTGGTCGTTTAGCTCTACAACAGTTAAAAAGAATGTCTTAATACCATAGTTTCATTTAAACTTGTAGAGAGAGATTTTTACGACTAAAACTTTCTCTACAATTATTTATCTACTCAGTATTTGACTTTTTAATAAAATTTTTAATAAAGCGCTTCATGGGGTTTGGATTACTGAGTAAATCTAAATTAAGAAAATCTATTTCCTGTCCTAACAATCGCTTAGCAGTATTTTCGAAAGCTAATCCAGCCAAGGACATTTTCTCTTCCAGAACTAAAGGTTCGCCACGATTTGAAGCAATAATCACTTGTTCACTATCCGGAATCACTCCTAACAGTGGAATCCCCAGGATATTTTTGACATCCTCGATAGACATCATATCATCGGTTTTCACCATTTTCGGCCGTAATCTATTGATTAGCAGACTTATTTTTTTTATCTTTTGTGATACTAAAATACCAATAACTTTATCTGCATCTCGAATAGACGGAACTTCTGGTGTGACAACAACAATGGCTTCTTTGGCAGTTTCAATAGATGTTTGAAAACCTTCATCAATTCCAGCTGGGCAGTCAATTAAGATAAATTCAAAATCATTCTCTACTAAAGATATTAATTCTGTTATTTGTGCTTTTGTAATAGGTATTCTCGTTTGATTAGAAGAAAGAGGAAGAAAAGCTAGTTTAGATTGCCTTTTATCTTCAATTAAAGCTTGTTCTAAACGACAGGTGCTGTTGAGAACGTCTAAAGCACTAAAAATTATTCGATTCTCCAATCCTAATAATAAATCTAAATTCCGTAACCCAACATCGCCATCTAATAATAAAGTTGTATGACCTAAACGAGCTAATGCCATTCCAATATTCGATGTGGTTGTTGTTTTTCCAACACCTCCCTTACCAGAAGTAATAACTATAACACGAGCCATTCTATTGCATAGAGTCTTAATATAATATAATATGATACCATACATTGATTATATCATTCTAATTCCTATTCGTTTTTTCATTTACGATATTATTAATTGCGAACGAAATCCAAACAAAATGTGTTATATAGTAGAAAGGGATTTTTTATCTATAGGAAATAAGCGCTTTTCATCTCGATTAATGCTTGGAACGGGAAAATATAGAAATTTTTTAGAAGCTAAAGAAAGTATAGATAATAGCGGGTGTGAAGTTTTGACTGTTTCAATTAGGAGAGCACAAAATGCTAAAATTGATAGTATTGCTGAACTACTAAATAATTTTGATTGGAAAAAATTGTGGTTAATGCCAAATACTGCCGGTTGTCAGACAACTGAGGATGCTATTCGACTTGCTTTTATTGGACGAGAAATTACAAAAAATTTATCTTATAATGATAACAATTTTGTAAAATTAGAAGTAATCCCTGATCCGAAATATTTATTGCCCGATAGTCTTGGAACTTTAACAGCTGCAGAATATTTAATTCAAAATAAATTTGATGTGTTGCCCTATATTAATGCAGATCCAATATTAGCTAAACAACTAGAAACCATTGGTTGCGTTTCTGTTATGCCATTAGGTTCTCCAATAGGCTCTGGCCAAGGCTTAAAAAATTTACACAATATTCAAATTATTATAGAAAATGCAAACATTCCAGTTATTATCGATGCTGGTATAGGTTCTCCAAGTCATGCTAGTCACGCAATGGAAATTGGTGCAGCCGGCATATTAGTCAATACTGCGATTGCCGAAGCTAAAGATTCAAAAATGATGGCTTACGCTATGAAACTTAGTGTTAAAGCTGGACGCTATGGTTATTTATCCGGGCAAATTCACACATCTACTTATGCAAAACCAAGTTCTCCGACAATTGGTATTTCTAGATATAATAATTAATTAATAATCAATCTTTTTTCAACTACTAAAAATGAGTACAAAGACTATAACAGAAAAACCCGTATTTCCCTTTACAGCTATCATTGGACAAGAAGAAATGAAGCTTGCTTTAATTTTAAATGTAATTGATCCAAGAATTGGTGGTGTGATGATTATGGGAGATAGAGGGACTGGAAAATCGACTACAATTAGAGCCGTTGCAGATTTATTACCAGCTATAAAAGTCGTAGCAGACGATCCTTTTAATTCATCAATAGATGATTTTGAATTAATGAGTGAAAGTGTAAAAACAGCTTTACAAACAGATCAAAAATTGCCAATAGCATACAAAAAGGTTCCAATGATAGATTTACCTTTAGGTGCAACTGAAGATCGAGTTTGCGGTACCATTGATATTGAAAAAGCGTTAACCGAAGGAATTAAAGCATTTGAACCAGGCTTATTAGCAAAAGCTAACAGAGGGATACTTTACGTTGATGAAGTTAATTTATTAGATGATCATTTGGTCGATATTTTACTGGATTCAGCAGCTTCCGGTTGGAATACTGTTGAGAGAGAAGGCATTTCGATTAAACATCCCGCACGATTTGTTTTAGTAGGATCTGGTAATCCAGAAGAGGGTGAATTAAGACCTCAATTATTAGATAGATTTGGGATGCACGCAGAAATAAGGACAGTAAGAGACCCTGAGACACGTGTACGTGTTGTGGAAGAGCGTACAAACTTTGACCAAAATCCGGAGGCTTGCTTAAAAGAAAATTTTGCTGCGATTGAAGCCTTAAAAGAAAAAATTGTTAGTGCTCAACAACGGCTTAATAAAGTAAAAATCGATTTTGAATTAAAAGTTAAGATATCTCAAGTATGTGGGACACTAAATGTCGATGGTCTACGAGGTGACATTGTAACAAATCGTGCTGCTAAAGCTTACGCTGCTTATAATGGACGTGATGAAGTTACTGTAGATGATATTGAAAAAGTTATTGTTTTATGCCTTAGACATCGTTTACGTAAAGATCCTTTAGAATCAATTGACTCAGGTACAAAAGTAAAAACTGTCTTTGAAGAAGTTTTTAAATAGCAATATTGGGCTCAGTAGGATTCGAACCTACATTAGAGACTTAGAAGGTCCCTGTCCTAATCCCTTAGACGATGAACCCAAAAGAATAAACTTTTTTTATGAGTGGGCGGTATAGGATTTGAACCTATGACCACCTGCTTGTAAGGCAGGCGCTCTACCACTGAGCTAACCGCCCTATACGGATATATTAATTTAAAGTCAGCTAATTTGCAATCAAGTTGACAAATATAAATGTTATTTTTAGAGTGTATATTCAGAAAATAATATATTTTTAATGACGAATAAATGCAAATAGGAAGATTCTATGAATATTATTACAGATCTAAATTTCTTCGGATTTGCACAAGATACTTTTAAAGTGCTAAAATCACAAACTAAAGACAATTCGCCCGTAATTGAATTTTTAAATGACCTATATGTTTATCCCCCAAAATTTAAAATTAAATGGACTTTAATTAGTAATTTAAAAAATGATTTTTTTGTTTACTACAATTTTAGAGCTTTTAGTCAAACTCCAGATCTTAAAAATATCATTAACGCTACTAATAAAGAGGAAAGTAAAAATCAAATCATTAATAAAAACGACTCTTCATTAGTCAATTATATTCGTGATAATTACAATAATAAAACACTCACAACAAATTTTTATAATAAACAAACGTATTTAATTCAAACAGCCTTAAAGACAGTTCCTGTTTATACAATTTTAAATGGTACAAAAAAAATTTTTCTGGCGAATTCTACGCATCAACAT
>Ga0007796_10000016_pt1 | contig 34529 bp, 29 predicted proteins | sample CryBogmetaGMA0M_FD_60373 | JGI IMG/M metagenome (GOLD analysis project Ga0007796, IMG submission 60373) | Freshwater microbial communities from Crystal Bog, Wisconsin, USA - MA0M | ecosystem: Environmental > Aquatic > Freshwater > Lake | place: Crystal Bog, Wisconsin, USA | collected 2009-07-06 | reverse complement strand
ATCTCTGATCGCTTTACAGATGCAAGCTTTGCCTATCAAGGGGGAGGGCGGGGCTTAAGTCTCAAAAAGTTAAATGAGTTGGAACACTGGGTTCAAGGGTGCCCCAATGGGGTTTTATTGGAACCCAATTTGACAATCCTTTTTGATCTACCTGGTGAAGTTGCAGAAGCGCGTAGATCTAAAGTGCGAACTCCTGATAAGTTTGAAAAAATGGATTTAAATTTTTTTGAAAAGGTTAGGCAAGAGTATTTACGCCGCGCTAAAGAAGATCCCCAGCGTTTCTACATAGTCGATGCAACTAAAACTCCTGACCTTATTTGGAGTGATTTAAAAAACCTGGAAATTGCCATCTAAATGAGTGATTTGATGTATGCCGCACAGCAAAAAGAAGTGGCCCCGTGGTTGCAGCCTCTGTGGGAAGGGCTCGATTTTGCCAAATTCCCAAATGCGATCTTGCTCCATGGCCAGTCTGGTATTGGTAAGTTTGCATTTTCATTAGAGCTTGCCAGAGCACTCTTGTGCGAGAGCGCCCAAGTGAGCTCACGACCATGTAAGCAATGTGAAGCCTGCCATTGGTTTGATACCGGGAATCACCCTGACTTTATTGCTCTAGTTCCCGAGACTCATCGCAAACTGTTGCCACAGGCTGAGTATGAAAGCGATGACTCCCCCAAAAAAGTGAAGCCAACACGGGAAGATTCTGATGCTGAAACGAGTGATAAAAAAGAGAAGAAAAATATCTCTATTGAAGAAACTCGGAGTGCGATTGAGAGTCTATCGATCGGGTCTCATCGAGGTGGTAATCGTGTGATTCTTATTTATCCTCTAGAGTTACTTCGTCCTGATGCTGCAAATACCTTACTCAAATCACTGGAAGAGCCACCATCAAATACTATTTTTATACTTCTTGCCGATCGAGTTGATCGCGTCTTGCCAACCATTCGCTCTAGATGCAGATTATTGACTGCCCCACGTCCAGATCGCTCACAAGGCTTAACATGGTTGCATGCCCAACTAAGCAAAGTCAGAGGTCTTAAAGTCAGCGATGCTGACGTTGATGCTATTTATGATGAGCAGGGCGGGGCTCCCTACTCAGTTTTGAATTCTTTAATAGCAAGACATAACAAGGACGAAAAGGATGAGTTGAGCATTTCCATTCAAGCATCCCGCTACCTTCTTCAATCTATGTCTCAAGGAGTACGAATCAATTGGCTTGATGCTGCCGAAAAGACCCATAAGGCTCAATACGCCTATTTACTGGCAGCAATGCAACGCTGGGTTTCTGATTTACAAAGCGTGAATCAAGGTGGCCAGCCACGTTACTACCCAAAACATCTTGTAACTCTTAATAGCTTGTCTCAAGTAGCTAAAACCCCCAAACTGCATCAATTTTGGAAATCCCTGATTTTGGCGCGGCGTCATGAGAATCATCCTTTGGCCAATAGAATTCAGCTCGAGGCTTTGCTTTCTCAATATCAACAGGTGTTTGAAGCATAGCTCTAGCGCAGGCAGTCTAAAATAACGAGTCATGTTTATAGACTCCCATTGCCACCTCGATTTTCCGGAATTTCAATCTCGCTTGCCTGAAGTGCTTGCGAATATGGAGTCTGCTAAAGTAAGTCATGCCTTGTGCGTATCTGTTGATATGCCTGACTTTCCTAAAGTTCTCAAGCTTGCCCAAGATCACGCGCATTTATATGCCTCAGTAGGCGTTCATCCAGACTATGAAGATACGCCCGAGCCCAGCTTGGAGTTTTTAGTTGAGACTGCCCTAAAACATCAAAAAATTATCGCAATAGGTGAAACGGGTCTTGATTACTATCGTATGGGTGATCGCACTTATGAGTCAATGGAATGGCAAAGGGAGCGTTTTAGAACCCACATCAGAGCAGCAATTGCCTCTAAAAAGCCTTTAATCATCCATACACGCTCTGCATCTGAAGATACCATCAGGATCCTTAAAGAGGAGGGCGCTGAGCGTATCGGAGGCGTCATGCATTGCTTTACAGAAAGCCTTGAAATGGCTAAATCAGCGATGCAAATGGGCTTTTTTATCTCTTTTTCAGGTATTGTTACCTTTAAAAGCGCTAAGGATTTGCAAGAAACCTGTAAACAAGTGCCCCTTGACAGGCTTCTTATTGAAACGGATTCGCCTTACTTGGCCCCAATTCCATACCGTGGCAAGATCAACGAGCCAGCTTGGGTGGCTAAAGTCGGTGAATTTATTGCACAGCTCAAAGGCATAGAAATTGATGCGCTCGCTACTAAAACATCTAGTAATTTTTATGAATGTTTTCATATAGATAGAAAGTATTCATGAGAATAAGATTTAATTATTATCCAGTTTATCTTCTGGCTTTTTTTATGGTGGCCACATTTGGATATGCCCAAACTCCTGACCAAGCTGTAGATTTTGCCAAGGCCGCTAAATTTGACAATGTATCTGAGGTTAAGTACTTGCTTTCTAAGGGGGTTACACCAAATGCAGTCGATATAAATGGTAATCCAATGCTTATTTTGGCTATCAAAGACAACTCTGAGAAAGTGATTGATTTACTGCTAAATGACAAGAAAATTGACGTAGATCTATCGAATAAAAGCGGTGAAACACCGTTAATGATGGCATCCATACAGGGTAATTTACCCTTAGTTCAGACCTTAGTGCTTAAAAATAAGGCGATGATTGATCATATAGGTTGGACTCCACTGCATTACGCCTGCGCTAAGGGGCATTTTGATGTAGCTCAATTTCTCATTGCCAATGGCGCTATTGTTGATGCTATGAGCGTAGGCAACACAACCCCATTGATGATGGCCGTTCAGTCTGGTAATGAGCAACTGGTAAAGCTTTTATTAGATAAGGGTGCTGATCTTCAAATACGAAATAACAATGGCTTAAGCGCAATTGATATTGCTGATATTTATGACAAACCATGGCTTGCTGAAGGGCTTAGATCGAGGTGGTTAAAGCTTTATAAAAAGCCTTACACTGGACCTGTTAAGCCCAATGCAACAAAGTCCTGATATACCATAACTGCGTATAATCATTATTATGTCAAATAAGATATTTCTGTAATCACTGACCCTTGAATCCAATGTACCTGATAGACCTCATACGTAGCGCTGACCTGCCCAGCTTCAGTAGCTTATTTAATCAAATCAATACCGATATGGGAAATAGCCAGGTTTGGTTCCTTCTCCTATTGGCTTGTTTCATGCTTACTGTTCATGCAATGATTGTTTTATCGATTGCCGGCACCTTCCATTGGTTAGATCAGAAGCTAGAAAATAAGAGCGTCTATGGGGCTAATTTCCTATCGTATTTCATCGCGATCTTGCTCATCATTGCAGTTCATTTTTCTGAGATCATCGCCTGGACTTATATCTGCGTTGCCCTTAAGGTATTTACAACGAATCCACAGACTTTTTTCTTTGCCGGTGAAATGTATACAACTGTTGGGTATGGAGACTACAACTTAAGTGAACAATGGAAAATTCTGCCCATTATCATTTCGTTTACAGGCATATTTGCTGTATCAATGTCTGGTGCAGCCTTATATTCAATGATGATGGCCTTATTGGGCCCCCACCCAAAACCTAAGACTGGATTCCGTCTTTAGGGTGTCTTACTGGATGGTATTGGGCTCTTTTGCTTAAATACCAACTCTAGAACCCTGCCATTGGCCTCCTGGGACCGAATTCTACCTGGCAACCACTCAAGATCCTTGGCTAGCCAAATGTCGACTTGGCGCTTATATGGATCGTTTTCACGCTGCATTAGAGCGTAATGACGGTTTACTGACTTTCCTAACGTAGGAACGTCATCCGAAACTGCCTCACCATAACTCTTAAATTGCCACATTTCGAGGGTGTTGTAATCAACTACCGGTAATGCCCGAACACTACCCGCCTCGTCAATCTTGCTATCTCCATTTAATAAGGAGGCAATCTGGAACATCAGGCTAAATCTATCCTGAGTCCCCGGAAGAATGCTTGGAGTAAATTCTGGTTTTTCCGAGAAGAACATCTGCCCTCCTCCCTTTTCATCTCTATCGAAGCGTGAATATCGAGGTGGGTTGGTTCCGCGTTGTGCCCAGTAGATAGCAGGGGCCATGCCATAGGCATCGACTGTGCCTCGTGACTCAAAAACAAAAGGGCCAACAAAAGCATATGGAATATTGATGTAGAGACGATAATTATTACCATCAACTTTCCAATCAATCTCACCAGTTTGATATTTTTGACCATCTACATATGAGTCGTAGTAAATAACTCCAGATTCGGGAAGTTTGAAAGCGACTCCCTGTTGATTATTGGAGCCACCCTGCTCGCCTGATGTAAGGCCTTTGGCATCTTGAACTTGATTACTTGAATTATCTTTGCTTACTTGCTTTTTGGGCGCCTTGGACATTTGAATTTTCTTAGGGGGCTCAAGCTTTATATCGGCCCTGATGATGAGATCATCGGCAATCTCTGGGGCAGAGTTGAAGGATAGAAAAGGGATGCCGAAAAAAAGGATAAGGTGGCCAAGTAAAGACAAAGCCAAAGCAACGAGAATGATTCGTAAAGAATTTGCGTACATCAAACTATTGCTATTGAGACGCCTACCTTGCTGTAAGTCCAAGCTCAGGTAGCGCCCTCAAGTAAGCGACTATTCTTGGGAAGATTGGCTGCCAAGAAATCCATTTGATCGGCAAGAATATTTCGGCCTTTAAGAATCATATCTTCATAAAGACTTGGAAGATAAGGGGTATACAACAAGCCCATACCAGCTTGCTCTGGTGTGCGATTACCCTTGCGTTGATTGCATGGCCTACAGGAAATTACCAAGTTCATCCAAGAATATTTACCACCTCGACTATTTGGAATAATATGCTCGGCCTCGGCATAATTTTCATGAATAGCATCACCACAATAAGCACAAAGTCCGCGGTCACGCTTGAAAAGTTTATGTTTTGTGATGACTGGAACAACGTCAAATAAATTAATCTTTGCGCTGCCCTTAATAGCAATAATTGAATGAAGCTCAATGACAGATTGGAGTCCGCTTGCCCTAGAAATACCGCCACGCATTTTCATGACAGGTTCACCTAGCGTCCATAAGACGCTGCTGTCGGCATAATGTTTAGTTGCCTCTTCAGCATTAACCCAACCCTGGGGAATTCCACCAGCGTCCAATTTCAAGATGCTCAGCACAAACTCTCCTTTCTCGATCTTGGCAAAGCCATCAATCGCATGACTTATCTTACAGAAGAAGTTTGCAGCAATCAATCATCTAAGGGGATATAAACTCCATGACCCTTGGGAGATGGTCTGAATAGTCAGCTATTCCATGATCGCTGCCTTCTAGAATCAGCTGCTGAGCGCCTTGATAGAACTGGCTCATTTCCTTCCAATCGAGCAATTCGTCTCCTTTTGCTGCAATTAAAAAGTAACGGCTTGGATCAGAAACCCTCTCAATTTGTAAGGCTTTTAACTCTTCAATATATTCGGGTCGAAAGTCAAAAGGCTCTTCACTATCATAAGCAGTCATCATCCCGACATGAGGCGCAAGCTCTCTCGCTGCACGAACAGCAGGATTTAAAGCAACTGCCTTGCAGGCATATTTTTCTGCTAAATAATTGGCATAAAAACCGCCAAGCGATGAGCCGACCACAACAATGCGATCAGCTTTGGACTGATCGATGTAGTTTGTCACCATAGTCATGCTGGCCTTTGGAGAGGCCATTAATTGAGGGCAATACCATTCGATCGAATGATCTGGGGTTGATAAAGCCTTAACGGCCTCACTGGTCTTGACGGCTTTGCTAGATCGAGGTGATGAGCGAAAACCGTGCAAATAAACCAGTAAAGTCGATGCCATATTCAATTTTTAGGATTTTTGTCCAACCTCAAAGTTAGCCAGCTTTTCCAAAGCTTTTACCATTGCAGAGTGATCCCAGGCTTTTCCACCATTTGCAGCGCAAGAGTTAAATAATTCCTGTGCAGTGGCGGTATTGGGAAGGGATACACCCAAAGCACGTGCGCTATTTAGAGCAAGATTGAGGTCTTTTTGATGCAGCTCGATTCTAAAACCTGGGTCAAAAGTTCGCTTAACCATGCGCTCGCCATGAACCTCTAGAATCTTTGAGCTTGCAAAGCCGCCCATCAGTGCCTGACGTACTTTTGCAGGATCAGCGCCGGCCTTAGATGCAAATAATAGAGCTTCTGCTACAGCTTCAATATTGAGGGCAACAATGATTTGATTTGCTACCTTAGCAGTTTGGCCATCGCCATTGCCACCTACTAGGTTGATATTTTTACCCATGAGATCAAGTACTGGCTTAACTTTATTAAATACTGCCTCATCACCGCCAACCATGATAGAAAGTGTGGCATTTTTTGCACCGACCTCTCCGCCAGAAACAGGCGCATCAAGGTAGTCACAACCTAAGGCATTAATTTTCTTGGCATATTCTTTAGTAGCAATCGGTGAAATAGAGCTCATATCTACAACAACTTTTCCTTTAGATAGGCCTGCAGCTACACCGTTTTCACTAAACAATACTTTCTCCACGTCAGGAGTATCGGGAACCATTGTGAAAATGATGTCTGCTTTTTCAGCTACTTCACGTGGGCTAGCGCACTTAATTGCTGAGGTTGAAGCTAGATCTTCCGGAACTTTGCTACGTGTAGTAATAAATACCTCATGCCCTGCTTTCACTAGCTGCCCGGCCATAGGGGCACCCATAATGCCAAGCCCTACAAAACCTAATTTTAATTTCTGACTCATTTTGTTTCCTTTATTTTTCTTTAACTAATCTTATGAATTTAAATTTTTAACCCAGCCTAAACCAGCTTCAGTATTGGTAGCAGGCTTATATTCGCAACCTATCCAACCTGTATAACCAAGGCTGTCTATGAATTTAAAAAGGTGCGGGTAATTAATTTCCCCTGTACCAGGCTCGTTTCGACCTGGATTGTCTGCCAATTGAATATGTGCAATCTTATTGAAATTCTTTTTAAGAGTATTGGAGAGCTCACCCTCCATACGCTGGGCATGATAGATGTCATATTGAACGTATAAATTATCAGCGCCGACTTCATTAATGATGTCTATGGCCTGCTGAGTTGTAGAAAGATAGAACCCAGGAATATCAAAAGTATTGATTGGCTCAATCAATAGTTTGAGATTAACCTTCTTCAATTCCATGGCCGCATACTTTAAGTTCGCTATAAAGGTGTCATGTAACAACTTTGCATTCACGCCTTCAGGTATTTTTCCAGCCAAGCAATTTAGCTGTGGAACGCCTAAAGCTTTTGCGTACTCAATTGCCTTAGTAACGCCTGCGCGAAATTCATCCACTCGATCAGGTAGGCATGCAATGCCTCGCTCACCAGCATCCCAGTCGCCAGCTGGCAAATTATGAAGAACGAGTTTTAGCTGATTTCGGTCTAGCTCCTGCTTAATTTCAGAGGCAGGAAAGCCATAGGGGAAGAGAAATTCTACGGCCTTAAAGCCCGCCTTAGATGCGCGCTCAAAACGCTCCATAAAAGGGGCTTCATTAAAAAGCATGGTCAAGTTTGCGGCAAATTGAGGCATTTCATAACCTTTCTAGGTTTTAAGAAGATTTAAGGATCTTAACAAAGATGTGAAATTCGGTCTTGGCCTTGAATTAGAGCGGACTGAAGCGATTAAATGATAAAAGTGAGCTAATATCTTAACAAACAACAATATCTCATAAGGAAATAATGAATACTAAATTCGCATCCCTCTCCTCTCTAGTTGTGGTGTCTTTAATGGCCAGCTCTTCCGTAGCTATTGCTCAATCAAGCCCTGCTAATTCTGGAGCGAATAAGCCAATGGTGATTGACGCTGCTGTAGTTGATAATCGCTACCAGCTATATGAGGGTGAAGTCATTAAGATTGACAAAAAGACTCGAACCCTTACTTTTAAGAACAAAGAAGGTGAATCCAAGTTTGTTGCAGGTCCAGAAATTACGAATTTTGATCAAATCAAAAAAGGCGATCGAGTCAATGTAACGTATGAATTAGCCGTAGCAATTGAGCTTATTAAAACGAAAAGTGATGGGGTTCGTAGTAAGGTTGAAACAAATACCATAACGACTTCTAAAGTAAATGAAAAGCCTTCAGAAACCATCGCAAATAAAACCACCATCATTGCTGACATCGTATCTGTAGACAAAGAAAAGAGGCTTGTATCAGTTAAGGGGCCTAGCGGCAAAGTAACTACTGTGACTGTTAAAGATCCTGCCCTACTGGCCGATGTAAAAGTTGGCGAACAGGTAAAGGTGATTTATTACGATGCAATGGCTGCATCAATCACCACCCCTAAAAAGAAGTGACTTGGAATGAACATCCTGACAGGCTAAGCTAAGCGCCATGTCTATTTGCCACTAATTAATGCAAATAGACATATTTAGCTATTCAAGTTTGTGGGGGGGGGTATTTTTAAGGAGATTTCGTATTTTAATGTCGCCTTCAACCATCAACTTGAAGCGGGACTCGCTAACTAAAATAGCCATCTTTGCGTTGTATTGTTCGCGACGTAACCATTCAACTAAAAAACATACCAGCAAGGTATAAGAGCTATAAACAAACAAAATCGTCACATCTCTTGTATCGACAACAGTAAATGACCCAAAGGGTGCCATAAAGAAATAAGAGATTAAGGGAACGCTCAAGGCTACAGTTAATAATGCTGGGCCAGTTCCGAAAAAAAAGGCAATGACAATCGTGTTAACTTGGAAGAAGAACAAAGGCAGGGATGCCTCAACCTGTGGCTGCAGAGCATAGCGCACGCAGAAGGCAAAAAATACCCCAATACAGGCATTCAAGTAGCCTTGAGGCTTATTAGAGCACCACCGAAAGGCGTTCAGATTATGTTTCATGGTCTCCTAAGACAGTGTATGCTTTAAGGCAATACTATATTAGAACAGTGTAAATCATGGCTTCTGGAAATGAAATAGGTACTCAAAAGGAGAGCGTCACCCTCCTGCTTCCGGGCCTCAATGGTGGTGGACTTGAGCTCGGCCAGTTACCTAGCTTCTTAAAATCAAATGGCTTTGATACGGTAATACCTGACATCAAGGGCTACCTTTATGGATCACCTGCAGACCACTATGAAAGTTGGTTTAGTCAAATCCACAATGCATTGGATTTGCTCAAAGCTGAATACAAAACTATTAATCTAGCAGGTATTAGTATGGGTGCCACCTTGGCTCTAGCGGTTGCCACCCAAAGAACTGATATTTCCTCAATCGCTCTATATTCACCAGTATTACGTTATGACGGTTGGTCAGTTCCGCGATATCGTTTTCTATTAGATATTGCTTATAGCTTAGGAATTCGTAATTGGGAGTACTCAGAACGCGAGCCATTTGGAATCAAGAATCCGGATTTACGGCGTCGAGTCCGTGAAAAATTTAAGTCTCAAGAGTTATCTGAAGTAGGTGCACCGCTCATCACTGCAAGGCATTTACATGAGGCAAAAGGGCTAATGTCTTATACAACTAAGAACCTTGATGCAATCACCTCCAGACTTCTACTAATTCAATCGGTCGAAGACGATACCTGCTCAGTATGGTCAGCGGAGAAAATTTTGGCTAATGTTAAATCTGATCTTCGGAGGGTCATTTGGCTTGGCAATAGTTATCATATTGTGACTATCGATAACGAACGAGAGATAGTACTCAATGAAACTTTGCGATTCTTCGCTAGGGCAGCCGGTGGAAATATTGGGCTAGATCATTACTATTCGGATATGAAACCAAAATCGGTGCGCGCAAGAACTCTCTAGGAAATTAAACGATAAAAAAAGCCCCAAAACAGGGGCTTTTAATTATCTTGGCGGAACGGACGGGACTCGAACCCGCGACCCTCTGCGTGACAGGCAGATATTCTAACCAACTGAACTACCGCTCCAAATTACTTCGAGTAATACTTCATGCTACTTTGCTACCAAAAAACTGGCGTCCCCAGGGGGATTCGAACCCCCGTACTCACCGTGAAAGGGTGATGTCCTAGGCCTCTAGACGATGGGGACCTGGACTACTGCAAATCACTGCTATTTTGAATGCTTGGTGGAGATAAGCGGGATCGAACCGCTGACCTCTTGCATGCCATGCAAGCGCTCTCCCAGCTGAGCTATACCCCCGAAATCCCACAAGAAAACTGCAAAACACTCAAAACAATCCAAGATTTTATCCTATTTTTGTGCACATGCGCAAATTGCCTACTGGACTACCTTGGAGAGCCGTTTGAGTGCTTCATCCCGCCCTAAAACGACTAACACGGAATCAATTGCTGGTGTCTGGGTAGTTGCAAATAATGCGTAACGAACGGGCATTGCAAGAGCAGGCATTTTGAGTTGATGATTCGCCAAGACTTTTTTAAAGGCCACGCTATAAGCTTCTTTTGTCGTTGCTGAATTTTGCAGTGCTTCAATCAATTCCTTTAACGCTGGAATAATCGCTTCCGGAATATTTGCTGCAATCTGCTCAGCACTATGGACGGGCGCTGGTAAGTAAAATAACTTAGCGCCCTCTGCAATCTCGATCAATGTATTAGCGCGATCTTTTAAGAGGCCTACCACTTGAGTAAAGTCTGGTCCAGACTCTGTATCTATACCAAGTTGGTGTGCAAAAGGCTTAGTCGCCTCCGCTAGCTTTACTGGATCGGCTTGCTGAATATATTGATGATTTAGCCATAGTAATTTTTCTGGATTATGTTGGGCAGGTGAACTACCTAGGCTATTCAAATCAAACCAGTCGACAAACTGTTCTTTTGTAAATACCTCTGCGTCACCGTGAGACCATCCTAAACGAGCTAAGTAATTCAATATCGCTTCTGGGAGGTAGCCTGCTTTTTGATATTCACGCACACTCATAGCGCCATTACGTTTGCTCATCTTCTCTCCAGAGTCATTTAAGACTGTGGGCAAATGCGCATAGATTGGAGGATGTCCGCCCAAGGCTTTCATAATATTGATTTGACGGGGAGTATTGTTTACATGATCATCGCCACGAATCACATGGGTGATTTTCATATCTAAATCATCCACAACTACGCAAAAATTATAGGTTGGAGTGCCGTCAGGTCTTGCAATAACCAAATCATCAAGCTCATCATTACTAATTTCAATTGTCCCTTTAACAGCATCGTCCCAAATAACTGATCCCCCGATGGGATTTTTAAAGCGAATTACTGGTTCAATACCTTCCGGAATTGATGGTAAAGTTTTTCCTGGCTCAGGCCTCCATAAGCCGTTATAACGTGGCTTTTCTTTATTAGCCATTTGATGATCACGAAGTCGATTGAGCTCTTCTTCGCTCATATAACAAGGATAGGCAAGCCCATTCTCTAACATTTCTTTTACGACCTCACGATAGCGATCGATGCGCTGCATCTGATAGATTGGGCCCTCGTCTAAATCAAGCCCCAACCAAGCCATGCCTTCAATGATGACATCTACCGCTTCTTGTGAGGAGCGTTCAAGATCAGTGTCTTCAATGCGTAGAATGAAATCACCTTTATTGTGGCGTGCAAAAGCCCATGGATAGAGCGCGCTACGTAGATTGCCTAAATGAATAAAGCCCGTGGGACTTGGTGCGAAACGTGTACGAATATGCATAAACTGCATTATCTCAGGTCAGACTAATTGACGGCAAAATTGAAAAACGTGGATACTTTGGCCTATGAATGAATTACTAGTATTTATCTGCGATGGAGCCCCTGTACGCGGGGAAATCGTGTCCATCAGCACTGCTTGGCAGGCAGTTCTAGAGCGCCGTAACGATCCGTCAGCTGTACGCCGTATCTTGGGGGATTTTGTAGGGGCGGCTACCCTATTAAGCGCTAGTTTGAAGTTTGATGGAACCCTCATTATCCAAGCGCAAAGCAAAGGCCCCATTCAACTTCTCGTGGTTGAGTGCAAGTCAGACCTATCCATGAGAGCTACAGTCAAGCTCTCGGTTGATCCCTCACAAATCGCTACAGATGCGAGTTTGGGTGAGCTATTAGATGCATGCAACTCCGGTAGGCTCGTAATCACACTAGACCCTTCTGAGAGAGAACCTGGGCAAGCACCCTACCAAGGGATTGTTGCTCTCCAGCAGCAGTACGGCAACCACTTTAAACCGGTATCTAGTGCAGCAGAGGCAATAGGGTTATACATGCAAAATTCGGAACAATTAGATACTAGAATTTGGCTGGCATCGAACGACACACACATTGGCGGCCTTTTATTGCAACGCCTACCCAATTCAGGTGGACATGTGCATTTAGATGCGCAAACTGCTGCTGAAGGGTGGACTCGCATTCAAACTTTAGGTGAAACCATCACTAATGAAGAGCTCCTTACTCTTCCACCCAATACGATCTTAAGACGTTTATTTCTGGAGGAGTCTACAGAAAATGGTGTTCGTAGCTTCCCTTCGCGTCAGATTCGCTTTTCATGTCGCTGCTCTCGCAATAAAGTAGCAGATGTATTAAGAATGCTTGGTGAAGAAGAGGTTCAAAGTATTCTTGCTGAGCAAGGCGCAGTCGAGACCATTTGTGAATTTTGTGCAAAGCCCTACCGATTTGATGCAGTCGACTGTTTACAGGTTTTTAAAACAGATTTACTAAGCGATGCAACAAGACCGCCATCTAGCGGACACTAGCCCATTATTGCTTAACTGATTTTAGGCCATCATCAGAGGGTATCAGAGTAACTTTTTCTGCTGGCAAAATTTGCACAAAAAATTCGCCTTCTTTGATCAATCCGTGCTCGGCCCTGGCTCGTTCTTCAATGGCGCGCGTGCCATCTTTTAAGTCTTTAACATCACCGGCAAGCTTAGCATTACGAAGAGCCAAAAGACTGTTTTTAGCTTCTTGCAACTCTACTTGCTTTTCCATCTCATAAACCTTAAACCATCCACCCTTACCTAGCCAAAGCGGGTACTGGATCGCGATGAGCAATACCAGCATGGAGTAGATGACGATACGCATTAGAAATAGATGTTAGTGGGGCTTAGCGTTTTAAGTTATAAAAAACAGATTTGCCTGGATAAGTTGCAATATCACCTAAATCTTCTTCAATGCGCAACAGCTGGTTGTACTTAGCGATGCGATCAGATCGTGATAAGGAGCCAGTCTTAATCTGGCCTGCATTTGTACCTACTGCGATATCGGCAATGATGCTATCTTCTGTTTCACCAGAGCGATGTGAAATAACTGCAGTGTAATTGGCACGTTTTGCCATCTCAATTGCAGCAAATGTTTCGGTTAAGGTGCCGATCTGGTTAATCTTGATCAAAATGGAGTTAGCAATTCCCTTCTCGATACCTTCTTTCAGAATGCGAGTGTTCGTTACAAACAAATCATCACCAACCAATTGAATCTTTTTGCCAAGCTTCTGAGTGATATCAGCCCAACCATCCCAATCACTCTCATGCATGCCATCTTCAATGGAAACGATTGGGAATTGATCAGCTAAATTACCTAGGTAGTCTGAGAACTCACTAGAACTGAGTTGCAAGCCTTCTCCAGAAAGATGGTACTTACCATCTTTATAAAATTCACTTGCGGCGCAATCTAAGGCCAACAATACGTCTTCTCCAGCCTGGTAACCGGCGCCTTCGATAGCTTTCATAATCGTTTGCAGGCACTCGTGGTTGCTTTTGAAGTTTGGTGCAAAACCACCCTCATCGCCCACAGTAGTTGGCATACCCTGAGAGCCAATAATTTTCTTCAATTCATGAAAGATTTCAGCGCCACAGCGGAGAGCGTCACGAAAGTTTTCAGCGCCAACGGGCATCACCATAAACTCTTGGATATCTAAGCTGTTATTAGCATGAGCACCGCCATTAATGATATTCATCATCGGCACAGGTAACTGCATTCCACCAGAACCCCCAAAGTAGCGGTATAAAGGTAAGCCAGATTCTTCAGCTGCCGCTCTTGCGACAGCCATGGAAACTGCTAGGGTTGCGTTAGCACCGAGTCGAGCCTTGTTATGGGTTCCATCTAACTCAATCAAAGTGTGGTCTAAGAAGGCCTGTTCGCTAGCATCTAAGCCTAAAATCGTTTCGGCAATTTCTATATTAATATTTTGAACTGCTTTCAGTACGCCTTTACCTAAGTAACGGGATTTATCACCATCACGCAATTCAATTGCTTCACGCGAGCCTGTAGAAGCACCTGATGGAACTGCTGCCCTACCCATAACGCCGGATTCAAGCAATACATCGCACTCTACTGTGGGGTTACCGCGTGAATCTAAAATTTCTCTACCGATAATGTCAACAATGGCGCTCATGCACCTTCTCCTTAAAACAGACTGAAATTGGATTGATAAATTTGCTTAGTAAGTTACTCAGTAATTTATTTGAAACTATTTTCTAAAAATGAGCCGCTAGATTTAACAACTCGATCAATCGCAACAAGCGACTCGAGTAATTCTTTCATGCGCTGTAATGGGACTGCGTTAGGGCCATCGGATAAAGCCTTTGCAGGATCTGGGTGGGTTTCCATGAAAAGACCACTAATGCCAACTGCCACGGCTGCACGGGCTAATACAGGCACAAACTCTCTTTGACCCCCGCTTGCTGTACCTTGCCCGCCAGGCAATTGAACGGAATGAGTAGCGTCAAATACTACTGGTGCATTTGCTTCACGCAAGATGGCTAGACTACGCATATCTGACACAAGGTTGTTATAACCAAAAGAGGCGCCACGCTCACAGACCATAAATTGATCAGGAAGATTGACTTCTTTCGCCGCTGCACGTGCTTTATCAATCACATTGAGCATCTCATGCGGGGATAAGAACTGACCTTTTTTAAAATTTACTGGCTTACCACTTTGAGCGCAGGCTCTGATGAAATCAGTTTGTCGGCATAAAAAAGCAGGTGTCTGGATAACGTCAACTACTTGAGATACTGCCTCAATTTCATTGATGTCATGAACATCAGTCAGAATTGGTACGCCAACTTGCTTTTTCACCTTAGCAAGAATCTCTAAGCCCTTCTCCATTCCAAGGCCACGGAATGAGGCTCCTGAAGAACGATTGGCTTTATCAAATGAAGATTTGTATATAAACGGAATCTTTAAAGCACTAGTAATTTCTTTTAATTGACCAGCAACGTCAATTGCTGATTGCTCAGACTCAATTACACATGTGCCTGCAATCAAGAACAATGGTTGATCTAGACCGATATCAAAACCACATAGCTTAAAAGCGCTCATAGTGCCCCTTATGCAACTTGTTTCAAAGCAGCATTTTGGTGTACCAATGCTGCGCCGATGAATGCCGAAAACAATGGATGTCCGTCACGAGGGGTGGAAGTGAACTCCGGGTGAAACTGAACTCCAAAGAACCATGGATGCATCGACACTGGTAATTCCATCATTTCAGGCAACAACTCATTTGGCGTCCGAGCTGAAATAATTAAGCCAGATGCCTCAAGTTGAGGAACATAAGTATTATTCACTTCATAGCGATGACGATGACGTTCATTTACTTCTGCACCATAAATACGATGTGCCAAAGTTCCAGTTTTTACTGGACAACGCTGTGATCCTAGGCGCATAGTGCCGCCTAGATCAGAATCATTACTGCGCTTTTCCATGTGCCCTTCTCTATTCATCCACTCGGTAATTAAAGCGACTACTGGGTTTTCAGCCTGTGGATCAAATTCAGTACTATTGGCATTGGCAATATTTGCTACGTGACGCGCAAATTCAATCACTGCCAACTGCATACCGAGGCAGATCCCTAAATAAGGGATGGCATTTTCGCGGGCATAACGTATGGCAGAAATCTTGCCTTCAGTCCCCCGCTTGCCAAAGCCACCTGGAACAAGAATGGCATCTAGATTTTTCAAGCAATCAATACCGTCTTTTTCAATTACTTCTGAATCAATGTAATTAATATTGACCTTGGTATGCGCATGAATACCAGCATGGCGTAGGGCCTCAATTAGTGATTTATAAGATTCCGTTAATTCAACATACTTACCAACCATACCAATAGTAACTTCATGCTGTGGATTAGCCATCTCATAAACTAGATTTGCCCATACAGAAAGATCAGCAGGCGGTGCAGTAATTTCTAATTCACGGCAAATTAAATCATCCATTCCTTGAGCGTGGAGCATCTCTGGAATTTTATAAATCGTATCAACATCCCAAACGGAAATTACCGCCTCTTCACGCACGTTAGAAAATAAAGAGATCTTGGCACGTTCATCTTCTGGGATGGGTCGATCAGCACGACATAGCAAAACCGTTGGCATGATACCGATCTCGCGCAGCTTCTGTACAGAGTGTTGGGTTGGTTTAGTTTTTAGCTCGCCAGCACTATGGATATAGGGGACTAGGGTTAAGTGGACAAAGGCGCAGCTGTGCAAAGGCAGGCGCAAACTCATCTGTCGAGCGGCCTCAAGGAATGGTAGGGACTCAATGTCACCGACAGTGCCACCAATCTCACAAATAGCGATATCTGCTTTTCCATCATGACTTGCTTTAGCGCCACGCTCTACAAATGCTTGAATTTCATTTGTAATATGCGGAATCACTTGTACCGTCTTACCTAAGTATTCGCCGCGACGTTCTTTACTAATGACAGATTCATAAATCTGACCCGTTGTGAAGTTATTACTCTTGCGCATTTTTGCCGAGACAAAGCGCTCATAGTGACCTAAATCGAGATCTGTTTCTGCCCCATCTTCGGTCACGAAAACTTCACCGTGCTGTAGTGGGCTCATGGTGCCCGGGTCAACGTTGATATAAGGATCTAATTTTAGGAGGGTGACTTTCAGGCCGCGGGATTCAAGAATCGCGGCAAGCGAGGCAGCTGCGATTCCTTTCCCTAAGGAAGAAACCACACCACCAGTGACAAAAACGTATTTGGTCATCGCTTAAGCTCTGTTGGAAAAAGTAATTATAACGACAGAGGCTGAGGATTACGTAAACTCAAAAAGGGTAATATTGGCTCAAATTATGAAAATTTCACTTCCAAACCACATATTTATAGTAATCATGGTCCTGTTTGGGTCTACTAATCTGAAAGCCCAGATAAATGATCCTATTACGGGATCTTGGAAAACCTTTGACGATGAGACGAACCAGCCAGCCGCTATCGTCCTGATTTCAGAGAAAAATGGCCTTTTTTCAGGGGTAGTAACTAAATTATTAGATCCTAAGGCCCTTCCAAGGTGTGAGAAATGTACTGATGCGCGCAAAGACAAGCCTGTTATCGGCATGGAAATACTGACTGGCTTAAGAAAGACGGCTGACTCTTACTCTGGTGGCCAAATTTTGGATCCAGACGATGGCGAAATCTATCGGGCATCTGTTAAATTGAATGATCAAAGTAATAAACTAGATTTAAGAGCCTATATAGGACTTCCTTTATTGGGCAGAACGCAAACCTGGATTAGGGAGAAATAAACCTTATGCGACTTCTTTTCGCGGTTTTGATCACCCTTCTATCCCTCTTCTATTTTCTTCCATTTGCTATCGCTTTTAATCGGAAAAGGGCGAATTCTGGGGCTATTTTTGCGCTGAACCTCTTTTTAGGGTGGTCTCTGATTGGATGGGTTGTAGCATTAGTTTGGGCTCTAAAGAATGAGAAAGTCGTCTAATCTAATTAATTCCTTACTTCAACCCCCCACAACAGCAGAAAATTGACCTAATTCAGTAGTATTTATAAGGTCTAAAGTCTTATATAAGACTTAAATAAGCAACTATAATAGAGTGATTCGGGAGAGAATTCCCATTTAGTCTTTCTATAGCTCACTTTTACCTCATAGGAAACACCATGTTAGAAGCCTACAACGCCCATGTTGCTGAACGCGCAGCTCTTGGCATTCCACCCCTCCCACTTACTAAGGATCAGACTTCTGAATTGGTGAAGTTGCTTAAAAATCCACCAGCTGGCAAGGGTGTTGAGCTCGTAGATTTGATTACAAATCGTGTGCCTGCTGGCGTCGACGAGGCCGCAAAAGTAAAGGCTGAATTTTTAGACGCTGTTGCCAAAGGCACAGAAAAGTCACCATTGATTTCTCGTGTGCAAGCAACTGAACTATTGGGCACCATGCTCGGTGGCTACAACATCAAACCCTTGGTTGAGTTATTAAGTGATGCGGAATGTGGCGCAGCTGCTGCACAAGCACTTAAGAAAACATTATTGATGTTTGACTACTTCCATGATGTTCAAGAAATGGCTGAAAAAGGCAATGCAAACGCAAAGTCAGTATTGCAGAGTTGGGCCGATGCCGAGTGGTTTACTAGCCGACCTGCTGTTCCTGAAAGCATGAAGTTAACAGTATTCAAAGTAACTGGTGAAACAAATACTGATGACTTATCTCCAGCGCCTGATGCATGGAGCCGTCCAGACATTCCCTTGCACGCAACTGTGATGTTAAAAAATCCTCGTACAGGAATTGAACCTGATGAAACTGGCGTTCGTGGGCCGATGAAACAAATTGCTGAGCTGCAGAAAAAAGGTAATCAAATTGCTTACGTAGGCGATGTAGTTGGCACAGGTTCCTCACGTAAATCAGCGACTAATTCGGTATTGTGGTGGACTGGTAAAGATATTCCTTTTGTGCCAAATAAGCGTTTTGGCGGTGTTTGCTTAGGAAATAAAATTGCTCCAATCTTCTTCAATACGATGGAAGATGCTGGCGCATTGCCAATTGAGCTAGATGTGAACCAAATGAATATGGGTGACGTGATTGAATTGCGTCCATATGAAGGCAAGGCACTAAAGGATGGAAAAGAGATTGCCTCTTTCTCTCTCAAGTCTCCTGTAATTTTTGATGAAGTCCGTGCTGGTGGTCGCATTCCATTGATCGTTGGTCGTGGTTTGACAGCAAAAGCACGCGCAGCCCTTGGCTTACCAGCCTCTACCGAATTCCGGGTACCAGTAAGTCCACCAGATAATAAGAAGGGCTTTAGCTTGGCGCAGAAGATGGTTGGTCGTGCCTGTGGCTTGCCAGAAGGCCAGGGTGTTCGTCCTGGTACGTACTGTGAGCCCCATATGACCACTGTTGGATCGCAAGATACAACAGGACCCATGACTCGTGATGAGTTAAAAGATTTGGCTTGCCTAGGATTCTCCGCTGACTTGGTCATGCAATCTTTCTGCCATACTTCTGCGTATCCAAAACCAGTCGACATTCGTACCCACCATGAATTGCCAGCATTTATGACAAATCGAGGCGGTGTTGCATTGCGTCCAGGCGACGGTGTAATCCATAGTTGGCTAAATCGTTTGTTACTACCAGATACCTGCGGTACCGGTGGTGATAGCCATACCCGCTTCCCAATCGGTATCTCATTCCCTGCTGGCTCTGGCTTAGTTGCTTTCGCAGCAGCTACTGGTGTAATGCCATTAGATATGCCCGAGTCTGTGTTAATTCGCTTCAAAGGCAAGATGCAACCTGGAATTACATTACGAGATCTAGTGAATGCAATTCCCTTATATGCCATTAAAAAAGGTTTGTTAACAGTTGAGAAGCAAGGTAAGAAAAATATTTTCTCTGGCCGTATTCTAGAAATTGAAGGTTTGCCTGACCTCAAAGTTGAACAAGCATTTGAATTATCTGATGCCTCTGCTGAACGCTCTGCCGGCGGATGCGCGGTGCAATTGAGTAAAGAGCCCATCATTGAATATATGCAATCGAACATCACTTTGATGAAATGGATGATTGCTAACGGTTATGAGGATAAGCGCACTTTAGGTCGCCGCATCAAGGCGATGGAAGCTTGGATCGCTAAACCTGAGTTGCTAAAAGCCGATGCCGATGCTGACTATAAAGAAATCATTGAAATCGATATGAACGAAATCAAAGAGCCAATCTTGGCCTGCCCTAACGATCCAGATGATGTGAAATTTCTCTCTGAAGTTGCTGGTGAAAAGATTGATGAAGTCTTTATTGGCTCCTGTATGACCAATATTGGCCACTTCCGTGCCGCTGGTAAGGTTTTGGAGGGTAAGACAGATATTCCAACTCGCTTGTGGATTGCCCCTCCAACGAAGATGGATCAAATGGTTCTCACTGAAGAGGGTTACTACGGCATTCTAGGTCGCACCGGTGCCCGTATGGAAACTCCTGGCTGCTCACTCTGTATGGGCAACCAGGCACAGATGCGTAAGGGATCTACAGCGGTTTCTACCTCGACACGCAACTTCCCAAATCGTTTGGGTATTGATACCCGTGTCTATTTAGCTTCTGCAGAACTAGCATCTGTAGCTGCTCTATTGGGTCGCCTGCCAACCCCTAAAGAGTATCTTGAGCAAGTAGAGTCACTCAATTCTAAATCTGCGGAAGTCTATCGCTATATGAACTTTGACAAGATCAAATCATTTAGTGATGTTGCAGATACTGTAACGATCTAAAGAAAAGGCGATCATCTGATCGCCTTTTCTTATTAGCCATCTTCAGATAGATAGTTTTAGTTCCTGACGTGCATTTTCACGACTAAGCCCAGCCACCCATTTATTGGTTGGTAAGTCTGTTTTTTCTCGGATGAGCTTGGCGCGTACTGAAACATCTCTCCACTCCGCCTCTAATTTAGGGCCTTTGAAGGCGATTGCCACTACATTGCAATCGTGAGACTCTGGAAAAAGCAAAACACGATTATCAAAGGCTTCACAGATATTTTTGAGATTAATTTTGAAACTCTTATGGCGAGAGAATAAATTTACTGTTAGAACACCTGGTTCCTTAAGTATGTTGTAGCAGCCTTTGTAAAATTCTAATGAGCTTGCTGATGGACCATCACAAATTGCATCATATAAATCTACCTGAACAGCATCACAGGTATTTTTGTTTTTCTGGCTCTTTACAAAATCTTTAGCATCTGTCTGTAGTGTTTTAAGTCTACGATCATCATCCGGCATTGAAAACATACTTCTGGCTGACACAATCACAGCAGGATTGAGTTCAACAACAGTAGATATCACTGCAGGGCAATTGCGATAGATGAATTTAGTTAAAGCCCCCGTACCAAGACCTAATTGAGCAACCCGCATACCGGGTTTGGTCTCCAAGAATAGTAACCAAGCCATCATTTGCTGGTTGTATTCTAGATAAATTTCATTGGGGTCACGAATGCGCATAGCCCCCTGAATTAATTCACTGCCAAAGTGCAAGTACCGAATTCCACCACTTTCGGAAAAGGTGACCGGCTCCATCAGCATATGCGTTTGAAATTCACTAGCCCTACTTAGCCCAGAGCCGTGCATTGCGAAATAATCGTAACCATGGACTTGCACCATCTGGCGCGTCTAGCCACTCAGATGGGCACCAACTCATCTGCACAGCACGAAATACTCGCTCAGGATGAGGCATCATTACCGTGAAGCGACCATCAGGCGTCGTAACTCCAGTAAGCCCACCTGGAGAGCCATTGGGGTTCATTGGGTAGGTTTCGGTTGGGTTGCCCTGATGATCAACAAAGCGTAATGCTACCAATCCTTGTTGTTGCAGTTGATCTAAATTACCTTGTTGACTGAAATTAGCAAAGCCTTCACCATGAGCAATCGCAATTGGTAGTTGGCTGCCTTCCATGCCTTGTGTAAAGATCGAAGGTGAAGCAAGGACTTCTGTCATTACCAGACGGGCTTCATATTGCTCCGATTGATTACGCGTAAATTTGGGCCAAGCCTGAGCACCAGGAATAATTTGAGCGAGGTTGCTCATCATCTGACAGCCATTACAAACACCTAAAGCAAAACTGTCTTGGCGATTAAAGAATGTTGAGAATTGATCTCGGAGCTGTTGATTAAAGAGAATCGTTTTTGCCCAACCTTCTCCAGCACCAAGAACATCCCCGTAACTAAAGCCACCACAAGCGATTACACCCCTTAAATCATCAAGCTTAGCTTTACCACTCAAAAGATCTGACATATGAACGTCATAACTATCAAAGCCGGCCGAGTTAACGGCATAGGCCATCTCTACATGGGAATTAACACCCTGCTCACGCAAAATTGCCACCTTAGGACGAATATTTTTCTGAATAAATGGCGCAGCAATATCTTCTGTAGCATCAAAGGTCAGCTTTGGAGATAAGCCGACATCGGATTGATTATCTAAAAGACCAAATTCGCTATCAGCACATGCTGGGTTGTCACGCAAGCGTGCGATTTGATAGCTAGTATTAGTCCACATCTTTTGCAAGAGTTCGCGTGGCTCGGCAAAGATCTTTTTAGCATCACGCCAAATCTCAATACGGCCATTCGTATTGGGCTTCCCAATCACGTGACTGAAAGCGCTTAGATTGAGTTTACGAAGCACTGCAAATACTGCATCACGATCTTCCCTGCGAATCTGAATGACAACACCAAGCTCTTCATTAAATAAGGCATGCATAGTTTGCTCATGACGGCGACCAGAAACCTGATCCGCCCAGTTCTTAGCATCGCCATAGTCCGGCTCTATGCTAGCGTCGACTGCGATCATATCAACGTTAATAGAAACTCCGCAATGTGCTGCAAATGCCATCTCGGCTATACAAGCCAATAAACCTCCATCAGAACGATCGTGATACGCCAAGAGCTTGTTTTCTTTACGGAGCTCAATAATGGCAGCAGCTAAATTTTTAAGATCTTCCGGATGATCTAAATTTGGCGTTACTTTTCCAGACTGATTTAATACTTGAGCCAAGATGCTGCCAGCCATACGGTTCTTACCGCGACCAAGATCTACTAGTATTAACTCTGTATCAAGCAAGTCCCCATCTCGACCTTTGAGTTTTAACTGTGGTGTTAGTGTTTTACGTACATCTTGTACTGCGGAAAATGCTGAAATAATTAAGGAAATAGGTGCGACTACTTTCTTATCCTGTCCTTGATCTTGCCAAGCTGTTGCCATCGATAAAGAATCTTTTCCAACGGGAATCGAAATTCCGAGAGCGGGACATAACTCCATGCCAACTGCTTTAACAGAATCGTAAAGCTTTGCATCTTCGCCTGGTGACCCACAAGCAGCCATCCAGTTTGCTGATAACTTCACGTCTTCTAGACGATGAATATCTGCCGCCAATAAGTTGGTAATTGCCTCACCAACAGCCATGCGAGCGGCTGCAGGAGCATCAATCACTGCTACTGGGGTTCTTTCACCCATACTCATGGACTCACCACGATAGCCTTTGTAATCCATTAAGGTGACAGCGCAGTCTGCTACAGGGACTTGCCATGGACCCACAAATTGATCGCGGGCATTTAAGCCTCCAACGGTTCTATCAACAATCGTAATCAAGAATGATTTGCTTGCAACGGTAGGCTGTTGCAATACCCAAGCTATCGACTGAGCAAGATCGGCATCGGTGACGTTAAGATCGTTAAAATGCTGGGCTACGTGTTGCACATTACGGTGCATACGTGGAGGCTTACCAAGTAATACCTCCATCGGCATATCAACTGGCATGGCTGTATTAGCATCAGCACTTTGTTTAGAATCACTCAGCTGTAATTGACGCTCTGCTGTAGCTTCCCCAACTACTGAAAATGGACAACGCTCACGCTCACACATAGATTTAAATAAATCTATGTCTTTTGCATCGATCGCCAAAACATAACGCTCTTGAGATTCATTACACCAAATCTCTGCCGGACTCATACCGCTCTCTTCAAGCGCAATACTGCGTAATTTAAACTTCGCTCCTAAACCTGCGCCATCAGCTAGTTCTGGGAAAGCATTTGAGAGTCCACCTGCGCCAACATCATGGATAGAAACAATGGGATTATTTAAGCCCATGGCACGGCAGGCATTGATAACCTCTTGTGCACGTCGTTCCATTTCTGGATTGCCACGTTGCACTGAATCAAAATCTAAATCCGCAGTATTCGTACCAGTGGCAACTGAACTACCTGTCGCTCCACCCATACCAATACGCATGCCCGGACCGCCAAGTTGTATTAATAGATGCCCGGCCTGTATTGCCTTTTTTTCAGTATGAATAGCATCAATACTCCCGATACCACCTGCAATCATGATCGGCTTGTGATAACCCCTTCGCGTGCCTTCCAGCGTTTGCTCAAATACGCGGAAATAACCACCCAAAATGGGACGACCAAATTCATTATTAAAAGCGGCGCCGCCTAATGGACCATCAATCATGATCTGCAGAGGTGTAGCGATTCGCTCTGGTTTGCCGTACTTTTCATTTTCCCAAGGGAGGTTCGTTCCTGGAAGATTAAGATTAGAGACCGAGAAACCCGTTAAACCAGCTTTAGGTCGACCTCCTACACCAGTCGCCCCTTCATCACGAATCTCTCCTCCAGCACCTGTAGAAGCTCCAGGAAATGGTGCAATAGCAGTTGGGTGATTATGCGTCTCCACTTTCATTAAGGTGTGGACCAGACTAGTATCCTTTTGGTAACGATGATCAGCGCCTTTTGGAACCCAGGTCTCCGATTCGCAACCTGCCATCACTGCAGAATTATCGGAATAAGCAATAATCGTGCCTTCTGGATGAAGCTGATGAGTATTGCGAATCATTGCAAATAAGGAGCGCTCTTGGTCCTCACCATCAATGGTCCAGCTAGAATTAAAAATCTTATGACGACAATGCTCACTATTTGCTTGCGCAAACATAATAAGCTCTACATCACTAGGGTCACGCTTTAGCCGAATGAAATTTTCGGTAAGATAGTCAATTTCATCATCAGAAAGCGCTAAGCCAAGCTCTTGATTGGCCTTATCCAATGCCGCCCTACCTTGTGCTAAGACCTGAATACGGTTTAAGGTACGATCATCCAAAGTTTGATAAAGCGCATTTGCCTCATTCACAGAACCAATAACCGTTTCAGTCATGCGATCGTGAACTGCTGCCAAAACCACTTGCTCTTGTGCTGCGCTTAGAGCTTTTTTACTCTTCCAAGTGAACTGCACGCCACGTTCGATGCGTAATACGTTCAATCCGCATTGCCGTGCAATATCAGTTGCTTTACTAGCCCATGGTGATACCGTTCCAAGTCGAGGTATTACGACTGCCATTTCTGTTTCATTGGCACCTTTTACAAATGGCTGACCATAGGTTAAAAGACTAGCAAGAACTTCTTTGTTTTTAGTGCTTAGCTCTTCATCTGACCAAATAAAGTGAATATATTGCGCTTCAACAGATTCTAGATTGATGCCTTGGGCTTCCAGGGTGGTCAAGAGTCGCTGTTGGCGGAACGGGGAAAGCGCGTCGGCGCCAGGTAAAAAATAGAAAAAAGACATCACTGGATTATAAGGTTTTGCCTATACCAAGCGGCCACCTTGAAGGTGAATTTGACGTTGGCACCTGCTAGCCAAGGCTGGATCATGGGTAACCAAAACAAGGGTGGAATGATTGGCCTGATTCAGCTCAAAAAGAAGCTCTATCACTCGGTTACCGCTAAGCTCATCTAGGCTTCCAGTAGGCTCATCAGCAAAGAGAATGTCAGGTTTAGTCATAAAAGCGCGAGCCAGAGCAACGCGTTGCTGCTCCCCTCCTGAAAGCGTCTTAGGGAAGTGCTCAAAACGCTCACTTAAGCCCACACGCTCAAGCCAAGCAATGGCCTCTAATTTAGCGTTAGCTTTGCCTACCATTTCTGCAGGAAGCATGACATTTTCTAGCGCAGTGAGATGCGGCAAGAGTTGGAAAGCCTGGAATACGAAGCCAATATGGAGACCCCTTAATTTAGCGCGCTCATCTTCATTCAGCGCATTGAGATCTCGCCCCATTAGGGTGACATTTCCACTAGTCGGTAAGTCAAGGCCAGCTAAAAGCCCTAATAGAGTACTTTTACCGGATCCTGAGCTTCCGGTAATGGCTACACTTTCTCCTTTGGCGATATCAAAACAAATGTCGTGCAAAATAGATAAGCGACCCTCACTAGAGGTGATGGACTTGCCTAGATGATTCGCGCTAAGGACTTTTACTGAGTTAGTCATGAATGCTGAAAATTAAACAAGGCTTAATCGCTTTAAAGTTATATACCAGATGAATCAAAAAAAACAGTCATGCTTCTTTTCAAAAAAAGCGATCGGAATAGGCTTATTTTGCCTGTTAATTTCCTTTGGCACATTTAGCCTTACAAATCCAACTATTTTAGTAATGGGTGATAGCCTCTCGGCTGAATATGGGCTCCAAAGAGGTTCTGGCTGGGTCAGAATTCTGGAACAGCATTTACAAAAGCAAGGAAGTGCATGGGTAGTCTTTAATGCCAGCATTAGCGGCGAAACCAGCTCAGGGGGACTTGTACGCTTTCAGAGTCTGTTGGAGCAAAAAAAGCCAGGTATTGTGGTGATTGAGCTTGGTGCCAATGATGCCTTACGCGGCTTATCAATTGATGAAAGTGAAAAGAATCTTCGTAAAATGGTTCTAGAAAGCAAAAAGTCAGGGGCTAGAGTCTTGCTCCTAGGCATGCAAATTCCACCCAACTACGGACAAGAATATACAAAGAAATTCAAAGACCTATACCCCAAACTCGCATCCCAAGAAGGTGTAGAACTAGTGCCATTTTTCATGGCTGGAGTAGCAAGCAAGGTGAGCCTATTTCAGAATGACAATATTCATCCAAATGAAAAGGCTCAGGAGATTCTCTTTAAAAACGTATGGGACGCGATGGCTCCATATCAAGCACTACTTTCAAAGCCTAAAGCAAATTAACTACCAGCTCCAGACGATGGAGGCTTTAAAGGGTTAACTGTTTTAACTTTGGCAGAATCACGCCAGTAAGCCATGAACCCTGCAAACTCTGACTGAGCGGCAAGCGCTTGGATCTGCTGAGCTTGCGCCTTATACACTTTTGCATCAACGCCAGTTGGTTGGCGGACTTGATCTACACGGTAAAGAGTAGTCCCTATTCCAGGATTGTTTATAGAAACATATGCAGGAAATTTGTCTGGGTTAATAGACATGACGTCATCAAGCGCTGAGCCTATAAGATTTGCTGGCTTATTGCGAGAAATCCAAATCGGGCTAGTAAAGCCTGAGGCATTCTTGGGATCTTTTTGGAGCTCAGCATAACGATCTGCAGCAGCTGTTACTGCCAACTTTTCAGCAGCGCGCTGACTGACTTGACGCTTAACTTCTGCGGCAACGTCTTTATAGGGCAATGTCTGCGCAGGGTGAAGAGTGACAACACGTGCAGATACAAATACTCCAGGAGAGGTTTGCACAGCCTCAATATTGCGTTTATTTTTCAGAGCATCATCACCAAATAGTGACTGTACAACCTTAGGATTCACCAAAGGATGATCCTTAGACGAGTTCGCCAATCCTGAACGCGTAACACCTTTCTGAGTCTGAATACTTAACTTTAACTTATCAGCAGCTGGTTTTAAGCTATCCGCTTGGTCGTATGTGATGTTAGCAAACTGATCAGCTCTTTCGCTAAATACTTTAGCATCCTCTTTAGGGTCGGCTTTAAGCACAATGTATTCAACATCTATATATTCTGGACTTTCAAAGAGTTTGGCATTCGCATTGTAAAAAGCCTGTAACTCTTCTTCAGAGGGATTCACTTTAGATAAATAACTTTTTGCATCAAATGACAATGCTTGTATCTGCCGTTCAGTTTCATAAAGTGTAGATACTATTTCCGATAGCTTTGGGCTAGCTAATTCAGTACGGGCAACGGAATTTACTAATTGACCAATCTTCAAATCAAAAGCTTGGCTTGAATAAAATTGTTCTTCATTAATCCCATTATTGGCCAATAATTGTTTGAAGCGAGCATCATCAAAGCTGCCGTCTGATTTATATAAAGCCCGAATTTGTGGAATGCTTTGCAAACTTTTGACTAATTCTTGTTGGCTTACCTGCAGACGAAGATTTGTAACCGCAAATCCTAAAATTCTTTGTTGCAATAGTTCATTCAAAATTGCTTGCTTAAATTGCAGGCTTTGTGCAATTTGTGCATTGCCACCAACACGCTCAGCTTGACGTTTAGCAGCAGAATCTACCTCTTGCGCAGTGATGGGTCTTCCATCGACCTTCATTAAGTCTGTTTCTTTATCCATAAAGCTGGAATAACTAGAAATGCCGAACAGGGCAAACGATGGGACAATAAACAGCATCAATACAAACTGCAAAAGCCTTTGGTGTTTACGGACAATATCAAACATGAATGAGTTCGCTAGTAGTGGATGTCAAAAAGGTGGAGCAACACAAGTGTACTAGGCAGCAAGATCTGGAAATTGAAAAGCCCTGAAAGGACTGAAAAGTAATGCTTTGGTGGGCGCTGACGGGTTCGAACCGCCGACATTCTGCGTGTAAGGCAGACGCTCTACCAACTGAGCTAAGCGCCCCAAAATATTACAGGTGGAATTGTAACCTAAGAACCCAAAACAGGAGCCCAATCACCCACACCGACCCTTTCTAGCAGGGTCAATGGGAATGAAAGTTCCGTAGGTTTTAGTGTTTAAGAACCTCACCCGAGGAAAGCTTCTCGTTAGCCTTACTCGCTTCAGCCGCTTTTTTGGCAAGCTCTTCAGGAGATGGATCAGGCAATGCCTCTGGCATTCTCTCCAAAGCAAGCTCAAGCACTTTATCAATCCAGCGAACTGGGACAATTTCAATTGCATTTTTCACATTGTCTGGAATATCGATTAAGTCTTTCACATTCTCTTCAGGTATTAAAGCTAACTTGATACCACCACGGTGGGCTGCTAATAACTTTTCCTTTAAACCACCAATAGGAAGCACTTCACCACGCAAAGTGATTTCTCCAGTCATGGCAACATCAGAGCGAATTGGAATACCAGTAAATACAGATACCAATGCCGTAGTAATCGCAATACCAGCAGATGGGCCATCCTTTGGAGTCGCACCATCAGGGAAGTGAATATGAATATCTTTCTTCTCAAAGGCTTCATCTGTAATACCAAGCCGCTTAGATCTCGAACGCACAACAGTACGCGCCGCCTCAACTGACTCTTTCATCACATCGCCAATGGAACCTGTGCGGGTTATGACTCCCTTTCCTGGCATGACTGCCGCTTCAATGGTTAAGAGGTCACCGCCAACCTCAGTCCAAGCTAGACCTGTGACTTGCCCAATTTGATTTTCTTTAGCAGCCAGACCAAAATCATACATCCGCACGGACAAGAATTTATCAAGGTTATCCCCATTCACGACAATTGGGGCAGCCTCTTTCTTGAGCAGCAGCAGCTTAACAACCTTACGACAAATCTTGCTGATTTCTCTTTCCAGAGAGCGCACACCTGCTTCACGAGTGTAGTAGCGAATCATATTGCGTACTGCACTTTCTTCAATCTTGAGCTCATCCTTCTTCAGGCCATTATTCTTAATTTGCTTTGGAATTAGATAATTGACAGCAATGCTTGTTTTTTCATCCTCTGTATAGCCGGCTAAACGAATAATCTCAAGACGGTCCAATAATGGTCCCGGAATATTTAAAGAGTTTGACGTTGCAACAAACATCACATCCGATAGATCAAAATCAACTTCTACGTAGTGATCTTGGAAAGTATGATTTTGCTCGGGATCCAATACCTCTAACAATGCACTCGCAGGATCTCCGCGGAAGTCCATACCCATCTTATCTACTTCATCTAAAAGAAAAAGAGGATTACGGACGCCAACCTTTGTAAGGCTAGATAGAATTTTGCCTGGCATGGAACCAATATAGGTACGACGATGACCTCGAATTTCAGACTCATCCCGCACGCCACCTAAGGCCATACGTACGAACTTTCGATTTGTGGCACGTGCAATTGATTGGCCCAGGGATGTCTTACCAACACCCGGAGGTCCAACTAGACAAAGAATTGGCGCTTTCACCCGATCAACACGTTGTTGAACTGCGAGATACTCCAAAATCCGTTCTTTTACCTTATCTAAACCATAGTGATCTTCGTCCAATACTTTTTCAGCATTGTTTAAATCATTATTGATCTTTGTTTTTTTCTTCCATGGAAGATTGACTAGGGTATCTATAAAATTACGGATGACCGTTGCTTCAGCAGACATTGGCGACATCAATTTTAATTTCTTGAGTTCAGACTCAGCCTTCTTTAGCGCCTCTTTAGGCATGCGTGCAGCCTTAATGCGCTTCTCAAGCTCCTCAAGATCAGCGCCCTCTTCGCCTTCGCCCAATTCCTTCTGTATCGCTTTTACTTGTTCATTCAGGTAATACTCGCGTTGACTCTTTTCCATTTGACGTTTGACACGTCCACGAATACGCTTTTCCACTTGCAAAATGTCAATTTCACTTTCAAGATCAGCCAAAAGACTTTCTAAGCGCTGCACTACATCAGTCATTTCTAACAAGCGCTGTTTTTGCTCAAGCTTAACTGGTAAGTGGGCACAGATAGTGTCAGCCAAGCGACTCGGATCATCGATACCACCTAGTGAAGACAGAATTTCTTGGGGAACTTTTTTATTCAGTTTTACGTACTGATCAAACTGCGCCATGATGGCGCGTCGCAGAGCTTCTGTTTCGTGTGCATCTATTGAATTAATTGCGGTTGGGGTTGCTTCACAATTGAAATAACCTAAGCTATCTTCAATTTGGCTAACTTCTGCACGCTGCACTCCCTCTACCAAAACTTTGACTGTGCCATCAGGCAATTTGAGCATTTGTAAGATGTTGGCAATACAGCCAACCTCATAAAGATCTTCAATACCAGGCTCATCCTTAGCAGCGGTTTTTTGGGCCACTAAGAGAACATTTTTACCTGTTTCCATAGCTGCCTCAAGGGCTTTGATGGATTTCGGGCGCCCTACAAACAAGGGAATAACCATATGTGGGAAGACAACTACATCCCTTAATGGGAGTAAGGGTAGTTGAATCGGTTCAGAGGGTAGTAATAAGTGGCCAGGCATGGGGCGAATCCTCCAAAGTAATCAATCCTCAAAAGTCTCTAAAAGTTATGAACCACTAAATAGAGACATTATTCATGTGTAGCATACTACCTATATGGGTAGCACTTTTGAAAATTCAAGGGGGGAAAATGCAAAAAAGGGGCATAAATGCCCCAGAAATAGCGAAAACCCTAAAAATTTAGGCTTTTTTGCTTAAATCCGCTTGTTTTGGATCCTGCTTGTAGACTAATAAGGGCTTTCCACCCTCAGCAATACTGCTATCGTCAATTACCACTTTTTGGACATTCTTTAAGGATGGCAAGTCATACATCACATCCATTAAGGAGCCCTCAAGGATAGATCTCAAGCCACGGGCACCCGTTTTACGAGCAATGGCTTTCTTCGCAATCGCCGCTAAGGCTCCTTGGCGGACTTCTAACTCGGCACCTTCCATAGTGAGCAATGCTTGATATTGTTTTACTAAGGCATTTTTAGGTTCAGTGAGAATCTGAATTAAGGCCTCTTCATCTAGTTGAGCCAAGGTTGCCACCACAGGCAAGCGTCCAATTAACTCTGGAATCAAGCCAAACTTAATCAAATCTTCTGGCTCTACTTCAACGAGCAAATCACTCACGCCACGGTCATCTTTGCCTGGTACAGATGCATTAAAGCCAATGCCAGTTTTAGCAGTGCGCTGTTGGATTACCTTTTCAAGGCCATCAAATGCACCACCACAAATAAACAAAATATTCGTTGTATCAACTTGCAAAAAATCTTGGTTAGGGTGCTTACGTCCTCCTTGTGGGGGGACTGAAGCCATTGTGCCTTCAACTAGTTTTAATAGGGCCTGCTGTACCCCTTCGCCTGACACATCACGGGTAATCGAGGGGTTATCGGATTTGCGTGAAATCTTATCAATCTCATCGATATACACAATACCGCGTTGTGCTTTCTCAATGTTGTAGTCGCAGGCTTGCAATAGTTTTTGGATAATGTTTTCGACATCTTCACCAACATACCCAGCTTCAGTTAAAGTTGTTGCATCAGCCATCACAAAAGGAACATCTAGCATACGCGCAAGAGTTTGTGCCAGCAATGTTTTTCCAGAGCCAGTAGGTCCAATGAGCAAAATGTTGCTCTTTGCTAATTCAACGCCATCTACCATTGCCTTAGCAGGTAACTTTGTTTCTTTTTTATCCTTGACTTCAACTGGTTTGCCGTCTTTGTCTAATTTTTCTTTTTTAGGCTTAGGTAGATATTGCAAACGCTTATAATGGTTGTAAACAGCAACTGCTAAGGTCTTCTTGGCGTGATCCTGACCAATAACGTATTGATCAAGGTTTTCTCTGATTTGATGTGGCGTTGGTAAGGATTCATCGCCATCAGCCTTTGGAAGCTTGGCAATTTCTTCTTGAATGATATCGGTACAAAGATCAATGCACTCATCGCAAATGAATACAGATGGGCCTGCAATTAATTTCTTAACCTCATGCTGGCTCTTGCCGCAAAAGGAGCAATACAAAACCTTGTCTGATGTACTTGGGGTATTTGTATCGCTCAAAATAGTCTCTGCTTAAACATTAAGGGCGTTTCTCAATAACCTTATCGATTAAGCCGTAGTCGCGGGCTTGCTCAGCAGACATAAAGTTATCGCGATCGGTATCTTTAGCGATTGTTTCAATGGATTGACCTGTACGATCAGCCAAGATCTTATTAAGCCGTTCGCGCAAGTACAAAATTTCTCGTGCCTGAATTTCAATATCAGATGCTTGACCACGTGCCCCGCCTAATGGCTGATGAATCATGACGCGAGAATTGGGTAATGCATAACGCTTACCCTTTTCACCTGCACACAATAAGAATGCGCCCATACTGGCAGCCATGCCCATACACAAGGTGCTGACGTGTGGCTTGATGAACTGCATAGTGTCGTAAATAGCTAGGCCAGCAGAAACTGATCCGCCTGGCGAGTTAATGTACAGAGAAATTTCTTTATCCGGATTTTCACTCTCTAGAAATAATAGTTGAGCAATAACCAAGTTAGCTGTTTGATCATTTACCTCACCAACCAAGAAGACAACCCGCTCTCTTAAAAGACGGGAATAAATATCGTAAGCGCGCTCTCCCCGGCCGGAGGTTTCAATCACCATTGGAACCAAACCTAATCCTTTAGGTTCAAGGTTTTCGGACTGCAAATGGTTGCGATTCATTAATGAAGATCCTCTTTACGTAAATATTAGCGGCGTCGACTTAGTTTAACTTGCTCAGCTCTTCGAAGCTTAGCGTCTTATCACTTACTTTAGCAAGTGATGTGAAATACTTAATCACATTGTCTTCAAGCACCATATTTTCAATATCTTTTAAGCGGCTAGGATTGCTGTAGAACCAGCGCACCACTTCTTTTGGATCTTCATAAGTAGCCGCTTGCTCATCAATTTCTGCCTTGATTTGGTCAGCAGTAGCCGCTAGGCTTTGCTGTTTAACCAATTCACCAAGAATCAAGCCTAAGCGCACACGCTTAAGGGCTTGTTCAGCAAACAACTCAGCAGGGATAGGCGCGTCTTTAGCATTGGGTACTCCACGCTGCATTAGGTCTTGACGTGCACCCTCTACAAGACGCTCTTGCTCGGAAGACACCAAAGACTTAGGAACATCCAGCTCACACAAAGTATTGAGTTTTTCCATCACTTCATTCTTTAACAAAGAAGTAATACGGCGCTTTACTTCGCGAACTAAATTTTCTTTCACTTCAGAACGCATTTTTGCAACGCCGCCCTCTGTTACTCCCATAGACAACGCAAATGCATCATCAACCACTGGCATATGCGCCCAGTTCACTGATTTGACTGTGATGGTAAATTCTGCAGTTTTACCGGCAACATCTTTACCATGATAGTCAGCAGGAAAACTGAGCGGAAATGATTTGGTATCTCCTGCTTTGAGACCCAAGCTAGCCGCTTCGAATTCAGGCAACATACGGCCTTCCCCTAATACATATTCAAAGTTCTCTGCCTTACCACCAGCGAATTCAACACCATCAATCTTGCCAACAAAGTCGATCACGACCTGGTCACCGTTTTGGGCTGAGGTATCAGAGCCGCCGTCACCATGCGCGCCAGCTTCGCCACGTGGGTGGTAATGAACTTGTTGCTTACGTAATACATCGATTGCGCGATCAATTTCAGCATCACCAATATCTGTGGAGTATTTAGTGACTTCTGCTTGTGAAAAGTCACCAATCTTGACTTCTGGTAATACTTCGAAAAATGCATCAAAGACAATCTTGTCTGCGCCTAATTCACTCTTAGGCTCGAGGCGGGGTTGACCTGCTAATGCGAGACCCTCTTTTTTACTTTGCTCGTAAAAGAGCTCTGAAGCCTTATCGTACTGAAGTTCGAAATCTACTTGCATCCCGTACTGTTTCTCGACCATGTTCTTTGGCACCTTCCCTGGGCGAAAGCCAGCGACTTTCATATTCTTACCAAATTGGGCCAAACGGGCATCGCGCGCTTTTGCCAAATCAGCACGGGCGAACTCCAAAGTCATTTTGCGGTCCAAGGAACCTAAATTTTCTATCTGCAAAGCCATTCTCGTCTCTTCATTGAAATCAGGATATGTGAAGTCCAAGCCAAGTAGCACTTGTGGTGCGAGGAGGGGGACTCGAACCCCCACACCATTTCTGGCGTCAGGACCTAAACCTGGTGCGTCTACCAATTTCGCCATCCTCGCGAAT
>Ga0007796_10000013_pt1 | contig 37315 bp, 54 predicted proteins | sample CryBogmetaGMA0M_FD_60373 | JGI IMG/M metagenome (GOLD analysis project Ga0007796, IMG submission 60373) | Freshwater microbial communities from Crystal Bog, Wisconsin, USA - MA0M | ecosystem: Environmental > Aquatic > Freshwater > Lake | place: Crystal Bog, Wisconsin, USA | collected 2009-07-06 | reverse complement strand
ATTTAATACACATATACCCCCCCAAATTATTGTGGATCAAAACAAAAAGAGGTCTTAACATACGCCTATGCCAAAGCCTCCCAAACGCACGCAAGAAGAGATACTTGAAAACCTCTCTAAACCATCTGCTTTCGCCTCTAACGTCCTTGGTATCAATCTTTATGATTGGCAAAGAAAGGTATTACGCGATTTAGAGCCTAGAGACTGTCGCGTAGCCCTGCGTGCAGCCAACGGCTCTGGCAAGACCAGCACCGTAATTTCGGCTATTTTGATATGGCACGCGCTCGTTTACCCGCGCTCAATCGCTGTAACTACGGCAGGCGTTTTCCGCCAGGTCGAAAGCCAACTCTGGCCTAGCCTGCGCAATCACATTGCCAAGCTTGGCGGTGCTTGGGAGGTCACATCTGGCGAGATCCGCTACCTCCACCCCAACGGCAACACATCACGCATTATAGGCTACTCAGCGACTGATCCTGGGCGTGCTGAAGGTTGGCACGCAGAGGACCACGAATACCATCCGTTGCTGATGGTGGTGGACGAAGCCAAGACCGTAGCCGACCCGCTGTTCGAGGCTATCAGTCGATGTCAACCAACCCGCTTGCTAATCGCATCCAGCCCAGGCGGGACTAGCGGTGCGTTCTATCGAGCGTTTACCAAGGAAGCCAATATGTGGCAGAAGCACGCAGTCACAGCGTTTGACTGCCCCCACATAACGCAGACTCAGATTGATGAGGTAGTCCAGCGATACGGCGAGAAGCACCCGCTGACCCGATCTATGATCTACGGCGAGTTTGTTGACATAGGGCTGGAAAGCCTAGTTATTAACCTAACCCAGCTACAGAACTGCCACAACACACCACCCCGATTCAGACCAGGTGTACGCATAGCAGGCGTGGACTTTGCAGCGGGAGGCGATCAGAACGTGATCTGCATAAGCGATGGCAACAAGATCCTACCTATGATCGCTTGGCGTGAGAAAGACACGATGGCAGCCGTAGGCAGGTTTATAGTCGAGTTTAAGAAGGCTGGGTTGGAAGCCAACAACATCTACGCTGACGCAAGCGGGATGGGGATGGTTATGTGCGATGCCTTGGCTGAGTCTGGATGGATAGTCAATAGGGTGAACTTTGGGGCTACGGCATATGACAACAATGCCTATACCAATCGGTCTTCTGAGATGTGGTATGGGATGGCAAAGAAGATTGAAGATGCTGAGATCATACTTCCAGAGGATGAGGACTTGACAGCGCAGTTGACTTGCAGGCGTGCAATCACCAACAGCAAGGGCAAGCTTGGCGTGGAGTCAAAGGACTCAATGCGTGCCAGAGGCATAGCCTCACCCGATAGGGCTGACGCGCTGGCCTTGTGTCTCAGTAGCTCAAATGTCGGTCTTGACTTGACATTTCAGATAGAGCGTCCAACTTGGAAGTCACTTCAAGAAATGATGGTATCCCACGATCCCGTCATGGCTGGATTTGACCCAGGAGGATAAACACTATGAATATCTGGAATTGGATTACTGCAAATTGGCAAGAGATCGTAGCTGCTATCGGTGGCATCGTTCTTGCTGCTCGCATCATTGTTAAACTTACTCCAACACCCGCTGACGATTCGTTCTTGGAAAAGATCGTTAATTTTCTAAAGACGATTGGTCTAAACATTAAATAAGTAGCAAGTGATCGGTGCGATATTTAATCTCATCGCATCAATCCTTCGCCTCATCCCAGCATGGCGTGAGAAGCGAGTCAGCAACATTGAAGGCGAGTGGAAGCATAATCGCGAAGCTATTGAGCGTGATCTGCGTGGTGAGTCTTGGTGGTTGCGCAACAACGACACCAGTAACCCACACAACGGGAATAGTTGAAGAGTTGATGAAAGATCAAAACTACAATGAGATTCGCAGAGGCACACCTGGCACACGCGAATGGGCTAGGAAAGCCTTGAATGCAGTCAACGATCTTTCATACGAACTTAAAGTGGAGCGCAATAAATGAACGCTAAAGATACTCGCCGTACAGATTATTACACAAGAATTATTGATGCACTTAACCAGCGAGAGACTTGGGAAAATCGCCAACGGTTGTTCTATCAAGCTCGCTACTTTGGCGTGCGCCGTAAGGTCAAGCCTTGGCCTACAGCCGCAGATTTGCACGTTCAGCTAATCGACACAGCGATTGAGAAGCTAAAGCCTTCTTTCGTCAACAGCGCGATTGGCAACGACATTCTTTCAAGTTTCGTACCGATGCGCCAGCAGTTGACTCCGCTTACCGTATCAGCCGAGCGTTGGTTTGATTACAATATGCGTGAGCGTACTAACTTCCAGAAAGAGATTGTTTCCGTAATTGACAATTTGCTCCTCTACGGACGTGGAGTGTCAAAGGTAATCTGGAATGAGGACAAGAAGCGCATTGAGTTTGAGGCTATTGATCCTTTCCATATCATCGTTCCTTCCTATACCAAGGAGTTCAAAGATGCAGATTTCATCGTTCACATCATCTCAACGAGTGTCGATTCCTATAAGGCAAATCCCTTGTACAAGCAGGATGAGAACTTTATCAAAACAATTTCGGGTAAACCATCCAAATCGGTGGGCTTACGAAGTGAGATTCAAGACGAGATTTATAGACGCGAGGGAATTACTCAAGAAGCTGAGAATGATCGCATTATTCTTTGGGAGATGTACACACCTTCTGAAGACGGATGGAAGGTTGAGACGTACAGTCCGCTTGTCGTAACTGAAGATGTCCGCAAGCCTTTCACATTACCATATCGTCACGGCGAACCACCTTTCGTAGATTTCCCCTATGAGGTCACAGGGGGCGGTTGGTACAGTCCGAGAGGCGTAGCAGAGATCCTGCTCCCTAATGAGAATCTGCTAAATAAGCTCAAAAACTCCCTCTCCGATTACGTTGAACTGGCCAACCGACCCGTTTTTGAAGCACAGAATCCGATCTCGCTAAACACATCAAACTTGAAGATGCAGCCTGGGCAGATTCTGCCACAAGGTTTGAAACCTGTTCAGTTTAGCCAGCCTCCATTTGACTTCCAGAAACTGATGCTTGAAGAGCGACTGCTTTCCGAACAGCGAATGGGCAATCCAGACTTTGGTTCTGGATCGCAGTACCAGATGTCAGATCGCAAGACTGCTACCGAGATCCAAGCGTTGCAGTCGCAGGCAGCAGCATCTGGTGATTTACGCAATCGTATGTTCCGAATGGGTCTAGCTCATCTCTTCAAACAATGCTGGTCGCTTTACACGCAGTACAACAAGAAAGACTTGATGTACCGCTATGCGGAAGAAACTGGTTCAATGCCACCCGAAGGTATCCATGATGAGTATTCGATTGAGCCGAAGGGTGGACTTGACTTTATTAACCGTCAGTTTGCGTTGCAGAAATCTGTGGCGCGAATGCAGATGTTCCAAAATAATCCTTTCGTGAACCAAGGCGAACTGGTAAAGTCAGTGCTTGAACAAGATGATCCCTCGCTGGTCCGCAGACTCTTCCAAGATCCAAACGCAGCCTCTGGCGATCAAGCTGAAGATCAAGCGACTGAAATCGCGACTATGCTTGCAACTGGATTCCCAGTCGCCATCAAGCCTAGCGATGATCACAAAGCGCATATATCCGTTCTCTTCGCGTTTAACCAAGCGGCTCAACAGCGGCAACAAGCGGTCGATCAGAGCGCAATGCAAGTTCTGATGGCACACTTGCAACAGCACTTAGCAGCCTTGGAACAGGTTGATCCAAACACATCCCGCGCTATCCAGAAACAGCTTCGTGATGCAGGTAAGGCTCAGATGCAACAGCAGGGGCAACAATTGCCTCAAGAAGCAATGCAAGGCCAAGCACCCGCACCGATGGCGGGTTGAAAGTACCAGTAATGCGGGATGCCTTCCAATCGGAAGGTTTAAAACATCTTTGTCAGTGGGCTAACGAACAAGGCGCAACTGGTAAGGCAATTGAGATTGGTGCATATAGTGGCGAGGGAACAGTAGTCATAGCCAATCATTTTAAGGAAGTTTTAGCAATAGATCCGTGGCTTAATGGCTACGATATTAACGATAGGGCGAGTCAGCAATGCCCGATGAAGTTTGTATTTGAGGCGTTCCAAGAGCGTACAAAAGACTTAAAGAATGCAAGTTTTAGCCGTGGCAAAAGCCTAGATGCACTTGAATTTGTCGAAGATAAATCGTGCGATCTTGTTTATATTGACGGAGATCATAGGTACGAAGGCGTGCTTGCAGACCTAAAAGGATGGCGCAAAAAGCTTAAAGAAGGTGGGATTATGGCTGGTCACGATTGGAGTTGGAAGTCAGTAAAAATGGCCTTGCTTGAAGAGATAGGACAAAAGGACTATACTCTATTCCAAGGCGATTCATGGGCAATAAAACTATGAGAAAACTAAAAGCAGCATTGGCGTTCATTCGCAACCAAGAATGGGTAAACGAACCTAAGTGGGAGGATGAGGATGAGAAGGCGTGGACAGGATTCTTGTCAACCCCAACTGGACAGAAGCTTAGTCTTATTTTGCTTAACCTAACCCTGCGTCAAAACGCCTCTGCTGTAATGAAGAAACCAGAGGAACTTGCAGACGCTTGTGGACATGCTAAAGGATATAGGGCTTGCGTTGCGACCTTAGAATCGCTCGCATCCCAAAAACTTAACTCCGCCATTCCAGGCTATGGGGATGGATCGGATGAACCAGTAGCCGACTAACCTTTAGGTAGAATGACTCCCTACCGAAAAGTGTAAGAAAGGGTCAAATGGCAGATTCAAATAACCTTACTGAAGCGGATGTATTGGCGATGGCGCAAGCGGCTGACGAAGGACGGGATTTCACTCCTACTCCCAAGGAAGACGAAAAAGCCAAAGTAGAAACAGAAGCTACAGAAAAGGCCAGCGGAGATAACGAGCAGACACCCGCGCCTGCTGAAAAAGCCGAACAAACAAAACTAGAAACCTCGGATGAGGTTTCATCGACCAAGGAGAAATCCGAGGAAGATAAAAGTTCTTTAACAACGCAATCTTCAGAAGACAAGTCGGAGTCGGCTTCCGAAAAGAAGCCTACCCGTTACGAGAAGGCTAAGTCGCGACTTGAGAAGGAGTGGGAAGATGTCCGAGCAGAGAAAGCCAGAATCAAAGCAGAACGCGAGCAGATTGAGGCTGAAAGGGCAAGGAAGACTTCAGAAACTCCTCAAGGCGAGACAAAGTCGGGAAGTCGCAAGTTTAGCGCGGAAGATTACAGGGAAGCAGCAAAGAGCTACCGTGATGAAGGCCGTGACGATCTTGCAAAACTTGCCGAACAAAAAGCTGCTGACATTGAAGTTGAGGAAAGGAAAGAAGTCGAGCAGAAAACCCAAGCAGAACTAAAGTCTGCATGGGATAAAAATTTGCTTGATGAAGTAGAAGCAAATCCAGAACTCAAAGATTCAAACAGCACATTGTATAAAGCCGTATCGGAAATGTTGCAAAACCACGCTATCCTGCGTAATTACCCAGCGGGGATCAAGGATGCAGTTGGAATTGCCAAGGTGAAGCTCCAAGCGGAGTCCGCCTCCGATTTGAAGAAGAAGGTTGCAGAGTATGAGAAAGAACTTTCTCAACTCAGAAAAGCGACTACTCCAGCGTCTGGACAACCCAAAGGTCCTGCCAAGACTAAAGCTTTTCACGAACTAACGCTCGATGAGCAAGAACGTGAATTGATGAAAATGGCAAGCGAAGTTGACAGAAACTGAGTAGTCATAACAAACAAGGATACTTAATTATATGGTAACTACTGGTTCAGTCAGTGCACAGTTCCAGACGTACTTCTCGAAGGCGTTATTGGAACGTGCAATCCCATTGCTCCAAATGGAGCAATTCGCAATGAAAGCCCCCTACCCTACCAAAACGGGTGGAAACAAAACAATCCGATTCTTCCGATTCGGCGATCCCAGCATCTCTGCGATCTCCTCCCTCTCGGAAGGAACTACTCCTACCTCTGGTGACGAACGTGATCTCACGTTGTCTTCAGTGGAAGCCACGTTGGTACAGTACGGAAGCAAGATCATCCTAACGGATGTTGTTCTCGCAACCGAATTGTTCTCGCACTTGGCACAGGCCACCAAACAACTCGGCGAAGATGCCGCCCTTCACGCTGACACACTCTGTCACCGCGCGTTGGTGCAGGACTCCTCGACCAGCACTGGTACTGGCGTAGCAACCAAATCGTATGCCCGTTATGCTCAGAACACGACTAACGGCACGACCTGGGCTACCTCGTCCGTTGCTAACAGCGCAATCACAGCCACCGACTTGCTCGATGGTGCGACTTCGTTGTTCATCAGCCGCGCTCCCAAGATCAAGGACGGCTACGCGCTTGTTGCGCATCCTGCCGTTATCCGTGACTTGCAGCAAGACGATGATTGGTTGAAGGTTTCGAGCTACTCGAATCCCGAAGCAATCTTCAAAGGTGAGATCGGTAAATTGTTTGGCGTATCGGTCATTTCTTCGACCAACGTACAGACCTTCAATACCTCCGCTTCTGGCATCGCAGAGAACAGCGTTGGAACAACTGGTGTTAACACTGGTTATGCCAACGTCCTCCTCGGTGGTGGCGCGTTTGGTGTTCCTAGCTTGTCCTCGTTGGCAGCCTCTGGCTCGCCCTTCGCTCCGAAGGTAACGATCCTTGATGCTCCCGACAAGAGTGACGTTTACAACCAGCGCGTTATTGCCTCGTTCAAGACGTTCTATGCGGCCAAGCAACTCGATACTCGGTTCTTCCGAGTCATCGTTGCGAAGTCAAACTATAGCTAATAATTAAATGGGAACTCTAGTAATCGCTATGAGTCCTCGGAAAGCTGGGGAGGGTAACACCTCCCCAGCTTCTTCCTCATCTGAAAAACCTATGAATAAAATGATGAAATCTGGAATGGTGATGCTTCCAATTTCCAAGTTCGAGATGAACGATGGAAGTGAGAATGTTTCACCAGAAGTAGGTGATTCTGTAGAACTCTCTGGAACAATTGACATGATCGAGAATGGCGTTGCCCACGTTAATGTGGAACACGCTATGACCGAGAGTGAATCCAAGGACAAGTCGGAAGACATGGCCGAAGGTGAAAACTCAATGTCCGAAGAGGAAAAGATGATGAAGATGGCCGAGGAGTCGGATAAGAATAACTATAGCTAATATGCCTATTTACCAGTACGAGGACTCCAGAAATGGGAAAGTTGTCGAACTGGAAAAGGCTGTGGCCGAAAGGGACTCTGTCCCTCGTTATCTTAAACGATTCACCGTCCCGCAAAGATTGAGCCTAGTGGGGGTTGGCGAACCCCTCGACAACCCGCTGGGAGTCAATCAAACAAACTTGTTGAAGGGGTACTATCGCCAGGAACAAAAGCTTGGCAGTAGATTCAAAAGTAAGTACACGCCAGATAGTATCAAACGTGCAGCTTTAAGGAGAAAATAATATGGCAAATGAATTTGTACGAAGCCAACGCAAGGCCAAGGGAAAAGCTATTCGCTTTGATACCCAGGGTCAGACCAACGTAATTGAGTTTACGGCAAGCTCCAGTGGTGGCACGGTTAATACTGTTGCAACATCCCCTGCGTCCTTGAACGTGACTCTTAACGGCACGTCTTACAGAATCGCACTACACAGCTAATTGTATGCGACTCTTATCTCGCCTTACGCTTGGTAATGGTGGGACAATTATTGCATCGTCAGCTTCCACTAATACTGGAAGCTACGATGCGGTAACTGCTCTTACATTATCCACAGCTACCCTTGTTATCAGTGGTGCTACAACCGCAGCTACATTCAACGCTGGTGTTACCGTTTACGGTGACATTGACCAGGTTGCTTTAACTGGCGGTGCGATGGCTATCTACGCTCGTAAAGATTAAGGAGTCCTAAAATGGGACGGCAGTGGAATACGATTATTGATGCCCTTAGTGGCGGAACGATGGCTATCAATGTTAACGTAGCTGACATTGAAGCTTTACTTGTAACCCTCCAAGCTGACGTTGCTGATGGTATTCGGTTGCCAAACGCGACTACTGGAGGAACTGGACCAAGAGACTTTACATCCACTAGCTATGGAACAATAGCAACATCGTCAACGGCTAGGCTCGGATGTACTATTTTTAACGAAGGTGCTGGACGATTGTATCTTACTCTTGGAACTCAAACCACATCCACAACTTCATACACAGCGAGTGTTGGAAGTGGCGAGTATTACGAAGTTCCAATGAACTATACTGGATTGATTGGTGGAATACTTGGATCGGCAGGAACAGCTAAAGTTACAGTATTAAGTTAGAGGTACGCTGTGCCTTTGTATTCAACAGCGTGTCCTCTTCCTATAAACAGGAAGATGTTTAGACACAGAGGATCTGTTTCTCCAATCCCTCAGTCTGGCCTATCCTTATGGCTCAAGGCTGATGCTGGCACTACAACGCAAGCAGAACAATTTATAAGCCAAATTGTAATTAGCGGTGCTGAGACAACAACATCTGACGGAACATACACAAGAGCATCTGGTGGCACTACAAGTTTTAGCGGGCCAAATGGAAATACAATAAATTTTGATTCAGCAGATAATGGTCTATTATTCTTTATTTATGACGCTGACTTTGGAGATACAACTTATAGCCTTATAATAAATTATACTTCAATAACTTCAATAGGTATTTCAAATGGGGCATCTCCAGCACCAACAGCAACAACTTCGCTAACTGCAACTGGAAACTTTATTGTAACAGCTTGGGCAGATCAAAGTGGAAATGGTAATAATGCAAGTGCAAACTCTGGCCAAGAGCCAACATTTGCATCTTCTTTCTCAAACTCAAAACCAGCTATTGAGTTTAATGGTCAAGGACAAGTAATGCAGATTGCGGACACAAATAGTTTAGATTTCTTAAATACATCTTGTTTTATTGTTTTAAAATATTTAGGAGACGGTCTTGGAAATGATGTTATTTATATAAAAAACGCGGATGACGGATTTCCAGAAGATCCAGCCGTATATGGAATGGTTGGAACACTTGGACTTTTCAACGGTAATCTTGATTGGCCAGTTAGTTCTGTAGTAGAGGCATGGCCAGATATTGATTCAAATATAAATATAACTGATGGAACTCCACGGTTATTATCTATGACTTATGATGGAACAGATATAATTACTTACGATGCTGGAGTGCAAACATCAAACAATGAGCTTGGTGGAAATATGCGAACAACAACAGGACTTTTGCAGATTGGTGGATATAATCAATCCTTTAGCGCGTCAGAGTATTTTAACGGACAAATAGCAGAAACAATAATGTACAATCGAGCCGTAAGTAGCACAGAACGCCAGCAAATTGAGGCGTATTTGAATACTAAATATGCTATTTATTAAACTATCCATAATTTGCATTGTCCTATCCTCTTGTTCACCAAGGTTGCAAGACAATAATACTCTGCCAGTATATTCAGATATGGGCGCGGCTGAAGACGCTGGTAATGTCAAATGAAACGTATCGCCATTTGGCTGACCAATTTGAGTTTGCGTTTCTTAATGACTCGCTCGGAATATGCGTGTTTCAAAGAGGCGTTAAAATTTGCTGTGGAAAACAACAACATGGTCAAGGAGACAAAATACATTGGAAAGGTAAAGCATCTCCTATCTGTCAACAGAAGCATCAAGCGGATAGTCGAGGAAGGTCGGGATCGAGACGAGGTTGTGGATGCCGTTGTCCATCTGGCTGTAGCGTTAAAGTATTTGGAGGGTAGGGGTCGTGAGTCTTGATGAAGTTGCTGATCTTAGGGACAAGGTTGCCAACGTATCAGAGCGACTTGCCAGGATGGAAGAACGCCAGATGACGCTGATCTCAATGATCGAAAGGTCACTTGCTTTCCACGGGGATGTTGCTAATAGATTAGGTGCGCTAGAACACTTGCGGACTAAGGTTCTGGCTGTAGCTGGGCTTATAGGGCTTGTTTGCTCAATGGCCTGGGATGTCCTAAAAAACCGCCTTTCTAACTAGGAGAATAAATGCCCACACTTGGAACACAGACCATTAGTAGTAGCTACGCACAGCTTCTCAAGACCTTCACCACTGGTGGGCTTAGTGGTGCTTTGCAGGTTGTTACCGATGGAGATGATACCTCTTCCGCACTATCCCTTTCCACAACTGGCGTAAGCAGCACTGGTTCGTTCTCGGTTACTGGAGACACTACCCTCACTGGTGCTGTTACCTTTGGGTCAAGCCTTACAGCGTCAACTGGTACGGCTACGATTGGAACGCTGTTCGCATCTGGCCCAGCGACCTTTGGAACTAGCTTTACCGCCTCTACTGGCACAGCAACTATTGGAACGCTTGCTGTTAGTGGAAAAACGACCACTGGAACACTTCGACTTGGTTCAACTGGTCCTAGCATAATCCAAGCCAGCTTTGGGTCTGGAGCAGTCACGGCAGCAACGCTTGGTACAATGACTGCTGCAAATTCAAATTCAACTGGAACATTTGCAATGTCTGGCCTTGTTGCTGGAGATATTGTAATTGGGCAAACAAATCTTACTACTTCTGGTGGCTATCCAACAGCATCATTCTCAGTAGTATCAAACGATGTTGCAAGATATAATTTATATAACTCAACCACAACTCTCTCAACAATAACCGCTGGAACAGTTTCTGCGCTTGCACTAAGGACAACAGCTTAATATGGCAAACATAATCAATCGTCAGCAGACATTCTTAACCAATGGTACGGTTACTGCGGCTGGCCTGCATAACTTAATTGACACCGCACTTGTAAATTCTGCAATAATTAAGAATCAGCAGGAGATTACAACAATTGGTACGGCTGATCTTCTGCTAATTGCTCCAGACAGCGTTGATGCTTCCCTAGCTCCACGGAAGGTAACAGTTCAAAATCTTCTCGATGATGGACTTACTGCTGGAACATTTACAAGCTTTAATCTTACTGGTGCGCTGACTTATGGAACTGCCACTGGAAACCGCACAGTTAGCACTAGCGCGACTATTACAACTGGAACAATCCCTAGCCTTACCGCTGGAACAACGACATCGACTGCGGCTACGATCACGAATGGAACAATTACAACAGCACTGATCCCAACGCTTACCGCTGGAACTACAACTGGTACAGCGGGTATATTCACGTCTGGAACAGTTGCCACGCTAAATAGCACAACTGGAACGATTGGGAATCTCTCCACAACTCTTGCTGGTGATTTCACTATTAGCCAAGGAACAGGGACGCTTGGAACTACTGGTGCTACCCTTGGAACTTATGGTGGAGCAACATCTGTTCCTGTTCTTGCAATCAACGCAAAAGGTCAAGTTACAAGCACTGGAACGGCTGCGATTACAAGCGGATTAACTGGCTTCCGCAACCGCATCATCAATGGTGATATGCGGATTGATCAGAGGAATGCTGGGGCGAGTCAGACATTTACAGCCGCTGCTGCCTTGGCTTACTCAATAGATCGTTTCTATGGTTATTGCACTGGTGCTAATGTAACTGGTCAGCGCGTAGCTGGAACTGCTCCAAACGAGTTTGTTTATAGGTTTACTGGCGCGGCATCTGTTACGGCGATTGGATTTGGAACTAGACTTGAGGCTACTAATACAACTGACTTAGCTGGCTCAACGGCCACACTATCTGTCCAGCTTGCCAATAGCTTGCTGACCACAGTTACCTGGACTGCGTTTTACGCAACAACTTCCGATGCGTTTGGCACACTAGCAAGCCCAACCCGCACACAGATTGCAACTGGAACATTTACAGTTACATCAACTCTTACATCTTACAGCGCGCAAATCTCAGTTCCATCAGCAGCTACTACTGGAATAGAAATCGTATTCACAGTTGGCGCACAAACCAGCGGAACTTGGACGATTTACAATGTCCAACTCGAAGCAGGATCAACCGCAACCGACTTTGAGCGCATGCCAATCGGTGCGGAGTTGGCATTGTGCCAGAGGTATTACGAAAAGGGAACATTTCATTCCGCTGGATATGCAACTGCTGGTGCTGGTGTTGGTGGATCTTTATATTTTAAATCAGAAAAAAGAGCAGCACCGACAATTGCATATACAAATACAATCACATCAAATGTTGGTGCTTCTACAACAAATCAGACAATAGCAGTAGATTCTGTTTCATTATATCGAATTGCTAGTGCTAGTTCTCCATACCAATATGAACAAACTTGGACTGCCGCAATAGAGCTATAAATATGTATAAGCAAACTAAAAAATTAGACGGAACAATAAATACTATTATTATCAGAGTTAAAGATAATGCATTCATTCCATTTGACATGGAAAACATCGACTACCAAGCCTATCTTAAATGGCTTTCAGAAGGTAACACTCCGCTTCCTCCAGACCAAGAGTAATCAATGACCCTAACTGAAATCGCCCAATATGCAGGCGAGAAGGTTGGAAAGACCGACTCGGATACGCTTACCTTTTTGCAGAAGGCAGCGAGCCTAGCCTATCGGCGCGTATGGGACTTTGCCCCTTGGCGTGAGACTGTCACAAATTCTACATATTCAGTTGGAACAACTCGTTTAATTACGCTTGGAAGCAATGTAGAAACTCCTCTGTCAGTAGCCTATAACGATGCAGAGGTTGACCCGATTGATCTAGCCACAATCATTAGCCAAGACCCAGGCTTGCTGTCCGATGATCGTACTGGAGATCCAGATACCTATCATTTCACGGGTCGCAACAGCAATGGAGTTGCGGAATTAAATCTTTATCCAAGACTTAAAACCGCAGGAACAACCCCGTTGCGGGTTGTGGAGAAGTTGAAATGTCTTACTCGTACAAACATCATTGTTGACTTTCCTCCATCACAAGCTGCGTTGGATGACGAACTTCGCTTGCCACACGTTCATCACTTGGTTTTAGCTTTGACGCATTCTGATGCACTAGAGCGCGAACGACAGTATGCAAAAGCACAAGCAATTACGCAGACTGCAAATGCCGATCTTGCTTTGATGGCTAACTACGAGTTGAGCCAGGTTGGTGGAGTAAAGCAAATCACACCTCAAAGTCTTGGCGAGCTAACCATAGAAGAAATGTTCTCGGCGTAAAGGAGGCTTATGCCTTATTACAGCGACAATTTGGACGATGTTCTGTCCTTTGACGGAATACGTAATTTTACTGGAGGTCAAGCCAGCGGTCTACAATCTGACCTACTAGCAGAAAACCAAGTACAAGAGTTGTACAATATGACCCTTTCACCAAAGGGTAATCTTGAAACTCGCGTAGGCACAACAAGCTTTGCAACTGGAGCAACCAGCGGGTTAACTTCAGTAGGCGGGATGCGCTACTACGAGACATCTGCATACCAACAATTATTGACTGTTACTGCTGGAAAATTTTACAGCATTGAATCAGACGGTAGCGCGACAGCCCACGTTCCATATACGGAATGGGCAAATACAAATATAAATTGGACAGCAGCCTCCAGCCAATGGCGAGATGGCTACAGCGTGGCAGAAGACATTGAGGTATCTTTTGCACAATTTGTTGACAAAATGTTTCTATCTGATTCCGATAGCGACCTACACTTTTGGGATGGAACTGCTGTTGAGAGGCAGGGTGGGAAGGTTAGGGCGATCACAGTAACAACTGGTGGTACTGGATATACCAGCGCGACTGCAATTATTACTGGCCCTACGCTTGGTGGCACAATGCCAGAACTGATTACTCTGGTAGCTGGTGGGGCTGTTACTGGAGTTACGGTTGTTAGTGGTGGGTCTGGTTACGCAACTGCACCTACTGTTACAATAATTGGTGACGGCTCTGGTGCTACGGCTACAGCAACAGTCAGCGCGCCACCAGCGGGTATTAGGATTTTAGTTAACGCTGAAAATAGATTATTTGGCGTTGGATCTGGTGCAAACAGAAACACGATTTACGCATCAGATATTCTTGATCCTTCCGTGTGGGATGCAACGAATAGCATCGTAGTCAACGGAGATGACGGAGATGCAATTACTGCGGTTGTTCCTTACTACAAGAATAGGCTGATCGTATTCAAGAAACGCAGGGTGTTTCAGCTTGATATTCCTAGCGATGCTACTTCTGGTGCGGATTGGATTGTTTCAATCATTTCAAACAATACTGGATGCGTGGCAACTGGTACTGCGGTTCAAGTAAGCAGCGACATTCTATTTCTGTCCGATAACGGCATCAGATCGCTTGTTCGGTCTGTAGCTGATGACTTTAGCTCAGTTGGCATACCAATATCAGAGGTTGTGAAGAATGTTATTCAAAGCATCAATACGGATTCAATTAGGGTAGCTACCGCAATCTACTACGATAACCGCTACTTCCTTGCCATACCCACTGGATCAAATGATTACAACGACACGCTATTGGTTTACAATACTGCATTAAGCGCATTCGAAGGAACTTGGAGTCCACAGGTAATGCAGTTCACACTTACGAACTTTAATCAAGAAGGCTCTAGGGCGATGTTCAAGAAGACCAATGGCATCATCGAGAAGTACGCTGGCTACAAATCTCCCGCTGGAACTACGTCAGCAGATTATCAAGACGCTGGAACTGACTACGATTCTTATGTTCGCACTAAAGACTTTAACTTTGGAGATCCTTTCTCTCTAAAGTATGGAAGTCATTTTGAGGTTATCTTTGACAATTCTTATTCTAATGATTCCACTGTATCAATCCAGCGCGATACTGACGTTGGAGATATTGATGTTGCTTCAAACATTGACATTGCAAGTTCGGTATTAACTCTTCCATTTACGCTTCCAGCCGTCCTTCCAACATCAGTCAAAAAGAAGCTGGCAAGCGACCTGCGCAAGTACGAGAAGTGGCGTTTGCTTAATATTAAAATTTCCACACCAGCAAACAAGATGGCTATTCGCCAGATCACGGCTGCTGCCAATCCAGATACAATCCAAATCCAACAAACAATATGACTGCTGTTGAATACATTGAGCAAAGCGGTGTTCCAGAAGGTATGTGGCCTAATCTGGCAGATTGGTATAGCTGGTTTGAGAAACAGGGTATGGTTGGGATTGTGGAGGATAAAGATGGGATTGCAGGCCTGGCTTTAGCTAGGTGCATAAAAGATGGGCAAGAGCCTAATCATTATGTGCATAGCGAAGAAGGAGAGAATGTGTTTGTTGATTTGACTATCTCCTCAAAAGGTGCTAAATCCTTGAGATGCTTGCTGTTGCTCCTTTGGGAGCGTTTTGGTCCTCGCAAGCGGATCACCTTTAATCGTTCTGGTAAACCAAGGAGTTACGACTATATGACATTTATGCGAAAGGCTAGAGTTTAATATGGGTGGAGGACCTTCAATTCCTGCGCCTCCGCCCCCGCCCGATCCAGCAGCGGTAGCGCAGGCCAATGCCGCTGCGTACAGAACGAACATTGATACCTACATTGAGAAAGCCCCAGAAATGGCGGCTTTGGAAAATAAGCTTCGTATCCAATATATGCCCCAACAGCGTGGCCTAGAACGCCAGCTATCAGCCCTAGACCAGCAAGCAGGTGTACAGGCTGGGATGCAATTAGAACGCCAATACGGCCCACAGCGCACTTTGGAATCGCTTCGCAGGCAGTATGAGACTAGCCCACAAGCGTATGCTTTGAATCGTGGATTGGGCGATCAGATGACCCGTCAGTTCGAGCGTTTGTATGGAACATCTCCATATAGTTCAGTTGAACAGAACGTAGCGTTTAACCGCCAACCAGGACCAGTTGATTTCTATGGAACAGTTGGAACAAATATTTCAAATCCAAAGTTAACTGCTTAAAATATGGCTATTTACAACAGGACAGAATATTCGGTTGATGCGGATGGGAATATCGTAGAAACGAATAAGCGATATGATGGCACAGCATGGGGTCCAGTATGGAAAGACGCAAAAACAGGTGTAACTGGATCTGGAAAAGATCCAGAAGCATTCTTTTCTGCAATCGAAAAAGCAAATAAAGTTGATTACGCTTCTGCCGCACAGAAAAGCAATGAAGTAAAGATTGCAAAGTTACAGGAAAATGTAGACAAACAACTTTCAGACGAAGCAAATAAAAACTCTTTAGCTTCTCAAATAAGAGAGTTAACTGGCAATGCAATGGGAACAAATAACCCAAATGTTGGACAAGGAGTAAATGACGCATTGGCTCAACTTTCTGCTGGTCGTAACTATGGATCTTCTGATCTTGCAACAAAATTAAATTTCCAAGTATCAGATCAAAATATTATTGACGATTACAATAACTCAAAGCTATCCCGCCTAAATAGTGTGATTGATCGTGGCAACGCTCAGATTGCTGGAATCAAGGAACGTCTTGATACAGCTAATAAACTTCTTGCCGATCTTCCTGCTGGTGATGCTAGGCGCACTTCTTCCGAGACTTTTATTAACCAACTGAATAATGATTTAAAAAGCGTAACCAGCGCAGTTACAAGCGCGCAGGATATGCAAAAGAATTTCACGCCTATTACAATGGATAGCCCAGAAGGGCTAAAAGAAATTACTTCTTTCAGATCCTACGTTCAGCTACCAGAAGAACGCGCATCGCAACAGCTTTATCAGATTGATCCAGAATCCTATAAGACAGCGGTTGGCTTGGGTCAGCAGTATCGCCAGATGGCAACTGAGCCAATTGGTGCAACAACCACGCCAGAGACTGAGCAAATCAGAAAAACTCTTGAAGACGAGGCTCTTAATCAATTACGCCTTGGATCGACTATTGGCGCGGAAGAACGGCGTGGATACGAGCAGGCAGCAAGAGCAGCACAGACAGCGCGTGGTAATATCTTTGGCCTTGGACCAGCAGTACAAGAAGCAGCACAGATTGGTGCTGCTGGCGAAGCCAGAAAGCTTGCACGCTATGGTGCGGCACAGAGCTTCCTTGGTTCTGGTCAGTCAACTGGTGATGCGCTCAAAGCTGACATAGCATTCCGTGATGCATTGCGTCAGAATAGACTTGGAGCAGCAGCTAACTTCATTGGTGGCGGACCTTCGATCTACAACCTCGCAGGCCAGCGCACAGCCCAACAGCAAGGTGCGATGCAACAATACGTTCAAGCCAATCAAGCCTTGCCTGGTGGGTTTAACCAACAGCCGTCTACGGCTGCTAACTTCTATCAGACAACCAATCCAGAGATTCCTGTTCAGCTTCAAAATGCGTTTACAAGCCTATACGGATCGCAGGCTAATTACTTGTCCAGCACATACGGCGCGCAGGTTGGTGCGATTTCTAGGCAGCCGAGTGGTGCTGAACAATTCGGTCAGATTGCTACTGGTCTTGGAAACCTAGTTAAGATATAAGGAGATTTATGGCCGTATTAGATGTACCAGAATTGATGAATATGTTTCGGCAGGATGAGCTTCAAAAGCAAGCCGTAGCTGATGCTCAGAGAAAGCAAGCCCTCGAAGAACGCGCAATGGCACTCAAGGAGCAACCAGACGTTGACTTCAGTTTCGAAAAGGGTGGATTGAAGGTTAAAGGAAAGCTGAAGGATCTTCCAGCGTTGAGCCAAGACCCAGCGTTTGCGCCTTATTTGGCTGGAATAGGAAGCACAATTTCAAATCAAAACTCTTTGGATAATGAGGAAATTCAAGCACAAAGAGATGCAATCAACGAGAGATTGCGTAAGCTTTCTGCTGATAAATTAAAACAAGAGATTGAGATGGCAAAGGGTGACAAACGCACATTTGCAATGGAAGCTGGTCTTGGATTGGTTGGAGCTAAACCACGCGCTGATGTCCTAAAAGACATAGAGGCTGAATCTGGTGTCTACAAGAACAAGCTTGCAGAACTTGGCTTTAACAGACAAGCGGGTCAGATGGAAACCAATGTTCCAGATTATCAATCTGAAGCAATGCCGTTACAAGCAACACCGCAAGCAACACCGAGAGTTGCTCCAGAGACTCCAGCGCAAGCACCAGCACAGCCAGAAGCACCAAAGAATTTCAATAGTCTGCAAGAAGCAAAAGCAGCAGGCGTAAAGCCTGGGCAACTTATTTATATCAACGGAAAACCAGGTAGACTGCAAGCGAGGCAGTAAGCAGTGGCTATAGAGCCAGAGCTTGAGTTCGTTCCAGAGCAGGAACAAGATTTAGAGTTTGCTCCACTTTCACAAGAAGAAGCTGGAAACTTAACTAAGGCCGAATATCTTGCATCTGGTGGAAAGCCAGAGGACGTTATCTCGCCAGAACGCAAAGCGATTCTTGACCAAGAGACACAGCGTCAACTACAAGCTGGCGCAACTCCACAGCAAGCATCCATTGAGTCTGGGAATGCTGTGGATGCGATGGGTACGATCCGCAGGCCAGATGGAACGATAGCGGAAGGATACAAACCAACAGCACAGGCGTTGGCTGAAGGCATTATTGAGACACCAGCAATACCAGCCGTAAAGGAAGCGCAGAGACTTGGCATTGAAACCGTATCGTCTGGAACGGATAAGGCCACTGGAGTTGGCTTTGCGATTGGCAGAAACAAGGACGGAAAGGTAGTGCGCTTTGAGGCCGACAAGGATGGCAATGTTGACTCATTTGAGCTTGAGCCAGAAGAACCGAGCAGGCTGGGCGCGATTGCACGCACTGTGGCGAGCCAAATAATACCTTCAACAACTGGTGCTGCAGCAGCAGAAGCTGCCGCTGCTTTAACCCCTGGAGGCATTCTTCCGAAACTTGCCACTGGTGCGATTGCAGGTATTGGCGGGTACATTGCAGGGCAAAAAGGACAAGAGGCTGTAGCAAGGGCATTGATACCACCAGAACAAGTTGCTCGAATCAGCGGAATGCTTGAGCGTGATATTCAAAAATATCCAGTAACAACAACAGTAGCATCAATTCTCACTCCTACTGTTAGTGGAATTTCAACACTTGGTAGAAGGGCAATTGGTGCATTAACTCGCCCAGCCACTCAAGCTGCTGAAGCTGTTGCGCCTGCTGTTGCTCCAGCGGTTGAGGGTGCTTTGCCGAAGGCAGTTGAGGCTGTTGCTCCGAAGGCAGAAGCAATCACAACTCCAATAACGCAATATTATCACGGAACAAGCAGGCCAATAGAAGATCAATTAAAACCAAATGCGTTAGGACTAATTTTTGCAAGCCCATCAAAAGCTGAAGCAAAAATATATGCGGGAAGTTCAAAAACATCAAAAGTTATTCCAGTTGAAGTAACTGCAAAAAATATATTTGATGCAGAAAACCCGCAACATTTGGCAAAGATTGGGGCAGAAGATTCCGATAGACTATGGGATGCAGCCTATATTGAAAATGCGGGTTGGCTGAATAAAATAAAAAATGCTGGATTTGACGGAATTTATATGAGGGATGTTGGAGGAATTGGAGCTATTGGTGAAAAAAATGTTGCAGTATTTGACAAGTCTTTAATCAAGGCAACACAAACTGTCGGAAAGGAGGCAAAACCCATTCAGCTTCCAACTCCAGGTGTTGGCGAGAAGATTAGAAAGACCCCACAGAGGATCATTGAGCAGAAGTTAGCTCCAGAGGCAACGATGCGCGAGGTGGCTAAAGGTGATGTTCTTTACAAGACCAAATCAATTAAGGAACTGGAACAGCAATTCTTGGATCTTCCAAACGAAGATGTTATAAGCGCAGCAAACTCAAGGAATGACATTGTTGGCGATGTGGCAAAAGTCACTATGTACAAGCGGTACGCCGATGCTGGTGACGCTGTTCGTGCAAACCAATATCTTGAGATGGTTACCAAGCCTGGGACTGATCTTGGTCAAAGACTTAATGTTTTTAAGTTAATCAAAATGCAACCTACTGCTTATGCAAGCGCGGTTGCAAAGGTTGTTGAAAAGAGTGGATACAGAATAGATGAGGCTATGGCTGGAAGGATTGCCAACCTAAAGAAACTTTCCAATAGTGCTGAAAATAAATTTAATTCATTGGCTGAAAAGGCTAGGAATAGCCTTAATGATGTTGATATAAAGGCAGCAATCAATGCCGAAAAGAATTACACAAAATCACTATATGATTTACAAGTCGTTGAAGGTAGGCTTATCCCAAAGAAGCTATTCGCCGAAACATTACCAACGATTATTCAAGGCAATCTTCTTTCCCCAATATCTCTTACAACAAATATTTGGAGCAATGTAATTAACGCGCCTCTTCGCATGGCTAGCAGACAGGGTGCATTCTTGACGCAGGAAATTAGCAGAGCATTTCAAAAGCTTTCTGGCAAAGAGCTAGGACCAAGGCTAATTGCTCCTCCAACTGGTGGAATAACAAGAACAATTGAAGCTGGCAAAGCTGGACTACGCGGGATTGGTGAAGGTCTTGTTGGTGTACGGCGTGGATTAAGTGCGGAAGGTCTGCTATCTGGCGAGAAAATTAAAGGATTCAAACCTCTTACTGCGTTGAAGCAATTCTGGACAGGAGAAGGTCTAGCAAAGCCAATTCAAAAAGGATTTAGAGGTGCGTCAACTCAAGCATTGGATAGGTTAAGGCTGGCAACAGAAGCAACACTAGGAGTTCCATCCGAAACCATGTTGCGTTTGTTGCAACTTGGTGACGCTCCATTTAGAAGAATAGCCCAGGCTAGGTTGCTATCGGAACAAGCGCAATTAGCTGGCCTAACTGGAAAAGCATTGCAAACAGCGGTTCGTCTTCCGACAACACAGCAGTTGTCAAAGATAGAGCAAGAGGCGGCAGAAGCAGTATTTCAGCAAGACACAGTATTGACAAGGGCAGCACTTAGCGCGGCCAATCTGTTTGGTGCTGGAAACAAATCTGGAATAGCAAGATTGATTGGCAAATCAATCATTCCATACGCAAAGACACCAGCAAACGTGATTGATGAAATGCTTGAGTTCTCGCTTCCTCCGTATGCTTTGGTTAAGGCTGTTCGTGCCGCACAATCAAAAGATTACAGAACATCTCAAATGATGATTGGAAAGGCATTAACAGGATCGGTATTGATTGGAGTTGCAAAAACACTATCAGATGAAGGAATCATTGGTGGAAAGCCAGCAACATCTGAAAAAGTAAGAGATGTGCAATATCAAACTCTTGCTCCAAGAAATATAAATATGTCAGCGTTGAATAGGTTCGCAAATGGAGAATCCACCGCAATTGAGCCTGGTGATAAAATTATATCATTGGACAAAATGGGTATCACTGGAGCAATTCTTTCCATAATCAATTCTGCAATGGATGCAACCAAGCAAGGCAAGGAAGGTGGTCTTGAACTTTCATCACTATTGCCAGAGACACTATCGTTTGCATTTAACCAAAGCTTCTTAAAGGGTACGAATAGCCTGCTTTCAGCAATGTTGGATGGAAGTGGAGCAACGCTTGACAAATGGATTTCAGATTACTACGGAGTTGTAGCATCCATTCCATTCCCAAACACTCTTACCGCAGTTTCTAGGTCTATGCGGGAAACAATGCCAGAGAAGTTCCAAATCAAGGATGTGCCTGGAGATGGTGTTGAAAGAATGATTAACGTATTTGGAGAAGTGTTGAGCAGAAGGTTGCCAAGTATGGATGAGGATATGCCAAGGAGGATTGACATTTGGGGCAGAGAAGTTCCTCAAACTCCAGAAGGCGCAGATCCAATTGCATACAATTTCTTTGACGTTACGAAAGGCCGAGAGATTTCATACGATCCAATCACGCTTGGAATCTACAAGATATTCAAGGCAACGGATGATGGTGACGTTGTTCCCCCAAAACCACTTCGTAATTTCACGCTTGATAATGTTAAGTATAGGCTTGATCCAGAGCTATACGAGGATTACGCAAGGATGCGCGGAAGGGCAAACAGAAGGGCAGCAGAGGCTATGTTTGATGACAAGACTTTCAAGAGAATGAAGGACGAGGACAAGGTGATCGTATTGCGTAGTGCCTATGCTCAAGTTGGCGATGATGTGCGGAAGCAGTTTATATCAAAATATGGCAATAGAATTAAGCGAGGCGAGAAACAATGAGATTTTCAGTAAACCCATCCAAGGATGTCTCCTTGAGAAACGATATGGTGGCTAGGGAGCTTACTGGAACTGGATACGAGCCAGTGCCAGAAGAGGTAAGAAGGATCGCTCCAATTGAAAAGGCCAGAGAATACGCCAAGCAAATGCCCCAAGTCACTCCAGAGCAACCAACACTTGAATTTATAGAGGAACAGCAACCTATGCAAACAAAACCAGAGCAAGATGCGCTACAAACAGCAGCGTTAAAGACGATTGATTTTGAGGCAAGGAAGGACAAGCAGGGCAACGTGCAAGTCTATAAATTGCCAGCAGGAGATATGGGTGGTAATTTTGAGGTTGCTGGTATTAACGACAAGTATCATCCAGATGCCTTCAAAAGAATCTCATCGCTCCCAGCGCAAGAAAGAGCGCAGGCTGCAGCGCAGTACGTCAAGGAGTACACCAGCCCATTCGTCTCAAAGTTGCCAGAAGCAGTCCAGCCATTCGCGCAGGATCTCGCGTTTAATCGTGGGATGGGCGGTGCAACGAAGTACATCCAGCAAGGATTAAACACGCTAGGGCAGAAGGTAGCTGTTGACGGAGGATTAGGTCCGAAGACATTGCAAGCAATTAACCAAGTTGACCCAAAAGCGTTAATGCGTGCAGCCAGCCAAGCCCAACTTGAAGACGAATACCGAATGGCTGAACGCAATCCAGCCAGAAAGAAGTTTATCGGTGGACTCGAAAGCAGAATACGAAATAGGCTCGCAATATTTGGAGCTTAATCATTATCCTCTTCTTGAGATCCAACCCAAACAGCGTCTCCATTCATATAGGCAGAACCAGCCTTAATCGTTGCGGAAGTTCCATAAAAGAAATTCCTAGACTTCGATATGAATGTTTCATCTTTCCCAACAATACTACTTCCAGACTTAAAATAGAAACCTTCAGTAGAAATTATTGACCTACCAGATGACGATGAATAAGCCATTCCACCATTCTCTGATATTACGCATCCACGACCACACGAGAATCCGTTGCGTTTTAGCACTGCTCCCACAAAATCAGCAGCGTCAGCGTCATCATCTTCAGCCATCACCGATGCCATCAGCATCGCCGTCAGTGTTATCATTGTTATTGCTTTCATAGGAAAAAGTCTCTAGCACAAAACGGAAACCGTCAAGCATGAAATTAACATCACGCCAAGTTGGAGCAGTCGGGGTGGCTCGCGTTACTGGCGCGTTGCTGCGGTGCGGGTACAACGTGCTTACGCCATACGAGGATTTTGCGGGATACGACGTGGTGGCCGAGAAGAACAATAAGTTCTACCGCATCCAAGTTAAGACCGCGCAGACCGTAGAACCTGGGCGCACCAAGTATCGCTTTACTACCAGCAGTGGCAATGGATTCAATATCCCAAAGCGCGCTATCAGTGGAGTGGATTATGTGGCGTGCTGGGGCATGAATGATGATTTGTTCTGGTTGTTGCCAATCGCCAAGTGCAAAAGCATAACAACTAAACTTTGCCCATCGACAGGCCAGAACTGGCGTGTATTCCAAAGCTTGTGAACGAGAAAGAAGCGTGGGCTAAGTTCGAGGAAGGGCTGAAGGATGCAGAATCCTTTGATGAGGCTGTGGCTTGGGTCAAGAAGAACAAGAAGATAGTCGAGAAACTGACCATGATGGCAATGATTAGACGATTTAATGAGGATATTAGCAGAGCTAATAAGACCTGGCGGAACTGAAATAGATTAAAATATATATCGACACTGATATGGGTTGACAGCTAAACCCAACCAATGGGCAAAATCAATAGTCGGGCTAAAGGCGCAGCGGGTGAACGAGAATTAGCAAACTACCTGCGAGAGCAGGGTTGGCAGAAGGCTCGCCGTAGTCAACAGTTCGCAGGCAATCCAGAGGGTGGTAGCGGTGATGTAGTCTGCGAGAACTTCCCTTTTCATATTGAGGGAAAGCGTTGCCAAGCCATCAAGCCCGAAGAGTGGATGGAACAATCCAAGCGTGATTGTCCGAAGGGCAAGATCCCAGCAGTATTCTTCCGCCGTAATGGTCGCAAAGAGTGGCTAGTCATACTGACCGCAGACAGCGTCTGCGAATTAGCTCGACAAATTGCGCCTGCAAATGTGAAGATCGAGTATGTACCAAACAATCCTATGTCAACCACGGTCGGTGCTGGATTTTGGGTACACAATCAAGACGAACTTACCCCATACATACAACCAAAACTAAACCCAAATAAATAAAGGAGATACTACAATGGCATTAACCATAAGTGAATCGCAGAAAATGGAACGCAAGTTGCCCGAAGCTGGCGCAACTGTTGGCGTTCTTTACAGCCTAGTCGATCTAGGCCACCAGAAAACCAATTGGGACAACCAAGAGAAGTGGACACCTAAAGTCCGCTTGACCTTTGAGTTGCCCGATCAAACCGATGAGTTTGAGGTGGTTGAGAACGGCAAGACGACAAAGGTTGAAAAGCCGATGGTAGTATCCATCGAGCAAACCCGCAGCCTTGGCGAGAAAGCCAGCCTTCGCAAGCTTCTCGAACAATGGCGCGGTCAGACCTTCACCGCCAAGGAACTCCAAGCATTCAGCTTGAAGAATTTACTTGGCAAGCCAGCAATGCTGACATTGATCCACAAGACCAGCCAGCAGGGTCGGCAATACTGCGCAATCGCAGGTGCATCGAAACTCCCCAAGGGTATGAAAGCACCAGCTACCACCACCAACGATCAGTTGTATTACGAGATCGAGCAGGGTGAGGCTGGTCAGTTTAACGATATGCCCGATTGGTTGCAGGAGAAGATCCGCGCATCCAAAGAATTTGCTACCGCTGCTGGCAAATCCACGGCCACTAAGGTCGAGGTGGACGCAGACGGCAACCAAGTGCCATTCTAAATCAAATGGCTCTTACAATCACAGCGAAAGAGCCTACTAATTCCCGTCTGGTCTCTACTGACCAGGCGGGACATTGGTACACAGCCGAGGGTGAATCCGCCCACGTTGTGATTGGCAAGAACGGAAAAGAAAGAAACACAACCGTAGCCGATGCACGCCAGATGGGATTGTACCCATCCGTAACCAGCGTACTTGGCATTATGGATAAGCCGCAATTGACGGCGTGGAAGATAGAGCAGGCAATTATGTCCTCGCTCACACTTCCGAAGGAGGCAGATGAAACGCTCGAAACCTACGCTCGAAGAGTGGTTAAGGACTCTAAAGAGTCAACAACGAAGGCAGCTGAACACGGCACGAAAATGCACACCGAAATGGAAAACATCCTCCTTGGAAGAGCCGTATCCAGAGATGAAACACTTGCTCCGTACATCAAAACATTCAGCGAGTGGGCAGAAAAGAATGTCGAGAAAACATACTGGTGCGAAAAGGGTCTTGTCGGCGGAGGGTATGCGGGCAGGTGTGATGCCTACGTCAAGCTACGCGGTGTTGGTGACGCTATCATCGACCTAAAGAATCGTAAAGTTAATCCTAAGTACGATCCTTTCTACGATACGGATTGCGCCCAGCTTTGGGCATACCGAGCCGCAAGCGAGAATCCTAAGTGCGCCTGCGTGTCGGTGGTCCTAGCATCCAACGATGCTACCAAGCTTGAAACAAAAGTGTGGGACGAAGATGAACTTTACCAAGCTGGCATTGCCTTCTGCGCGATGCAGAAAGTATGGGCTTGGGTCAAAGGCTACACGCCTCCTGGGATGAAATTATGATTGACCCACAAGACGTGCTTTGGCTAGAAGGATTGCTGGACGAATTTTATATGAGGCTTGCAAAGTGACTGCACCTACAATCCAAGAGATGGGAAACGCCGCACAGGAGATAGTCTGGCGTGTGATGGGCAAAGGATCAGATAAGTCTGCTTATGGAGATTGGTTGGAGAAGGATCGGCCTACTCACGATTACCATATTGCTCGTGCTGTTCGTCACCTAGCCACGGCGCAGATGCAATTGCATAAGTCATCGCCTTGTCCCGACAACAACGGAGAAACAAGTGTTGACCACTTGGAGCGTGCGCTGGTACGATGCCTGTTCACGTTGGCACAAATAAAGAAAGAGGTAACAAGATTATGAACCAAGAAGAAATAGACAAAGATTGGGATGAGTTTTTCAGCAAACCTCGTCCTTGGCTTTACTCAAACTATGGAGATAAATCAAGCGACAGCGATGAATCTGAAACAGATAAATCGTTCCAGAAGTTCTGCGATCACGATGGAAACAATAAGTATCCAAGAGAATGAAGATCACTCGCATAGTTAAGATTGACGGAGGATGGGAGCTTTACGGCATATCCGAAAAGGAAAAGAAAGAGATCCAAGTTGGATTCTGCGGCGAGAACCTACCGCTGGATGCTTGGGTTAGGATTGAGAAATGAAGCAGGCGTTGTCTCGATTGTTCTACTTTTTGGGTGACACAATAAGTCGTACGCTTTTGCGTGCGGGTATTGGATACGGACTATATAAAACATTTATGCTTTGGTCGATTGAACTAGATGAAAAGTTTGATGTATGGAAAGAAGTTAAACCACGGCGGAGGAAAAAGAAATGAAGCAAGCATTAGTCACACAATCGTTTGGCGAGGATTGGAAGAAGATTATTGATCTGACTAGGCCGAGGATGGAGGCGTACTGTAAACGCCATAACACTGACTTCATTCTGATTGACAAGCCGCTAACCCATCCATCCCAATACTCCAAGTCAGCCATTGGAAACATCATTGCAACGAAAGGATACGAGCAGGTAACATTTGTTGACGCTGATGTTTTGATTGCAGCCGATTGTCCAAAACTTTCCGATGACGCTGGCGTGTTCTGCGCCTTTGACGAGGGAGCTTACTTGGACCGTAAGCCAGATATGGTCAAACTGGCTGGAGCTTTCGGCGGCGTGATTGAGCCTAAGTTTTACGTCAACACTGGCGTGTTCGTAGTTCATACAAAGGCCGTTGGTATTTTATCAATGCCACCCATTGGCCTGCACCCAAATCACTTTGCCGAGCAGACTTGGCTCAACGTAATGGCACACCTATGGAACATCCCGCTGACTGAGCTTGACCCGTCATTCAATTGTATGACCAGCGTGGAGTCGCACTTCGGGTTAGACCGCTACAAAGACGCGATGATTATTCATTACGCTGGGCAGTCAAACGATCTAACTAGATTATCTAACCAGATTGAAGCTGATGAAGCGAAGCTGGTGGAGCTAGGTCGGTGAGGTCAACCCAGCTATGTCGCGGTGATTACGATGATAGGGTGCAACAGTTGGCTGGGGAGGTTGCATTGCAAGCTATTCGCGACCTACGGATGCTACGCAAGCGTGGGATGGTTAAGGGCATGAAGATTGTTAAGGATCACACTGGCGTGCCACTCAACGATGCACTGGAGTATAAAAATTCGCACGAGGTGCAGAAGCTACTGCGCGACTTTAAGACGGGTGTTGTCTCCTGGTGGTGCAGAGCCAGCGGTGTGCAGATCGACAATCGCACGTTGCTACGGAAGCTAAAGGAAAACGACTATGTTCTGCCTACTTGATCTCGGCGCAATAGTTTGGGTAATTGCTTCTTTTATCCTTTACAGCTCGATGACATTGTCGGCAATCTATTGCGCGTTGTTCATCATCTTCAAACTGATTGACTACATAAGAAAGGAATTGGATCTATGAAAAAGAAAAACAGAAAGATAACTTTAGTTAAAACATCTGAGCAAACAGCAGTCAGAGTTATAGTTGATATTGACGATGATCTTTACGAAGCACTAGCCAAGGCTGGTCGACATCACTTGGCTAAAGATAAGATGGCTTGCTTTGAGTACGCACTGAACAAGGCGTTGCTTGAACTATGCCAGGAACTCAAATGAACGAGTTTAAACAGAAGGTATTGACCGCTTCAGTAGATCGGTACGTCCTAACCAATACGCAGTGCGAGATGCTGCGCCAGGATGCGGAAGTGATCGGGATGAAGCGTGCGACTGTATTAAAGAAGGATGGCACTACGCGCAGGTCGTTTGCCAGAAGTTGCTCGTCCTGCTGGATACCTTACGCAAAGCACAACAACTGGATCTATAATATCATGCGTGAACTTACTGATGCAATTAACGCAGAGCATTGGAGGTTTGATATTACTGGCGTGCAACAGTTGCAGATCCTAAAGTACAACCCACTCCAGCAATTCTGGTGGCACTTCGATACCTATACTGGATCTGATCGCAAGCTGACTGCTGTGGTTAATCTTTCCGAGCCATCCGAGTATCTGGGTGGAGGCTTGCAGGTTAAGGCTGATCTTGATAACGCCAAGTTCATCCGCGAGCAGGGAGCTGGTTGCTGGTTTCCATCCTACATCGAGCATAGAGCGCGTGCTCCTATATGGGGAACGCGCTGGGTGTTGGTGGCTTGGTTTACAGGACCTGCTTGGAAATGAGTATTGACGATAAAATCCGTTTGGTTGGAGTTATGGAAATTGGCCTTGGACTGTTGACATTACTTTGGGGAAATAAATGACACACGCTGCCAACCTGCCTCGCCACTTGTACGTCAAGTGCGATATGGAGTTTGTGTCTGATGGCGAGAAGCAAGGCATAGAGGATGCTGTTTGGTTCGGCCTAACAGCAGTTCCTGGGAGAGCTTGGGGCTGCACAGTAATGCTCAAGTGCGGTGCGCTGTACCGAGGCTTGCCACTACACGCTCTGGCTCATGGCGAGATTGCAATTGTGGATTGGGACATTAACGATGCTCAACGCTGGGATTGTTTTGGCTGGAACTTTACTACAATTGAATACGACTATCTTATGGGGTTGTCCTGCAAGGTTTGGATTGCCAGCAAGAAGACTTGGGAAATTGGTCGCTACCTATTCACAGCCGAGCCTTACGGAGATGGGTTCTCTATGTCGCCAAGCCAAACTAAGTCACATCATTTTATTGCACTTAACAATGGACGGATCACGGCTGTTCCAGGTAACAATGTGCTTTGGCGCGAATCAAGCTTCACCACTCAATCCGAAAAGCCTAAGTGGTTGCGGACGCAATCGCAGGTTTGGAATGGGGAAGAAGCCACATGGGACGATGTGGTTGGTGAGGAGACAGCGTGATCCAACTCAATCCAGAACTATGGATGATGACTCCAAAGGGTGAAGGCCTGGCCTTCATTGTTACGGATTACGGCATGGATCATAACAAGATATTCACGGTCATGCTTAACACTGGAGAGATACTTGACTTTGATATTCGTGATTGTCGCAGATGCGAGAACCCAAGCTTCGGGGTACAAGCACCATCAGTGCCTAATCCCTATTACAACAACAAGGAGAAATAAATATGCTAGGAAAAGACGTATCGAAGAATATGCATGAGTTGGTAATGGATAATAAGAAGAAGGGCAAAGAGCGTGGAGCTGGTGGAACGCCTCGCTCGCGTCAGCAGATGATTGCGATAGCACTCTCTGCTGCTGGAAAGAGCAACAAATCGCCTCGTAAGTTTCGGATGCGATCTGGTTCGTAATGCAAGTTGAGTCTAAGGCTAGGCTCAAGTGGGGGCGCGACATCCTTCTCATTGCTCGCGATAAGCTGGCAATAGAGAGGGATCGCGCTTCTCATGGAAGAGTGATTGACATTATACAAATAATCACGATGGTCGATGCGGCTGCACTAATAGCAAAGGAAATATTGGAGGATAACAAATGAAACTATGGACTAACAACACAAACGCAATTCACAAAGTCGATGACAATATGCTCTACCCACGCAACACCTATGTGTTGCCAGATGAGCTAACTGGACCAACCTGGGACGATTCAATCCCTTGCCCACACGAGATCAAGCCGTACTACAAGGGGCGCGCTGCTGGTGGTGCAACAGCAGTGTACCGCGCTGGGGCAATTGGTGACGCGATCATCGCTACTGCCTTCGTCAACTACTTGGTGCAGGAGTCGGGTGGGGTTGTTGAGGTTTACGCTCCTGCCCGCAACCTGCCTCTCTACGCTGGGCTGGGTGCAAAGCTGTGGCCGTTGCCTGCATCGCTGGAGGCATGGAGGTCATTTGATGCTCACTTGCCAACTGATGATTTATTCAGCGGGCAGGTTGGCAACACGAAGCTAGGCACTGGTCCTGGCAACTGCTACCAGCGGATCTACGAGTGGATGGGCGTATGGGATGAGAAGACGATGGCGAAGTATTGTAAGCCAGTTCTACATCTCATCGAGCCAGACCACGAAGAGCTAAAGGCGATGGGAAAGTGGCCGTTGCCTAGTCCGTTCTTTGCCTACCACGTTTCTTCCAGCGGTCCTACCCGTACCTACCCGCCAACGATGGGGCAGGAGGCAGTGCTGGGGTTGCTTGAGGCTTACCCCAAACATCACGCTGTGATTATTGGGCTGGATAACAGCAACAACTTTAAGGTGGATCATCCGCGAGTGATTGACCTATTCAACTGTACCAAGGCTGTGCGCTCGCTGTTCCCGATTATTAGCGGGGCTGACTTCGTTGTTGCGCCAGATAGTTCAGTCAACCACATGGCTGCTGGGTTGGATACGCCGTGTGTGTCGTTGTGGGGCAGCTACGATCCAGCGGATCGCATGACTTATTATCCTAAGAACGTATCGGTATTTAAACCCGATACCTGCCCACACGCGCCATGCCGTCCGCACGCTGGGTTGCCACAGGCTAAGTGTAAGGATGCGAGCAATCGCACACCGAAAACTCAATACTGGTGTAACGCCTTGCGGAATATAACAGCGCAGGATATTGTTGAGGCATCCAAAAAAGCAATAGAACTAGAAAGCAAATAACTAACTGGCGTTGTGGTGTGCAGGGAGATCCTGCATCGGGCGTTTCCTCAGTGTGTCTACCCCTTGAATCAGAGCCAGTTTGAATTTTATGACCACAGCACAACGGCAAGCTGAAGAGATCGTAGGCCAAGTGGATTGGCAGTCTGAGAACCACGGGCTGTGCAAGTGTCCAGGCGAGGCTGCGCATACCAGCCACACTCGCATTAGAGATACAACGGTGTTCGTAGATGGCGCGCCGACTATCTTCTGCTGGCATACTTCCTGCACGCCGTATCGGGATGAGGCCAATCGCAAGTTGCGCCGAGCTATATCCAGCGATGTGCTTTACAAGCCAGTAAACATTATGTCGGGTGGCACAGCCGTACCTAAGTTGGTAATTAAGAAAGACCCGCACTCCGAGGTGTTGGATAGGATTAAGACGATTGCTGAGTCAAACAAGCAACGCTACTTAACGCACTACAATTGGGAGACTGCTGATATGTTTGAGGAAAGTCCGACCAAGCTGGACGATCCCAGCCAAGACTATCAGTTGTTCCTGTCGCTGTTCAACGCTGTTGATAACATCTGGATAGGTAATGTGACGGATAGCGGAAAGCATCCGCAGAATTTCCGCACGGCTTACGATTGGAAGAAGCTGGATGAGCCAATCGGGCAGTACACAACTGGCGCGACCTACAAGCAAGGCACAGTCAGTAGGTCCAACGATACGGTTGAGGATAGGATATTCTTGGTTGTCGAATCGGATGTTCTAACTAAGCCACAGATGGGCGCGGTGTTCCAATTGATGCGTGACTTGTTTAAGCTTCGGTTGCGTGCCGTTGTGGATACTGGTGGCAAGAGTTTGCATGGATGGTTTGATATGCCATCCAACAAGGAATTGATTGACCAGTTGAAAACATTTCTTATTCCGCTTGGATGTGACCCAGCAACATTCAAGCCTAGTCAGCCAGTTCGGATACCTGGGGCAAAAAGAAACGACAAAATGCAGAGCCTGTTATGGTTCTACAAGGGAGGAAAGATGAATGAACTACCGATGATTGAACCCGCCGTAGCACTTGGTATCAAACCGAAGACGGACGAGTGGCCGCCAATCAAATCTTATGCACAACTTGTTAAGGAAGACTTACCCGCACCAGAGACGTTAATTGATGGAATGTTGCACAGAGGCGGAAAGATGTTGCTGGGTGGAGGTAGCAAGGCGTTTAAGAGTTGGAGTCTAATCGACCTAGCCCTTTCGTTACACGCTGGCGTGCCGTGGTGGGGGCAGCAGTGCAAGATGTCGCGGGTATTGTTTATCAATTTCGAGATTCAAGAATGGTCGTTCCGAAATCGTTTAGCTGATGTTATCAAAGCCAAGGGGCTAGAAGACAAGGCCGATGACTTTGATGTGTGGACACTGAGAGGTCACGCTGCTGACTTGACTCTCATCCGTCCTATGATCGAGAAGCAGATTGAAGGAAAGGGATACCAAGCCATTATCCTTGACCCAAACTATATGCTGATGGGCGAGAGGGACGAGAACAGCGCGGGCGATATGTCAAGTCTCATGAATGAATTTGAGTACCTAGCCACACGCCACAACTTGTCGATCATCCTAAGCCACCATTTCAGCAAGGGCAACAAGTCGGGCGCAGAGTCGATTGACCGCTTCAGTGGTTCGGGCGTGTTCGCCCGTAATCCAGATACGTTGGTCGTTCTGACTGCCCACGAGGAGGATGAGAAGACTTACACTTGTGACATCACACTGCGTAACTTTCCGCCAGTAGATAGCTTTGTCGTTCAATGGCATTACCCGCTGTTCCAAGCCAACTTTGCACTCAATCCAGATAAACTAAAGAAGCCAGGCGCACACAAGGCGGTTGACGATAAAAGGTTCTTAACTGAGATGGGTAGCAAGCAGTGGCAAGCGGGTGATTTATGTCGTCATATCATTGAAAAGCTGGAAGTATCCGAAAGTACCTTTTATCGCTATCTTAAACGCCTCCATAAAGCCAACAAGATATTGTCTGACAGCGGCTTGTATATTGCCAATCAGACTGCTTTCTAATCCACTTTCAAAACACTATCATTCCTTGAGCAGTCAGACTCCTTATATATATAAGGAATAATTCGCGAAGGAAAAGTAGGAACAGGACTCCTTAGTCCGTCCTGTCCCTACTACGCTACGCTATTTCCGTAGCGTTCTCAAATAAACAAACAAGGCTGGCAGGGCTGGGCTGGGCTGGCTCGCACACGTTCGCACCTGCCGAGACGGAGTTGGTGATAAGGTGGTGGGTGTGGTACAATCGTGAAATGAACAACAGTAAACTAGGTTTGTATGCAAACATTAACGCCAGACGCAAGGCTGGCACTAGCCGTCCTAAGTCTAGGAGCACCATCATCCCCAAGGTGTGGCGCATGATGAAAGCCAAGAAGGGCGGGTTTGAATCACGATAGAGAGCAGTTGAAGGTAGCGCACAAGTTCATTGCCCTGCTTCAACGTGAGAATGCACAGTTGCATGGCGTGCTACGTTTGCTAGGTCAACTTGTAGACGATATGAATGCCAACTGCTCCTATGAGGTCTTTGAAGTGCAATGGAACAGCCTTACAGAGCAGGTCAAGAGGCTGTCAGGGTTCTTTGAAAGCCACCAGAAGGCACTCCAATCGCTCCAGGACTCGATTCCTGACGTTTGGGATCAAGATGAGGTAGATGACCTTGAATCCTAGAGAACTGCCATGCAACAGCACAAGGCGTACACCTGGAGAGCGCAAGAAGTTTGTGGTGCGCGCTTGTAGTGGGGGTGAAAGCAAGACTATCCGCTATGGAGATCCAAAGATGACTATCAAGAAGAGCAATCCAGACCGCCGTAGGAGCTTCAGAGCTAGGCATCAGTGCGACTCTAAACCTCCTAGTAAGCTAACCCCACGTTTCTGGAGCTGTGCCAATTGGTAAAACAATGCGACAGGATGCCACACAAAAGCGCAAGGATGGGTCTAAAAAGCGTCTTTGTGGAGTGGCAGATAGGAGACAGCGGGAAAAGCAAGAAAAGCCTTATAGCGTCAAATTTAAGGTAGAGAAGCTTCCAATGCCTTACCTGCCGTTAGGTAATAGGGCTTGCTGTTGCAGGATTGGACGCTAGGCTGCCGATTACAACCCGCCAGTACCGAAAGGGAAGACGGTCTTGAGGCTAGGCGTAAAAACCTAGCCTCTTGTTTTTATATAGCCATTATAGGACATGCGTCTTTATTGCGTCATTATAGAGACCTTAACGCTACCGTTTGATAGCTGGCCTACCGTTTTCGGTCCGCCACTTCTGCCAACGCTCCCGCTGTGCCTGCGCTACCGTTTGGTAATGCTCCCGCGATAACTTGCGAGCCTTGCAAGATCCTTTGACGCTCCCGCCCTTCTTACCTAGGCGCGAAAGGTAAGCCTTTATGATTTCATCTTCTGTCATGTTTTATATGCTCCTTATAGGCTGAGCTGCCGTTTATAGGCAAGCGCGAAAGCTGTTGGAGCTTGAACCCTTGGCGTTGCTTCCTATCTGCAATATTCCATAGGCGTTCCAACATCTTCCCCAAGTGTAGTGTTCTCTCGTATTTTGCTATATGATTTCAACACGATATATTCATAACATTTTTTAATATGATCGTATGACTTTGTAATCTCAACATACTTTCCACGATATTTTTTATTCAATTCATCTTTACTCATTTTCATTTCCTCTTTCTTTCTTTCATTCGCGCAATCAATAAGACTGCGCTGCCGTTTGGAGTGGATAAACCTAGCAGTTTAATCCATCCTTTGCTCTCCCCGTGCTAAAGGGAGAGACAAGGCGGGACTATTTGCGTTTACTGCGCGGCCATACCAGCCATACAAAGCCAAAAAGCAAACAACCATGGAGCAAACCCAAGGCGTATATTTGAGGGGAATTCATTCGCCTACCTCCTTTCTTATTACTGCGGTCCATTCCATGCCTTCGCGAATTGCCCAACGTAGTGCGCTTCTCCAGGTCAAAAAGCGGGCCTGGAATTGACCGACTGAATTGTAAACGGCGTAGGATGTCATGACGTTATCGCCTCACTTGAATGTCTCCAATTGCCTGCGCCATCCTTATCCCATATACCTGCGGCGCGCCTAATTGATTCCCAACACTTCGCCAAGTTTTCAACTTGCCCGCCGTATCCACCCCAACTCCAATAAAAGATTGGATATTTGGAATCCTCCCAAACGCAATAATCGATACCCATATACTTTCCTGCCTTACCTCTCATGACGCTACCTCCATTCTCATGTAGATCCCTAGGCTCTCCATGACGATCTCATGTGCTTCTTTTTCACATGTCGCCTCAAATTGAAGGCAAGGCATGCCGCCACCATATTGATCCTTTTTGTCGAAAACTTCGACTAGGTAGGTTTTCAACTTTTCTCCTTTCCCATGATGTAATCATGAGCCGCTTGCGCTTTTGCAGCAGCGTAGAATATCATTTTTGGATCATTCTTTAGAACGCGTGACCAATTCTGACAATAGGCCACAGCGTTTTCCTCAACTTCAGCGCGATTGATGCCCGATGATTGACATAAGAATTGCGCTCCAATCTCAGCAACTAACTCTTCCTTGGCATACTTTTCGCTCCCAAAGTTTCCGCCCAAATCGCGTTCTAGTCGCGACTCATGGCCTGTGGAGTGGGTCAATTCATGGAATAGGGTGTCATAATATGCGCTTCCACTTGTCCAGTGTGCCGTTTTGGGCGGCATGTTTACAATATCCTGGCTAGGGATATAGCAAGCACGCGAGCCATCGACTATCCTAGGCGCGCGCGGCATGCGCTTGATTATCTCATCAGCTTCAACAATCTGAGCAACAGGCGCAGCGGCTGCTTCTAGTTCGGACATCCCTTCACACTGAGAAGCATTAAACACCGTGTAGTGTTTCATGAAGCGAAAAGTTTTCGCCTTCTCGCTTCCTGTGCCTTCTCCTCCCTCGCTCTCTCCACTCTTTTTGATTGTGGAATAGAATATGACAGGCCAACCCTTCTCGCCCTTCTTAACTTGCGCGCCAAGTGTGGCGGCTTGCTTATAGGTTAAGAAACGCGGATCTGGATAGTGACTCGCCAAGTTTAACACTAGCGCATTCACTCCTCTATATTCTGATCCGCTGATTGCATTATGCGCGGCAACACTGCGCCAAGGCTTGCGCCAAGGAATCTCGCCCTTGCCTAGTGCTTCCACTATCTTTTCAACTATCCTCTTTGTATCCCCTGTTTTCATTGTGTGTATTCTCCTTTTTCTTTTGTTTAGTTTTTGCCAAAATACCCAATCGCCATAAAGACAACGCATGGCGAGAGGAATAGGATTGCTAGGGTAAGGTCAATCATTTTGCAACCTCTTCACCTTTGAAAGCTCGCTTATTCGTTTCTATGATGTCGGCGAGGATGCCTTTCGATTCTTCCTTCTCCTGCCAATATGCATGCTTGCGTATTTCGTCATTGTTCAATCGTTTCCAATTCTTCTTTCCGTCCTTGGATTGCTCTATAACGACTGCGTCATTCTCGAATGAAACTTTATATGTCCCGTTGTCATAGTTTTCGCAATCTAAATGCTTTAGGATTCCAACTCCAACGCTAAGAGTTCCACCGAAGAAGTTTCCGATGATTTGCGCGAGCCTTGCGGTTGCGTAGGTTTCATCGTATAGGCGAACACCTAAGTGCTTTGCAGCCTCAGCAAACGCCAAGACCGATTCCGCACCGCCATTCCAATGTAGATATATGCCTACTGAGTTTGAGGTTGGCTTTTTTGCCAACGTGATGACTGCTCTATTTCCCATATTGTGTATCCTTTCTTTTTCTTTATGCCTTGGGAGTTCCTAGCGGATTCTCCCTCGGCAAGTAGCAATCTAATACAAGCGGATGGCCTAATCAATACTTTCTTTTCATTCATTTGATGATATAAGTTCAACTTATGGATGAAACTTGCGCAGCTCCAAGCGCGATAGAAAAGGCAAAGAACGGGCGGGACATATTTACGGACAAAATCGCGGATGAAATTGTGGCAGCTTGTGGAAGTGGATTTACTTTAGAGAAAGCGGGCGCGCTTGTGGGCGTTAATCCTTCCACCATTCGAACGTGGGCGCAACGTAAACCCGATTTTGGAAAGAGAGTGGAGACGGCTCGAAAAAAGCATGAGCTATCCTTACTGAGAGACATACAACTTGCGGGCGAGAAAAGTTGGCAGGCTAAGGCATGGCTTGCGGAACGCATTTACAATCATGCAATCCCATCTGCGCGACTCCAAGTAAGTCAAGACGTTACGCATGGAATAAGCGGTAACCTGGCGCAGCTTCTCGCGGGCATCGCGGGCAGAAAGAAGGAGAAGAAAGCAGAAGTGATTGAAACGCAAACACTTCCACTGCCCAAAATGCAAATACCTTCTATTGCAACAACTTCCACTCATAAGTCGCAAATTGAATATTGTATCAAATCTGAAACGCTAGAACCACAAGCATTTACACCTAAAACTCCTAAACATCGACACAAGCAAATGAGACGAAGAAAGCCTAGAGCAGAATCCCTAGCAAAGTATCCGCCCACCACCACAC